>Ga0209659_1002167_pt1 | contig 10907 bp, 7 predicted proteins | sample SaaInlLV_10m_DNA_FD_184658 | JGI IMG/M metagenome (GOLD analysis project Ga0209659, IMG submission 184658) | Marine microbial communities from expanding oxygen minimum zones in the Saanich Inlet - SI072_LV_10m_DNA (SPAdes) (version 2) | ecosystem: Environmental > Aquatic > Marine > Intertidal... | reverse complement strand
AAACGAAGTTGTAAGCTTTAATTCAGGCACAACAGTTGTCGACGTTCCACTAAACGTACAAGAACTTGGTACTGTTATATATAATGATAGAGAAGTTCAAAGAATACAAGAGTACGAAGTATACACAACAAACATATCACCGCTTACAAAACCTACAGAGTTCTATCCCGTATATAAATACGAAAATGAAAAGTTAACTTTATATCCTAATACTTTAACAGGAACTGGTGTTACTTTAAACTTTTTAAAGTTTCCAGCTGACGTTAAATGGGGTTTTACTATAGATAATGAATTAGGAAATTATATATATAACCCTAATAATTCTGTAGATTTTGAAATACATAAATCAGATCAACCTCTTTTAATAGATAAAATATTAGGTTATGCAGGTGTAATGAGTAGAGATCAATTAGCGTTACAGTTGTCAGCTAGTAAAGAACAACAGATAGACGTAGACGGACAAAAATAATAAATCATGGCAATAACACCCTCATCAAACGCTTTTATATCTCTAAATGATATTATAAATAACTTTTTAATATCTTATACAGGTCCTGGTAAATTAATACCAGACGCTATAAGAACAGAAGTAATATTCCACGCTCGTAGATGCTTACAAGAATTCGCTTACGAAACTTTAAAAAGTCAATTTACAGAAACTGGTACTGCAAGTTCTAGTGGTACGAGTAATTTACCAGCTGATTTTGTGGCTATGATAGAAGTAAAAGTAGGTTCTACTATTCTTGAAGAAACTAGCAGTCCTTCACCGAGTTCTGGTGAATATTATATAAACTACGTGTCATCACCTAAAACAATTGAATACGGTAACAGCGGTTCTTTAGTACAAACTTATTTATCTAACGCGCTTACTACAGACGAGTCTGCTGCTATACCAAAGCTAGCAGAGCAAGCCTTGTATTCTTGCATGGTATATTCTATACTTGCTAATAGAGAAAACACTAGGCCTGATGTTCTACAAAGATTACTTATAGAAAAAACTGATAAGCTAGATAGAGCTAAATCAAGACTAGTCTTTACTAACTTTGACTAAAATAAAATAGCATGGCGATTAACGTAAACAACGTGTATCAAACTGTGTTGCTTATATTGAACAAAGAGCAGCGTGGTTATATGACGCCTGATGAGTTTAATAAAACAGCTACACAAGTACAATTAGATATATTTGAACAATACTTTGACGATTTAAATCAACAACTAAGAGTACCACAAGCTGATTATGATTACACTGACAGGCAGGTAAATTTAGATGATCAAATATCTACGTTTAAATGTTTAGGTGAATGTCTGTTTGGTGTAGGTTATTTTGATTTACCTAATCAAGATGAACTTACTGGTAATACTATAATTTACAATGATGTTCCTGTTGGTAATCAATTTGCTTTTTATAGAATAGGAACTTTAACATACGAACCTGGAGGTACAACATTTCCTGTTGAAATAGAAAGGTTGCAACGAAAAGATTTTTATGAAATACAAAAATCTGAACTAACAGCGCCTAGTGTAAATTTTCCAGTATATTTGTATGAAAATAAACAAATTAGGGTTTTACCAAGTACTATTATAACCAACGTTAAAACTACATTTATAAGAAAACCTTTAAACGTTAAATGGGCTTTTACGGTTGGAGGGCAAGGTCAATATATATATGATCCTAGTTCTAATTCCCAAAACTTTGAATTAGAATCTAATGAACAGGTAAATGTTATACTTAGAATATTACAGTATTCAGGTATTATAATTAGAGATCCACAAATCATTCAAGCTGCTTCTGCTGAAATACAGCAAAATGAAGTAAATAAAAAAAGCTAATATATGTCACTACTCACAGAAAACAATAGGCAATATTACGAAGGCGCGCAAGGGTTTCAGGGTAATGGATCGAATAAAAGTTTTACAACAACCTTTAATACAGATTTAGTATTTGGATCGGCGAGTAATACTAACGTAAACTATGCTTTAAATAATTTTAAAATATATACTAGCACTAATGCTATTCCTGGAACTTGGTCTGAGGTTGTTTCTGGTTATACTGTAAATAGTAACACTATTACTTTTAATACAGCTCCAGCTAATCTACTGTATATAGTAGTTCAACTTAAAAAACTAGACGGTGGTAACTACGCTAGTACATTTCAAGAAAAAGCCTATGGTGATACTGTAGAAAAAAACTATGGTTCATATAGTTATATATCTTTAGATGATGTCGTGAATAACTTTTTAGTAGCTTATGTAGGTGATGGTAAACTTATACCAAGCGTAAAAAGAACTGACGTTGTATTTCACGTTAAACGTGGGCTTCAGGAGTTTAGCTATGATACTTTAAAAAGCGTAAACAAACTAGAGGTTACTGTACCTCACAACTTAAGTATACCAATACCTCAAGATTATGTTAACTATACTAATCTGTATTGGATAGATAACTCAGGCGTTAAACACGTTATAATGCCAGGAGATATGCTTACTACAAAACCCACAGGTGTTTTTGCAGATGATAATAAAGGAGTTCCTATTCAAGATGATTTTGGTAACAGTGTTGAAACAACTTCTATAACAAACGATCGTTGGAAAAACAACTTCTTTAAAAACGCAAACAATCAAGACTTACTTAACGATACTATATTAGGCTGGGAATATTACTACGGATATCCAGAGTTTGGTTATGGCCAATTATTTGGATTAGACCCGCAGTTTGCCAATGCTAATGGCTACTTCAATATAGATGAAAGATACAATAAGTTTTCTTTTTCCGCAAATCTAGTAGATAGAATAGTTGTGTTAGAATACATCTCTGACGGGCTTGCGACTAATGAAGATACTAAGATACCTAAGATGGCAGAAGAAGCTATCTACGCTCATGTATCGCATGCTATATTAGCTTCTAGGATAAATCAAAACGAATATGTAATTCAACGTTTAAAGAAAGAACGTAGTGCTAAGCTTAGAAACACTAAAATACGTTTGTCAAATATCAAGCTTAACGAGATAGTACAGGTTATGCGGGGTAAATCTAAATGGATTAAACACTAAAATTAAATGGCTGAAGTAAAAAACGCGTTCATTAAATCAAAAATGAACAAAGACCTTGATGCTAGACTTATACCACAAGGTGAATATCGCGACGCTGTAAATATACAGGTTAGTAAGTCAGAAGGTGATGATGTTGGTGCGTTAGAAAATGTACTAGGTAATTTTTCTTTATTTGATGTAGTTAATGATACAGGTGTAGCAAACTTAAAATGTATTGGTTATTTTGTAGATAACTCTAATAGTGTAGTTTATTTATTTTTTACTAATAATGATTTAACTAGTTATAATCCAAACGGCCAAAACTTTATATATTCTTATAATGCCAATAGCGCTAATTTAACTCTTTTAGTTTTTGGTACTTATCTAAATTTTTCTAAAAATAATCCTATTATAGGAATAAACTTACTAGAAGATTTTTTATTTTTTACAGACAATAGAAATCAACCTAGAAAAATTAATGTTAATTTAGCTTCAACACAAGGCACGGGTTATTATACAAATGAAGATCAAATATCTGTAGCTAAATATTATCCATTCGAAGCTCCACAGGTAATAAAAGAAACGTCTACGCCTGGTCAATACGAGACAACAATGTATGACGCTGATAGTGAATATATACCTATTAATAGCGGCACTGGAGGTGTTCCAGTATCTCCTAATATAAATAATCCTTATTACGAACAAAACTTTCCAGGTGATCCACAGTTTTTAGAAGATAAGTTTGTGAGATTTAGTTATAGGTTTAAATTTGTAGATGGTGAATATTCTTTAATAGCGCCATTTACTCAATCGTGTTTTATACCAAAGCAAGATGGTTATTTTTTACAAGGTGACGAGAAACAAACTTTCGCCAGTACTGTTGTTAGTTTTATGGAAAATAAAGTTAATAAAATAGCCCTGCAAATACCTTTACCGATTAAACAAGATGGTAACGTGGCTAGTGCTGCTGAGCTCAACACGTTGTTTCATATGTCTGAAATAGATATTATATATAAAGAATCTGATGGTTTAGCTTTGCAGGTAGTTGAAACTTTACAAGTTTCACAAGTTACCTCTTCTAATGGTTTTTTTGAATATATTTACAATTCTACAAAACCGTATAAAACTTTACCAGAAGATGAAATTACTAGGGTTTATGATAAAATACCGGTAAAAGCTTTAGGTCAAGAAATAATATCTAATAGAATTGTATATTCTAATTTTCAAGACAAACACACACCACCCTCTGGTATAAAATATCAAGTTGGAGTTAATGAAAAATATGACCAAGGGCAGACTTACTCTTCAAAAACAAGTATAGAATATCCTAACCATTCTGTAAAACAAAATAGAAACTACCAAGTAGGCGTCGTGTTGGCTGATAGATATGGAAGACAATCAACAGTTATACTTTCAAACGATGTTAATGCTGGAACAGGTGACTTTGGAGCTGACACAGTATATCTTCCGTATAGAGATGAAAATGATTCAATTAGCTTTTTAGGGGATTCATTAAAAGTTGCTTTTAACGCACGTATAGGTAGCAATCAAAGTTTAGTTTTTTTAACACCTGGGTTGTATGATAGCTCGGTTAATAGTGCAGATTACAAACCTTTAGGTTGGTATAGTTATAAGATCGTTGTGAAACAAATTGAGCAAGAATACTACAATGTTTACACTAATGGTGTTATTAAAGGAGATCCGTTTTTTACTGGAACCGCTCCTAATCAAAACACATCGTTTATAACTTTATTAAATGATAATATAAACAAAATTCCTAGAGATTTATCCGAGGTTGGTCCTCAAGACAAAACATTTAGAAGTAGCGTTAGACTTTTTGGTAGAGTTAAAAATACAAATAGAGCTTTTAGTAATATTGGTAATGCTCAGTTTATCCCAGAAAATAATAGAGTTTCTTTTACAACTAATGCTATAGAGGATTTATACGACTTATTTGATGTATTACAATTAGAAGATAGTAATGGTAAAGTTATACCTATTACAGATGATAACAATCCTTACTATGCTTTTTTTAGATCTGAATCAAATCCTTTTGTAGCAGAGTTTATTACCTCACAAAATACAGGGGATCAATTTGGTCTTTTAAACAAGCCATACGCAAACAACACGACTTTTGTAAAATACGAAAACTTAGCCATACTTGAAACAGCAGCTACAGTATCAAGACTTGATTTGTATTATGAGACTAGTACATCTGGTCTTATATCTACATTAAACTTCGCGATAAGTAGCGGTGGAACCGGAGGTGGTACAGCTGATGGTATAGTAGATTTTAATTATAATCACAACGAAGGCATGGCGCCTGGAACAGATATATCAGGTACGTTTTATTTTGAAAATTTTGTAGGAACAAAACTAACAGGGGCTACCGCTATACTTAATTACGTTATAGATGATACCGGTTCTGGCGTTAATATAAAAGATCAGTTTTACTTAGAGTCCTCTGGTGGTGGAGATTTTATATTAAAAACCGCTTCAGTCGCTAATGGTTCACCAGCTAATGCGTATTTTTATTACGGAAGCAATCCGCTAAATAGACAATATACATTTGGATTTGATGTAACAGCTGGTGGTTCTACAGTTACTTTACCAATTAGTGGTAATCTTGCAAATGTAGTGCCAACTATTAATAATAGTGATGCAAGTCCAATTAACGCAAGTACTGGACAATCAATTATAATAGGTGTTTTAGATGGTGTTAATGGATCAAATACATCAAATCCAACTACCAGTACATATACACAAGAATTAACATGGAGCGTAACAACATTAGGTGGTAATGGTGTTTTTAGTATTTCACAAGACGGAACACAAGTTTTAAACTCTAATGCTTCAGCTGCTGGAACAAGTACGTTTAAACTTAATCTACAAGATGCTGGTGGTGCGAATGCAACACCAAAAACATTTACTGTATTTTTTGGTCAGCCGCAAGTTCCATCAGATTTTACAGGCAATGTTCAACTTAGTGGTTTTAACGACGGCGATGGTGGTGCTATTTGGTTTACTAGTAGCTTGACTGGCTTAGGATTAAACCCTCCAGATTTTGGAAGCTCAACTACTGGTAGTATATTTCGAAATGGATTTCAAGCTCCTAATACTCTCAACAGTATTTTAACTAATGATGTTTGCCCCGCATCTACAGACTATGGAGCTACGTTTAGAAATCAGACAAAAAGCACTGGTCTTACGCAAGGTACTTTTTATGTAATTGCAAGGGGTGTAAACGAATTTATACCTATGTTTGGGGTTACGTCAAATGTAAACGTAAGAGTTGCTATACAATACAGAGCTAGTGCGTCATTCAATTGGAGTTATTTACCTGATTTAAATAATAACACAATTAGTGGTGCAAATGTTGGTGCTGAATACGTGTACTCATCAACTAATTTACGTGGTATGGACACTAACGGTGGAAACATTATAAACGCAGAACAAAGACCTAACTCGCAAGACTTTTTTGGACTAGGCGCTAAGGTTTTTGCTTTCAATACCGTTGGTGAGTATAGAATTGTTTACGGGAATATATCGTCTGATTTTGGTGAGTTTACACTTGGTGTAAATTGTTCTCAAGCAGGAGAGCAAGATATTCAGGTCAGTGGTACGCTTGAAATAGGTGATTTTTATTATCCACGTTTCGATTGGTGGGGAGATCAAGACGGAATATATGAGTATAGAGTAAAGACCGGTACTGAAGCTTCTTGTGGTCCCTGGGTTGGTAGTGGAACTGCTTATTATGCCGCTGAACCTTTCGCTAAATATGTAACACAGCTTTATACAAGCACGTCACTTTTAACACCAGCAAGTGTAAATGGCACTGCTAGGTTTAGAAGAATGCAAGCAAGAGGAAGCTCAGGAGTTTCAAACCCAGAATATACTAAAGAAGGCGCGTATACAGCTACTTTTAGTAGTGGTAATAGAACCACAGATTCAACACCTTGTTTATATACTTAATTTATGGCAGCTATAGTAGAAGTAAAATATTTCAACTCTTTTTTACTAAAAAAGACTCAAGAATCTGAAGCTACCGGCGTAACACCTCCTATTTGGAATGGTAGCACGGGTGTACCTGCTGCTAATCCGACTAATGGTGGTTACCCAGTAACTACTTCAACTGATCAAAATTATAGCTGGTTTGTTGAAGAATCTAGAATTAGAGGTGGCTATAACAACACAAACGTTGATTACGGTGTAAGAGCATATTTAGTAGATGAAGAACCTAATGGAAGTATAAGAAGTAATGCGCTTATATACTCTGGTATATTTAATTCTAGAACTGGAATTAATAATACTAACGTATTTAATGTAGGAAAAGACATAACTAAAGCCGCAGATCCAGCAAATGGTAGTATACAAAGATTATATGCAGAAGATACAAACCTTGTTATATTCCAAGAAAATAAAGTTAGTAGAGCACTTATAGATAAAGACGCTATATATACAGCCGAAGGCAACGCTAGCGCTGTTAGTCAATTAAATCTAGTGATAGGTCAAATAGTTCCTTACGCTGGTAACTTTGGTATTAGCACAAATCCAGAAAGCTTTGCGGTATATGGCTACAGAAAATATTTTGTAGATAAAAACAGAAACTCTGTACTTAGATTGTCACAAGATGGTATTACTGAAATATCTAACTACGGTATGTATGACTATTTTAGAGATCAACTTGGTAACTTAAACTCTTCAGATAAAGCTATAGGTGCTTGGGATATATACACTAAACAATATGTAGTTAGCTTGCAAGGTTCAAATATAACAGCAACCACTTCAGGCCCTAATAATGAAAATTCAGATACTTATCAAACTTTAACGTTTGACGAATCTGTTTTAGGCTGGACAAGTAGATACACATACAAACCAGAACAAGCATTTAGTATTAAATCTAAATATTATACTATTAATACGGGTAAACTATACGAGCATAATTACCAATCGTTTGGAAATGATAATAATAGGGGTAATTTTTATAGTGTTTATTCTGATTCCACTGTAACATTTATATTCAACCCTAAAGTAAGTGCTTCTAAGGTATTTAAAACAGTTAACTACGAAGGATCTACAGGTTGGGAAGTTTCTCAATTTGCTGCAGCTAGAAGTTTTGATTTAAATGATACTTCTAATTTAGTTTATAGCTACGATGAAGGTGCTTACACGCAAGACGGTATACAATATTACGCTGGATTTTACAATAAAGAAGGTAAGTTTTTTGCTAATCTTGTAAACAATAATAATATTGGTACTCCAGGTGAAGTTGTTTATGGCCAAAGTATGTCAGGTGTAAAAGGTTACTATGCAACTGTGACTATAAGAACAGATAATAGTACGCAAGTTTCTGGGTTAGGTGGTAAGACTCGTGAGTTGTTTGCGGTATCTTCTGAATATGTAGAATCAAGTTATTAAATTATATGGAATTAAATATACGTCGTCTTGAAGAAGATGATTGGGAAACATTATGTTCTTGGTGGGACGCATGGCCTGAATGGGTTAATCCACCTAAAGACTTTTTACCTGACAACGGTACCGGTGGGCTTATGGTTTACAAACATAATACACCTATTGTTTCAGGATTTATATATTATACTAATTCTAAAGGAGCTTTACTAGAGTGGATTATATCTAATCCAGATTATAGAGAAGCTGATAGAAAACAAGCTTTAGAGCTTTTAATAAAAGGGGCTGAAAATGTTTGTAAAGCTAATGGAGTTAAGTATATGTTTAGTATAGGCAGATCAAAGCCTTTGATAGAAACACATCGTAAACTAGATTGGACAATAGATGAAAGTCCTTCTTATGAAATAACTAAAAAAATAAATTAACATGTCGGTAATATCTGGAGCAATCGCCGCTGGTAAAGCTAAAAAAGCTGCACGAGCAGCAGGGAGAGAGCAGAAGAAAAACGAGGCTGAGCTAGAAAGTATAAAAAAATCTAGACAGACTATTATAAATCCTTATGCTAGCACTAAAGATTTAAGTGGTTTATCTGAAGATTTGAGTGGCCAGTTTTCTAATCCATACAACAACTTAGGAGTTGCAACTGCAGCTGCTGAAATACAAATGGAACAGTCTGACATTGCTTTAGCAAATACTTTAGATACTATTAGAGCTACAGGTGCTTCTGCTGGTGGTGCTACTGCTCTTGCGCAAGCCGCTCTGCAAAGTAAAAAAGGTGTCGCCGCTAGCATAGAACAACAAGAAGCACAAAACGAAAAACTTAAAGCGCAAGGAGAGCAAGCGTTACAACAACAAAAAGTATCTGAACAGCAAAGGCTACAGTCTATTGCTATATCAGAAGGGCAAAGAGTTCAGTCAGCTGAAGCTGCTGGTAAACAGTTTGAGTACCAAGCTCAAGAAAATAGAACAAACGCAGATTTAGATAGAGCTTCTGGTATGATACAACAAGCTTCTGCTAATAAAGCTTCTGCTAACCAAGCAAGAGCTTCTGCTATATCTGGTATTGGAACTGGTATAGCTGGAGCTGTAGGAGCGGTTGCTGGCGGCGGCGGGTTTGCTAAAGGTGGAATATTCGGAGGAAAATAATAAAAATACAAATATGAGTTATAGAAATCCACAAATAATCGTTGATCGCTCAGCAGAGATATATGCTCAAGGCGCTGCTAAAACAGGTGCGCTATTTGCTCAAGGTATTGCAGGTTATTTTGAAAATAAAAATAAAACAGCAGCTGCTAAAAAAAAGAAAGACGACGCTTATAAACTTGGGTTAAATGGTATTGCTTTGAAAGCTGATGAAAGACTAGCTGATGCTACAAGCGAAATACAAGGTAGTACTTTATATGGAGATATTCAAGATCAAGCAAGAACTAAGTTAGACGGTAGTGAGGGGCAGATAGGTATTATAGAAAAACAAGCTCAACTACGTTTAAATCCTGATTTAAGCCCAGAGCTATCAAAACAATACAGAAAAGATATAGCTGATTATCAAAAATGGGAAACTAATATAGTTGACAAAGTAAGTAGTACAATGGCTGACTTAGAACCTATAAAAGATTTAACAGCTACAACTATCGGTATTCCTGGTAAACAAGATTTTATAGGTGAAGGCAATGAAAAGTTTTCAAACTTTGCCGTTGCATACGCTTTAGATGGTAAGCAAGTGCCTGGAGTTGAATCAACAAGAGGTGTTGAAGGAGATTTAATTAAGTTTAATATAAATATAGATCCTAAAAACGAAACTATAAAAAAGTTTATAGAAAGTGGAGCTTTAAATGTTGAAGATTTAAAAGCTACAGAAGATGGTAAATATCAATTAAACTGGGAAAGAAATTTAAACAATTGGGACGGTGGTTTAATAGCTGACGTTCCAGATTCTATGGATATACAAAGCGCTTTAGAAGAAGGTGGTTTAATAAAAGACGGTATTATAACTCAAGAGTTTACAACTGGTATTGACTATGATATAAAACCAATTAAAAATACTGGTTACCAACGTGTAACTGAAAAAATATTTTTTGATCCTAAACTAATTACAGAAAATCCTACTGTTCAAGCTGAGTTTAAAAAACATGCCGCTGGTTTTCTTGCTCCAGGTTCTTCACTAGACGAGCAGATGTTAGGTTTAAGAAATAATTTTAATTACTCAGGAAGTAGACAAAATTGGCAGGATATGACGCCTGAAAAACAAGAAGAATATATTATAACTGAACTAGAAGAGCAAGCTGTAGAACAAGCCATGCAAGGAGGCAAAGATTTTAAAGTTCAATTTGACCAAAAATCTGGTAGATATTTTACATACGGTAAAACAACAGAGCGTAAAATATCTGATAGCAAAACAACTGATAGCAAATCTAGTAAAGCAGATATTAGTTACATTGAAAAAATAAATGCTATTGAAATACCATTTGGAG
>Ga0209659_1002159_pt1 | contig 10927 bp, 10 predicted proteins | sample SaaInlLV_10m_DNA_FD_184658 | JGI IMG/M metagenome (GOLD analysis project Ga0209659, IMG submission 184658) | Marine microbial communities from expanding oxygen minimum zones in the Saanich Inlet - SI072_LV_10m_DNA (SPAdes) (version 2) | ecosystem: Environmental > Aquatic > Marine > Intertidal... | reverse complement strand
TTCTTTTCATTATTGTTACAAATAAAAAAAACGGTTACACTATAAAAGTATAACCGTTTTATCATTTTAAGTAGCTCCCCCTCAAGGACTCGAACCTTGGACCCTCTGATTAACAGGATTTTCAGGACCATATCTGAACCCATTTTATTGAGGATTGAAACTACCACCTCTCTCAATTGAGTCCGTATTTTCCTAAATTTTCAAGTAACTCTTGCGGGATACCTTGCGGAAATATTTTGTCACTGTTGCGTTGCGGTAGGACACTATTGATTTTCTTCTTTTTTTCCTTTTCAAGTCCTGCCAGATAGTGTTCAGTAACAATTGAATTTGAATGACCTAACATTTCACCAATTTCATCTTTTGAGATACCTCCTCTTAAAAGTGTTGTAGCGTAAGTTTCGCGTGCAGTTTTGATAGTTAATGGGAGTGATAGTTCTAGAATTGTGGAGACAACCTTGAGAGATTTATTGATCCTCTTTTTGATTTTAGCGACTTTATTATACATGTACGTTTCACCCTTATCATCTTTCATTAATCCAAAAACGTAAGAACTATTCTTATCACCCCATTTCTCAATTATAGATAGTATTGATGAGTCCAGCGGGACTTCAATAGGTTTTAAATTATTTCTTCTTGTAGTCTCTGTTTTTCGTCTGTAAAACACAATGTAATCACCTTGAATAAAATCCCACTTCATGAGAAACGCATCAATGAAATTAATCCCATTGCATCTGTAAAGTAATTCCCATATATCTCTTGCGTATACCAACTCGGTATTTGTGCTGCTGAAGTTTAAAAGTCTATTTATTTCATCCGCAGACAATACTTTTTTAGTTGAGAAACTACTCTTTATTGAGTAACCACCTTTTCCAAAAGGATATTGATAGTTGTCAGGAAGTAAGGGTTCTTTATGTTTAAAGAAATTAATTACACATCTTAGGTCTCGTAAATTTCCAGAAATGGTTGCGGGAGTGATTTTCTTCTTCATCCTTTCTCTTTCAAATTCGTTTAAAAAGTCAACTGTTATGTCAGTCACCAACAAATTTGATTTGTACTTTTCTAACACATTCAATGTGTATTGGAATCGTTTAACTGTTTTTAACTTGTTTTTGGAATTAGATATATAAAACTCAAAAAGATCTTTTAATAAGAGAGATTTCTTTGGTCGATTACTTCTACTGTAAAACTGGTCTCTTAGTCTATCCTTATTGAGATATCCAATTTGATGATACAGTTCCTCAACAAAGGATTTTAGTTCATTCGTTCTTCTTCTAAACTCAATACTTTTCTCATCAGTAGCGTTTTTGATGAAAATGCGGTGGTGCTGCCGCTGTGTTAACCGTTCAACCTTCAAATCCACAAAAGTATTCCGTTCAAAAACTCTTATTACGAGGTTGAATTTGTCATCCTTAAGTTTATTTCTTGTGTCTAATCTAATATTGAAGGTTGCCATTACAATCTAGGTAGATTTAAATCTTCATTATCAAAGTAGCAACCGCTACTAATCCATTGTTCTATTTCTTCAATATTGAATCTAATGGTCCCGCAAATTCTGTAGTATGGGATGAGTCCATCATTTACCATTTCATAAATTTTTGATTTAGACATACTCAAATAGTGTGTCAGATCAATTACCGATACATACTTCTTTTTCATGTTTGCTATGCTATAAAAATTATTCGACCTGCGCCGCATTTAATTGGTACAGAAAAAAAAGTTGATAGTAAAGTGAACTTTTACTTTGTAAGACATATTTATTATTAATCGACGGTAGTTGGTCGGAGGAAATGACGGCAGCGACTACTGTTTTAAGTCCAACTGTGGGACGAGATCAATTAGGACAAAATAAATGCCAGCACAAAGTTGGAAGGTATGATCTCAGGGGAACCGAATCCTCTAATGTTGCCAACAAACCGCGTCTTTCGGTGATGTCGCGGGACCAGGTCGAAACAGACATAAGACTATGGAGTGTCAACCCCCTTAAAAATGGGTAAGGGGGAGGACTATCTCACCTCCAAATCTTCAACAGGAAAACACAAGTGAACATTACTCCCCCGAAAAATACACCAGACATAAAATCGCTACTAGAAACTAGATATGAAAAAGAATAAAAAGAAATCTGTAACAATAAGAATAACAGAACAACAGTATAAGAGATTAATAGATACAGTTATACTGGAGGAAATGAATAAATCACAATTCATTAGAAATTCTATTAACCACCAGATTGGAAGAATAAAGAGAAATAATAGAAAGAATTTGTCGTAAAAAATTCAACAACACAATCCAGTAGTTAAAATGACATTTTAGTTATAGAAATACCATTCCCAAAAGTCAATATCACAATTAACTTGATGAACTTGTAATACATATGTAGGATGATTATCAAAGTAGGAGAATAGATCCTTTTTAGAACCATACCCACTTTTTATCAAATCTAGTATTCATATACCTTTCTGTAAGTGTTTTAGACAACGTAAATGATAGTATTTCCCCAGGGTGATCCCAGTATCCATATTCTTCCAATTGTCTCTGATATATGTCTTGTTTTAATTTTGTGTCGATAAAAATATGGTGTATCGTTTCATGTATTTGGGTATTCACTAGTGACTCAATATTTGGATGATTCCGCAAGTAAATTATTATCTCATTAGAATAGTATTTGTATTCCCCCGCCAGCTTTGATTTTTGGTTCGAAATAACGATCCTGGGGAACTTTCTCCTTGTCGGATACATATCCTTCATCCAAATTGTGATATCCTCTAAAAAGTCTTCTATTGAGATGTTTAATTTTACTGCAGGTCGCTGGAGAAATCTATCAAATCTATACAGTAGAAATATTACGCTGCAGATTAAAATTATATCCATCAGATCATACCTTTTACTTTTGAAACTGTCTGCGGGTGCAGACCAGTTATTCTTGAAACCTCAATATTCTTATAACCCTTAATTAGGAGTTCCATGGCATGTTTATTCCTCTTTTTTGATAAGAACTTTAGAGGGTCTTCAGAAGTGCCTTTTTTACGTCCTAAGAACTTCCCCTTCAACTTTGCGAGTTCAATTCCCTCACGTTGTCTTTCTCGGATTAATTTCCGCTCCATTTCCGCAACAACTCCAAGAATTGAAATGACCATTTTGGAGATAGGGTTTTCCTCTCCATTTTCATCAATGGTTCTTAGACCCTGTGAGATAAAATGAATCGGGATCTTTCTTTGGGTGGTGTAGTGTATGAAATTTAGAATATCACGAAGGTCTCTGCCGCTGCGGTCAATTTGCCAAATAGAAATAGAAGAGATCATACCTTCATCGATCCATTTTTTTAGTTGGCGCCCGCCTTCTCTTTCAAAAATTGGAATCGAACCAGAACACTTATCCTCAATGACTCTATCAAACTCTTCTTCATTGACCCTTTGCCGATCGGTTTTACCATCAAGTGACGAAATACGAACATATAAAACTGAAATTCCCATGATTTTTAGACTTAGTATGTGACTAGCCTAAAATTAATGCTGAATTACCGCTTATGCCGCATAAAACCAATACTTTATCGCTATTAAATGGGTGTGATTTTAAGGTAAACGCTATTATTCACCCCTTCCTGTCTGTTATGACTTTTATGAGGTATCCCCCCTTCCCCCTGGGCGGGGTGTATTGATAAAACCATGATCAATAGTCTTCAAAAAATTTTCTGGAAAATTTTAGTATAATCAGGCGCTAATAGTTGCGTAGGCATCACGAATTACAAGTGAAATTCGTTTTCTCCTATCGATTAGAAAATCTTCGTATGACATGTTTTCCCAATTAGGCGCTAGAGCATGCCAATAATACATGTTTTCCTTTTCATGGTGAGGGAGACGATCTAAATAAAAGGGAAGATATTCTCTAGGATTTTTGTCAGAGATTTCAATATTATCACTCCATTCAACTAACGCATAATTTGCAATTTGATTTCTTTGAGTCTGATCAGTTACACCATTCCGCTCCAGCCATGCTTTTGGAAATAAATGATGCCTTTCAAGAGCGGATTTCTTACTTCTTAACCCCTCCTGTAAAAGATCAGACACCTTTAGTTTACTAAATAAGCCGTTTGCTCCTAAAACATATTGGGCAGCATAATATGCATATAGTGAAGGTGACGTAGATGATGATGTTGCTAGATTTAGTGGAAGTGTGATTTCCCAAAAGTCATCTGTTAGCTGTCCATCAATAATTTCTTGTAAAACTTCTCTGAACCTTTGTGGGTTATCAACTCCTCTCAATTTTGCCAAATCCCCCTCCATTGCTGTTTCTGGAGAACCCGTGTATCTTCCTGTAATTGATGACATGAAAAACCACTTGGCAATCAATTTTTTAAGTTCATATAGCTCCATTCCTATGTCCTCACGACCAATTAAAAAGAAAATATAAGCGTACAAAAAGTTATTAGCAGAACTTATATAATCATTACGTGCAAAACCAGCTTGTTTTATTGATTTAATAAATTCATGCCAGTTGACAAGATTTAAAATATTTTCTTGGGAGTCTTTGAGTCGATCGAATTGCCTTTCCCTTCTGTCAATGCTGAACTCCCCAGTATCCAAGTCCTTACCTCTCAAAATACTATAAACATACTGTAGCCTTGCCCTTCTAAACGCAAGACCAACAGAGACTCTTAACATTTGATCAGGATTAGGATCTATTAAATAATTGAAAGGTGACGCTGAGTCTTTATTGGGAATTCTACAAAGCCTACAAAACTCTTCTAAATCCCTTCTTCCATCTTCCCAAAAAACACTCATTAGTGTAAGTATGAAGTCAGCTTGATTCAATTTTTTGCCCTGAGAGTTTATTCGCACGAAAACATCAGCTACTTGTTCCTCGTCAATTTCAGCGGATAGTTCTAAGGCTGAAAATGGATATCCTTGAAGGTTTGTCAAGTTGTTGAAGGCCTTTCTAATTTTTTTTATATCATCTTTTCTTAGCTCTACACTTTGAGATAAACGATCAATAAACTCATCAGTAATTTCAAAAATATCGGCATCATCTTTCCACAGGTCTGAGATGTTTTGAAAATATCTAGGATTTCTTCTGATTGAGGCATCAGGAATTTCAAACTTTTCCTCAAGGGGGTTAAAAGCAATTATAATATTTGCCTTTTCATAATTTGACCTAATCACTTCTTGTCCTTTAACAACTGCGTAAAGCGAAGTTAAACGCTGCTGCCCATCAACTATTAAAAGTGTTGGGTGTTTCTGTTTAACTAAGGTTCCAATACCTTTAGTCCCTTCCACGTTTGCATTTGCCCAAAACAGAAAATACCCTACAGGATACCCTTTATACATACTGTCAAACAAATCACGAACTTTTGTATCCTTCCAAACAAAAGGCCTTTGTATATCTGGTAAGCCTATTACACCCATATCAATTTGTTGAATAAGGGTGCTAAGGTTGTAATTCACTTCTTTAAATAAGGTTGCCATTTTATTAAATTATTTTATGAGGGATTTAATTATTATTATTTACAAATACCTCGTTGTAATCATTTCTACTCAATACAGTATCAAAACCTCCCACTGATTGCCCTTCGTGCTTGTTGATTCCTGTATATTCTAAACTTGCATCTTCATATCGTTTAAACTTATAAACTGCATCATTCATCAATCCTCTGTTAAACACACCCAAACTAACCAGCAGATTAAAATCTTTTACTGTGAGCCCTGTAACTTTTTTGAATAAACCAGGCTCAAGTTTAGTAATAACGTCTTCAAGACTATGTTCTCTATAATCAGTCAAATACATAAACACGGGGATTCTCGTTGCAAACTTTATTAATTTTTCTTGAATCTGTTTTCGTTTACTTTTGTATTCTTTTTCTTCTTTCGAAAGTTCTTTTTTCTTTTTTGTAGATAATTGTTTTTCGTTTGCCTCTTTCTTTGCCTTTTTTACTGCTTCAGATTTATTAATGATTGTTTCTATATCTTGGTTTAGAGATCTAAACCCTTCAATACTCATTAATGCATCCAACGCATCTTGGTTTTTCATCAAACGTGCTAATGTATAGTTGTCGACATTTACTAATAATGCAGACTCCCATCTTCTCGCTAATAGGGTGGCTGAGGTGCCACTCATTGCAATATCCAAGATACCAGCTGCATCGACTTGTTTCATTGAACTTCCATCATATGCTAATACAGGTAAGAAATGTATAAATTCGGACACATTTTTTTCAGGATTAGATTCATTTACATTCAAACGACATGCATAATCTGCTACTTGACTTAACGCTCTATTTGGGGCAAAATCAAAAACGTAACACTCCTTTTTTATGATTTCTATTTTGTTTGGAGACTCCCCATCTGGATTTTTTATTGACCAAGGAGTTTGCACTCTAAACGCGGCTTGAAAATATGTTTCTGGACTTGAGGAATTACGAAGCATAAAGATCCCTGTCCATGGTTTTACAGAGACTCCTGTAGTTAACTTACCACATGAAAGTGTAATTGTCTTTGACATTAAAGGGTCACGCATTTTATCTAAAACAGGAGGTAATGCTTCTACTCCAATGCCTGCACTTGTGCCAGCGGTAACTATAATTTCATAATCTTGATAAAACAAATTATTCCTTTGCATCATTAAATTTTTCATTGCATTACATGACGCAACTGTTGGTAAGAACCAAAAGGTATGATTTAAAATACTTAACAACCTTGAGTCCGAAAAAGGCATAGGGGGTTTTTTGGCGCCTAATTTTAAGTTGTCTAAATTAGTTTCAGTGTAATTGCCTCTTATTAAATCTAACCATTTTTGGACCTCGTTTTCCATTTTGAAACGGGCATTTTCTTTTTCTCCAGTTGCTGCAAAAAACACATTCAAATCAAACTCATTGAACTCACCACCAAGCGCAATTTCTCTTATTGAATCTGGCAGTTGATAGGTAAGCATAACCATACGAGGCAAAGTCAGATAGGGGTTATCCTTTCCCTCCCATTTGTTTTTTGCATTCTGTTCATCAGAATAAGTCCAATTGAATATTTGCTCTTCTATAAACTCACCAGAACTAATAGCCCGAAACGGTGTCCCAGATAAATACAAAAAATGGTCTGTAGTGATTGGGATAATATCAGCATCGAAATTTTCTACTTTGACAACTTTTCTTTCAAACTCAACTAAGTCTTCATCTTTACCCCCCTCATACAAATCATCAAAAAGTCCTTTTGAATTTTCGTTCCATGCACCAAAATGATATTCATCAAAAACCACACAATCCCAATGTATTGCATGAACCCACTCGTTTTTAGTTTTAATTCCACCTGTAGATGTGTTTTTACCTAAAAAGTCTTGAAAAGAACCAAAACAAACAAAAGGCTTGTTAGAATTAATATCCTCATATGATTTTCCATTTTTACTGATGAATTGCCAACCTTCAAAATCAACATGCATCATTAGGTCATCTTTCCAGGCATTTTGTACGGCTGGTTTAAACGTTAACACTAGAACTTTAGACCAACCCATTTCTTTTGCCAATTGATAAGTTGTAAATGTTTTACCAAAACGCATTTTAGCATTCCAAAGGAATTGAGGGGTTGACTCCAAACCTTCTTTTCGGAATTGTTTAAAATATTGAGAAGTTTTATCAACAGCAGCCTTTTGCTCAGGGCGCATAGAAAAATCCAAAGAACGGTTTTCTTCATTAATTACCCCGTTCTTTAATGCTATGATTGCGGCATGTACGTCTTGAACGCTACACTCAAACCACTCTCCTTCTGAATTAATAAAGCCATGATTGCGCAAATAAGTATGGATTTCATGATCAGAAAATGTAGACCCATCATTGCGCATAGCATTTTCTTCAAGCACAATATTAAATGAGGCGCGAGTAGCGCCTATTTGTTCTGTGACTCTGGCTAATGGACTTCTGTTTGTTTGACCAATCTTTAGTTGCCCCTTTCTAGAAGTATCATTAGGCAATTCGTATGCATAAATCTTTGGAGTTGCATTTGATTTTTCAGGAAAAAAACTATGTGCCATATTATTCTAAGGGCTTAATTAAAGACTCAATAAACTTAATTTCAGTTTCAGTAATATTATATTTTTCATAAAGCATACTATCAGTCCATTTTTTATCAAAATCTTCTATTGGGACAAGAGAATAAGTTTTTTTCGTCACATGTTGAGAGGGCTTTAATAAAAGAATTAGAAATCTAACAAACCTTGTTTTCATATAAGAAATTACGTTTTCACACTTCTGCTTATTAATGAATGGTCCCACAACTAAGTATGTTTCCGTAGAGCATGAACCAGGCTCAGAAATCAATGGCTTGCTTAGAATAAGGTGTGGATAGGAGTCTGTTCCAGGGCTTGCATAAGGAACAATGACCTTCCAATCATTAATCCATTGCTGATTTTTAACGATGTCATTGCGATTTATATATCCAACCCCTCCATTTTGAAACAATTTAACTGATCCATCAAACGGTTTCTTTCTGCCTTTTACATACGTTCTAAGACCAAATGCCTTATGTGCGCTAACAAACTTTGAAAAACTTCCATTAGTGTTTTTTATTTTCCTTAAAATACTAATGGCTTCATTATACCTAATAAAAACATCACTTCCTGGTTCTAGTAAGGGTCTTTTAAAAGGCTTACTAGTTTCATCTCCTTTATGAGTGTAAATTAGACAGTCACCATCATAATCTCGTTCCCATAAAAAATAACAAACTCCACCTCGAATATTTATTCCTGGAAAACAATCGCTTGTTTCAGGGAAATCATGAAGAACGGAGACCTTGTTATCAGACAACATATTTTTTCTAAATTCATCTAGGCCCTTTCCGCCCGAATACCATCTTGCAGGAATAATCATAGCAAGAAATCGTGGCGCGAGTTTTTTAGCCTGATCTACAAATCTCTGGTAAATGGGACTGGCGCTTTTTTGCGCACCACCATCGCTTAATTGATAAGGTGGATTTCCAACAATGACATCAAACTTCATATTAAATATATTTTGTGGCTTATCTATGTGTATAAACTGATAAGCATAGGTTTCTAAATCATCTGCCCTACTGTATTCACTTTCACTTGCACCACAATAGACACATTTTCTATTTTTCCAAGTGTGTTCTAAACGCTCATATTTTACATTACCTTGTTCATTTTCAAAATCTGTGCATACAGAGTAATCCCCATTTGCATATTTAGAACAATAGACACTCCTTCTTGCTAACAAAGAAGTTAGTTCAGTGATAGCAATGCCATAAAGTTGTTTCTTAAAGATGTGGTTAATTCGTTTTTGTTGATCAGGTATTTGTTCTTTCAATCCATCATTTAGTCGTTTCGCTATTTCCCTAAGAAAAACTCCAGATTTAGTGACAGGATCCAGGAAAGTTGTTTCCGTACTTTGAAACAACTCCTGCGGGAGCATATCTAATATTTCATTTACTAAATTAGGAGGAGTAAAGACCTCGTCATTGCTCAAATTTGCGAGGCACGATAAGACATCAGGATTGTAATTTATATTAAGCATGTTCTGCGATTTTTAAAAAATGGCATACAGGGTAATCTTTAATAGGTTCATCAATTGCTGCAGGATTGCCTTCGTCATTAAACATCGAGAATTGATGAGTTTGTTCAACTAAAAATTTAAAGACATAATCGCGTCGTTTAATCATACTTCCCTTAATTGCTGACCATTCTGAAAACACAATTGGTTCTTTGGTTTCAGGATTTGTAAAATCGAGTGCATCTCCCCATAAAATATTTCTTTTCAGTAAAAATTTTACAGACGCTCTACAATCTTCTTTACAGTAAGTTTTGAATAACCCAGTATAGATTCCGTCAAAGATTTCAAATAATCGATCACGACACTCTATTGTATTGTCTTGTAAAATGTCGACCCCATAAATACTAGAAATAGCAATGACAGCATTGCGTTCAAATTCAATTTGACTTTTTTTGTATCTATCCTTAACGATTTTGAGTTTCCTGTTCAGTATTTCAACAAGAAAGTTACCTGTACCACACGCAGGCTCTAAAAATCTAGAATCAATTCTTTCTGTTTCTTGTTTGACCAAATCCAGCATAGCATTGACTTCACGTGCTGATGTAAAAACTTCTCCGTGATCTGAGACTCTTTTCTTTGATTTAACTTGACCTGGCATTAATCTATTTTGTTTTCAAGTAGCTCTTTGGGGTCAACATTAAGAATACTGGCAATTTGATATAACACCTCTAACCGTGGCTGCTGTCGATTCTGAACATAACCATTCACAGTATTGAAACTCTTTCCTAATTTGTCGGCTAACCAGGTTTGTCTTATGCCCTTTTCTTCCAATACAATCTTTATCCGATTCATAAATAAAGTGTTTCGTTAAACATAGCGAATTGAAAGTGTATATGCAAGATTTTTATGTACTAGTATAATGTTTTACGTTATACAGTTTAGGGGGGGTTGACTTTGCGAATATTTTTCTATACGTTTTTGAAAAAGAATATTATGATTATGGTAAAAAGTGATTTTATTAGACTAAAACGAGAAAATGGTGGAGATTACCCAATCCCAACTAATGAGCTCCTATATGTTTCATACTCCTGGGTTAAGGGTGGAGTTTATGATTGGGTAATGCATCTTAGACAGAAGGATTGGTTTACAAAGGAAATGTGTGTTGAACTTTGTTTTTGTATGATCGCAGTGGCGGAAGAATTGAAGGTTGACTTTGATTACGAAGTACTCAAAAGATCCCTGAGTTAAATCCAATCCTTGCAGAAACCTTGCAACTTCAGGAATTGCATCAAAAGAAAAAACCCACCTATTATGGTGGGCTTTAAGAATGTGTAGTGTAGCGGTTACTACCTGCTCCCCCTATTATTCAAAGTTGCAGCATAATTTCTTCTTTTAACGATCCACTTAACTTGGACGATATACAATTCTCCTTCCTTTAAAATACTTAAG
>Ga0209659_1002153_pt1 | contig 10942 bp, 8 predicted proteins | sample SaaInlLV_10m_DNA_FD_184658 | JGI IMG/M metagenome (GOLD analysis project Ga0209659, IMG submission 184658) | Marine microbial communities from expanding oxygen minimum zones in the Saanich Inlet - SI072_LV_10m_DNA (SPAdes) (version 2) | ecosystem: Environmental > Aquatic > Marine > Intertidal... | reverse complement strand
TAGTAAAAATGTATCTTTTGGTACAGACTTAACATTCTGGAACCAGCAAACTGGACAGTTTGACTATTTCAGAGGGATGAATTTAGGTGTCAATTTATATGGCTCATTCAAGACTCCTATTGGAAATTATAATATTAAAACTGGTGGGATTCATTGGTTAAGGTTAAGTCGATTTACAATGAAAGCCGCAGAAGGCTTCAATAGATATACCCTTTTCGATAGAAACCCTTGGGATCCTCAGTATGCTAAATTTAGTCAACGATATTCGGATTACTACGCTAGAGGAAGTGTACAACAAGACGTTCGTTGGGGTAACAAAGCCTTTCAAGGGTTTGCCTTAGATGGTGGAGAATTGCCCTATGGTTTGAATTTTACATTCTTGTATGGTAAAGCAGAGTCAAGCGGCACGCAATTAAATCCTATTGACAACAATACCTATCAACAGTCTCCACAGTTTTTAAACACTCAATTTTATTCTTCACTTCTACCTTCGTACATTCTTGGTGGACGCTTAACAAAAGCATTAGATAAAGGCGATATTAGTTTCAACACTATAAGTGGTTATGCCTATTTAGATTCTACTGGAACGGATATGAATAACTATGAGTTACACTCTTTAGATTATTTGTATAAATCTAAAAACCTTGTTTTTATTGGTGAATTGGGATTATCAAAATTCAACGATTTAGATTATGATATTGCCTTAGCTACCAAGTTTAAAACGACTAAGGAACTAACCTATTTACCTCTTGATGTTGAATACTTTTATATAGGAAAGAATATTTACAACAATAGTTCTGAAATATTAAATACTTCTATTGAAGATTCACAACCTACTGACCCAACACAGGGTGGAGTATTGTCACAAAATGGAAGTGCAATGATGGGTGTTGGGAGTTTAGCAAATAACCGAACAGGACTTTCTATAAATACAGAGTTCAAAATCAAAAAATTGAAAGTTAATTTTGGTCAGACGGTTTCTAAAGAGTTAGAACGTATCACATCAAAACTAACTTACGGCCGCAAGGTAAATTCGCTTACGTTTTCAGAATTTTACAGGTGGGAATATCCATCATTAGTTGGTCCATACAGCCGTATAAGTAAAGTCTTTAGAGGGATTTATGAAACAGTAGAACTGGATAATGTTCGTCAAGGTCAAATCATTGAGGATAAGTTTTTCAATAGTGTGGAGCTTCAAGCTAAGTATGAGTATAGATTTAAAAAATACAATTCCTATTGCTTTTATTTAGCCTCATTTAATTCTGCACAACCAAAGTTTTCTCCTTTCGTAGTATTAAATGAAGAGGCTTATATACGCCATTATGTTCATGAGTTTGAAAATTATCTATCCATGAACTCAAGAACTATTTTAACAACCTATTTAGGTGTCGAAAGGGTTATTGGAAATTATCAAACAGATATTAATGATTTAACATTTATGCCAAGATTTCAAACCACATTAGGTGTAGGCTTAGGTGTTGATTACAGTTTATCAAAAAATACAGCACTGTATTTGCGTCATCGTTATTTTTCTTTTGAAGACAGAAATTTTGTCTTAGATAATAACGATGGTCACGAAACAACGCTAGAAATAAAAGTTACTTTTTAAAACATAAAATATGAGGTTAATCGGTATTTGTTTTTGTGTACTCATCGCCATTAATTTGGAGGCACAAGAGAGAGTAAAAAAAGTGGAGTTTTATGGTATCGCTAAAACAAATGTTTTGCATCAATCCTATGATGTTGAAGGCGATACTACTAATATTTCCAAAGCTAACTACGGACATTCACTAATTGATTTAGGAATCTTACTAAGACCAACGACTAGCACCGAAGTAGCAGCAGAGCTTCGAATAAGAAATGAGCTAGGTGGTTTTTGGGGGAGTTCTGTAACTTACGGCATAAGACGATTAACATTAAAGGGAGTAGTCAATGATGCTATTCGTTACAAAATAGGTGATCTCGATTTAGAAATGACGCCTTATACTCTTTATAATAACGGCTATCAAGATGTAGTAAATGAAGCTACAGTATTTCAGATGGCACGTGAGATTATCGACTATGAATATTATTTTACCGGCAATGCTTGGAGACAACAAGGTATTCAGTCGGATTTCGGTTTTGAGTTAAATAACAACACATTTAAATCATTAGATGTTAATGTTTTTAGTACAAGAAACAGAACGCCAGATTTTAATTCAGCATCACCTGAACGCCTATTTACGGGTGGACAGTTGGCATTGAATACGACCTATGGTCAATTAAAGTTCCACTCGGCAAATCTTCATGATTTAAAGAATACTGTAAATGACATCAAGCTCTATCAAAATTCGGTAAACTCTCTATCAGCGAGGGTTCAGCTTCCAGACATGCCAAAATTTACTTTGGATTATGAAGGGGGTATTTCTAAAGCAAACTACGATGATTTAGTGGCTGATGAACAGCTTACTATCAATGATTATTATTGGAACTTAGGCTTAAGCTATGCATCAAGCGATAAACTTAAAATTAGAGTAAACGCCATAAATACAGGGCCACAATTTCGTTCGCCGGCGGCTCAAACGGTACGTTTAGGATATTCCTCTAGCAGTAATGTTTTCCCAACTATTGGCAATGATTTGGCGATTAGAAAAATGGGCTTACTAGACTATTTATATAATGATGTTATGTATAACAGAACATTTGATGATAGACTAGATGTATATAACCCAGCCTTTAGTAATGTCTTGCCTTATGGTTTAGCCACGCCTAACAGAAAAGGATTTAGTCTTAGTTTAGAGGAATATAAAATTGAAGACAAACTAGAATTATCGTCTGATGTTCATTTAGTTTCAGAGATAGTAGGTTCAGGAACAACTAATCTAAAATCCTTTTTCAAGGCTTCAGCAAAAGCGAATTACCACTACAAAAAATGGTCAGTAAATGCAGGCTTAAGCCATGAAAGTACAACAAGAGATGGCGATTCTTTTGAAGCCATTGACCTGAGTACAATGTTATTCGATTTTGGTTTAGACTTTAATATTTCAGAAAACATAGCCTTATTATTTGGCTCCAAATACCATACAGCTAATGGAAATGAATTAGTAGCTGTCTATGATAATTATAATAACCCTTTACTATTTGAGCCTGTGAGTTTCAATGACAACAAACAAATGTTGAATTCATTGGGCTTTATGGTTGAGTTTAACGAACGCTCTACCCTTACGGCATCAGCGAGTACATTTTCTCAAGTTGATGAACGCGACTATAAACTCAACCAATTTCAAATATTGTACAGACTAAATTTTTAAGATATGAGAAACATAATTTACATATTTATAGCCGTTGTTTTTCTTTCATGCAACAGAGAAAAGCCTGACTTTTTAGGCGGCAGTCTAAACGATCAGTTTGGCGAATTACTTGTTTTAGATTCATTAACATCTAGCACATCGGATTTCAATTTTTCAACTGTATCGCCACGATTTTTTGAGGCACAATGGTCAAAAAACTTGAACTGGCAATTAGATGTAGTTGGTGTTCAAAGTGGAGCAACCAAGAGTTTTACAGGTTTTTCCAGTAAACTAGATATTGATAACACCTCTTGGAATGGCAGTGCCAATGATTTCCCCTCTTTTCTAACAGAAAGCTGTGTGGCGACACTCGTTTTATCCGACAATATTAATACCATCACAATGTCAACCGTTGTAAGTATTACAGAACTAAAGCCACTACAAGACAACCTTATGTTAGTGGCAGACTTTGAGGAAGGAATGCCGGTAAACACTATCAAATTTGTTCAGCAAGGTGAGTCAATGACATTCAATATTGAATCAGGACAAGCCGCTAACGGAACAAGTTACTATGCCATGGGTGGCATTGTCAATTGGGATTACTACTTAGGAAGTATAAAAGTTCCTGTTGAAACGGAAGAGTATACCAATGTATCTCCATTATTATTGTATTTTAATATGGCAGTAATAGGTGGTGCTCTTGGTGAAGTACCAGCAAATCAGTTCATGAAAATATACTTGAGAGAGGACGATGGCGAAAGGTATTCTTATGAATTAAACCCAGTGAACTGGGATACGTGGAGGTTAGTATCTATTCCTTATTCGGAATTTGTATTGGAATCAGATGCTGCCAATAACACTAAAGACCCAGGTACAATAAACCAAATAGAAATAATGAGCTTGTCATGCCCATCAGGACCCGGAACCATTGTAGGGGGAGGAACAGCATGTCCTGAAAATATGGGATTACAAGTTAAAACAGATATTGATTTTATAGCATTTTCAACGAATGAAAGTTATCAACCTTAATATTTTATTTGCACTATTATTCTTGACGGCTTGCGTAGAGTTTAAGCCCATTGCCGTCTATGATATAGAGCCAGAAGTGGACAATTCTCAGCAAGAAAAAGTCTTTTTTGATGAGTCTTTAGGCTTATTATGGCTAGAACTCAAAACGTGTGCCGAATTTAAAATAGTTAAAGAAGACAACAGTAATGTTATTCTGTTAGATTGGAATAAACAAGGCTGTGATTGGGTAGGCTTTGGTAACAGTTGGTCAAGCTTTATTGCCGATGATATCAGCGAAAACCTTGATAGTTCAGCCATATCGTTTAGAGTAAAAGCGGTAGAAACAGAGCAAAAGTCAATTCCTTTTGTGATTGGACTTGAAGATTACAGTGGAGGAAATAGTTATGTATTTTCAGATTTTAAATCCTTTGCAAATAGGCTAAGTATTACCAAAGATGAATGGACGACTATTAATATTCCACTTTCTAATTATGACTTTAGTTATAATGGAGTAGACCCGACAAACATCAAGCAAATGATTATACAGCTTGAGGGTGCAGGAAAGGTATATTTGGATGACATTAAGCTTATTCCGTTTACACCAAAACAATATAATCAAATGCTTGCGGACGTTGAGGGGATGAAGCCAAAAGGAAATCCGAATCAAAACATTTATCCATCAAACTTTCAAGAGTTAGCATGGAATATTGGGGTAAACGATTGCAATGAATTATCCGAGATAGACAACCAAATACATTGGAAATGGAACGCTTGTGATTTTTTCAATAGATGGGGCTTTAACTGGAACAATTGGTATGCATTCAACCTAAGAGGAATAGAAGATAAGACCGCATTACAGCTTAAACTGTCTGCCGACTACTCTCCGTTTTCTGTTTTGTTAGAAGATTATACTGGCAAATCATCAGAGGTTGAAGCTAAAAACTACAACCCACAAATAATAGGAGATTCTGTTTCGGTATTAAATATTCCTTTAGCGGATTTCGATTTGTCAAAAAAAGAATTTGCATTGGATAGAATGAAACAGTTTCAACTTATAGGAGGAGCTGAAGGAGGAGAAATGGTCATTTATGAAATGAAGTTAGTAAAACGATGAGGTATTTAATTTATATAATTTTCCCGCTTATATTTTGGTCGTGTGAGCAAACAGTTTACGACAACCCAGACTATCAATTGGTGTTTTCGGAAGAATTTAGAGGAGAGTCTATAGATGAGTCTGTCTGGAATTTTGAAATTGGCACAGGCTGTCAGTATGGTGCAAACCTAGACGGTTGGGGTAATTTTGAAAACCAATATTATCTTTCAGAAAACGCTTCCATCGTTGATAACGAATACTTGCAAATAGAAGCCAAGGAAGACACCGTTTACTTTACGCATTGTAATGGCAGCTTTCAGACAAGAGAATATACTTCGGCAAGGCTGAACACAAAAAATAATTTCGACTTTATATACGGTAAGATAGAAGCCTCAATTAAAACCGATTTGCGACAAGGCATTTGGCACGCTTTTTGGATGTTGCCCTCTTTTCCAACGGTATCATGGCCTTACTCTGGCGAGCTGGATATACTCGAGCTATCGTACAGAGATCAAAATGTGTTTTATGCAGGGACGCTTCACTACTCTGGAGCACCCATTGGAGAATCTTATGATTACTCGAACAACACCTCCTATTTTGATGACTTTCATTTGTATACATTAGAGTGGGACAGAGCATCAATAAAGTGGTATGTCGATGATGTATTAGTAAACACTATTACACGCTCAAGCAATGCAACTCTCGATAATAATTGGCCTTTCGATAAGGAATTTCATTTGATTTTGAATTCTGCTGTTGGTGGAACACTAGGGGGTACTCCTAGCTTTGGCGGTCAGCCTCAGTACATGATGGTTGATTATGTAAAAGTGTATCAAAAAATTATAGACTAATGAGGTATCTATTCATATTACTAATATTACATACGGTGGCATTTGCACAAGTAGTGCCAGTAGAAATTGTGAAAAAGGATAATGGCTATCAACTTCTTAGAGGAGGAGAGCCATATTACGTTAAAGGTGTTGGCGGATTGGAATATTTAGAGAAAGCCAAAGAATACGGTGCAAACTCATTCAGAACATGGTCTACTGAAAACGCTAAAGAACACTTAGACAAAGCACAAGAATTAGGCATGACGGTTTGCTTAGGCTTTTGGGCACAACACGAAAGACATGGCTTTGATTGGAGTAATGAAGTAGGGATTAAGCTTCAGCTTGAGGCATTCGCTAAAGTTGTTGATGAGGTAAAAGACCATCCAGCATTGTTAATGTGGGCAGTAGGTAATGAAGTGGATTTATTCTACTCCAATTTTGATGTTTGGAAACACATCAATGACATTGCTTTAATGATTAAAGAAAAAGACCCTCACCATCCTGTTACAACAGTTACAGCAGGTTTAGATGTGGCTGAGGTTAAGCTAATTCAGAAATATGCACCAAGTTTAGATTTGTTGGGCATTAACACCTACGGCGGATTAGACGGTGCTATTGAGTCCTTACCCTATTACGGATGGGATAAACCCTACATGATAACAGAGTGGGGACCAAATGGACACTGGGAATCGCCAACAACAGATTGGGGAATACCTATTGAGCAGACCAGTACTGAAAAGGCAAAATCGTATAAAAAACGTTACGAGATGATTTTTGAAGATGACGAAAACTGTCTTGGTTCGTATGTCTTTTTGTGGGGCTTTAAGCAAGAAACCACTTCGTCTTGGTACGGTTTGTTTTTACAAGACGGTACACAAACGAGTGTAATGGACGTACTCATCGAAAAGTGGAGCGGTAAAACACCAAAAAACAGAGCTCCAGACTTGAATTCATTTACTATCAATTCTAAAAATGCTTACGAAAGCGTAAAAGTAGAGAAGAAGAGCCCAATGCTGGTAAGCATAGATGCCTTTGACCCCAATGACGATAAGCTCACTTACCACATTGAAGTTGTTCCAGAAAGTACAGACACAAAAGCTGGTGGTGATTATGAAGAAGCACCTTCTGCTGTTTTTGAAAAGGTTTTTACTGATAATAACTTCAAAATAAAAGCCCCATCAAAAAGCGGAAAATACCGTTTGTTTGTAGTTATTAAAGATGGTGAAAAAGGAGCTACTGCCAATATTCCTTTCTTAGTGAAGTAGATTATCAGATTTTGTTATTTTTCAAGTAAATCTCGTCCTTTTTGTTTTGCTGGTGATTTTAAAAGACGATCTACATTTTCAAGTAAAAGATACTTTGGTTTGTTTTTCTTCTCTTCTAATATTCTATGAATAGACCACCATAAGACGCCTTTTTTTCCTTTGAGACCTTTTGAATTGTGTAGAGTGGTTGCAACCGAATAGTCTTGACAAGGAAAGCCGCCAACTAATAAATCATGATTTGGAATTTCCTCAGTTGAAACGGTTTCGATATCTTGATTTGAATGATTGTTTGATCCAAACCTTGCTTCATAAACTATTGAAGCATGTTGTGTTTTTGTAGTAGGCTCCCATTGATTACTCCAAATAACTTCATAATTATTTTTTTCAAGCCCCAGATGAAAACCACCTACACCAGCAAACAATTCTACTACTTTTATTTTTTTATTTTTCATCAAAATTTTGCCAATATAATTATGAATTTAACCCCATAAAGTTAATTAAAAATAATCTTCAATTAGTACAAATAAAAGTCAAAAAAACAACTTTCTATTTAGTTATAAAATCAACCAAGGCATTATTAAACACCTCCACTCCATATTGATTTAGGTGATGAGAGTCGTAGAAATGTACACTATCGCTAAGTGTAATCAACTTATTAAAGTTATAGTAGACTGAATAAGTCGACATCAAGGCATCAAACTTTTCGTTGCTTTCATACATCTTGTATTCCGCTAATGTAACTGGTGCTTGAACCAAGATTAATTCTATTCCACGTCCTTTAATTACCTCGACAATCTTTTCAAAAGCAGCCAGTTGACGTTGTCTAATTTCATAATGAGTACTTGCCGACTTTCTAAACTCTTGTTGTTGTCGTTCAACGAAACCACCAGAAATATAGGTGTCTTTTCCTTTTGTTTTTTCTTCAGAAAAGTTAGAATCTAGATTTAGGAACTGTCTGTAAGCAGAATAAAGGAGAGTATTAAATACTTTCATATGCTGAGCTTCTAGCCCCATTTTTACTGTTCGCCAATTCATATTATCATTTGAAATCATATCTAAAGCCGATTCAATACCATCTGAGCTAAAGGCCTGTGGACTAACTTCAAAAACAATTTTTTCACAATCAATACTGTCAAGGTATTTCTCCAAAACATAAAGGCTTTGAATTGGAGACTGACTGCTTGAACCTAAATTAAAACTACTAATACCATTTTTTGTGAAAAGCCGAATATCAAAACCCCTATAGGCGTGAGATGAGCCAACAAATAATACATCTACCTTCGGAAATTTAGGAATTTCATTAATTCTAGAGTATAAATGTCCGCCTTGTTTTTTGAAAACAATGTTGGTGTTAAGATGAGCTGTTAGACCCAAAAATAAGGCAATGGGTAAGCTTGCAAAAACAGAAAACAGAACGATATGTTTAAGAAAACGCATCATCAGAACTGAAAATAGATAAAAGGATTTTGCTCTGTTGGCGTAAAGACTATGATTGCAGCTATAACAATAGCGTAAAAACACCAACGTAGAAAACGGTTTAGTAGGCGTTCAATATTTTCTATGGCATATTCATTTTCACGCCCTAACCATTCAATCAGCACAAAAATGAGTAATAGAATTAGCGTAGTCGAAATGCTAACTTTTGAAATGAGTACAGGCATTGTAAAGAGAGTCCAATCAAACATATATTGAAAATACTCTGCGGCATGACTCATGCTTTCTGCTCTAAAAAACACCCACGCTATAGCAGTCAGCAGAAAGGTAGATGTCATTGCTGCAAGTTCCCTCACGCTTGGAAAGAGTTTACCTTGAGCCACCGTATCTAAATGTGTTCGATTCTGTTTGGAAAGAAGCAATGGCAAAAAGAACAACGCATTTAAAGCTCCCCAAATAATAAATGTCCAGTTTGCTCCGTGCCAAAATCCACTGACTAAAAACACGATGAATACATTTCTGATTTGCTTAGCCTTAGAGGTTTTACTTCCGCCCAAAGGTATATACACATAGTCTCTAAACCAAGTGCTAAGAGAAATATGCCATCTCCTCCAGAACTCGGCAATATCTCTTGAGAAATACGGAAAACTAAAGTTCTTCATCAGATTGAAACCAAATAATCTTGCCGTTCCAATAGCAATATCAGAGTAGCCTGAAAAATCACCATAAATTTGAAAGGCAAAAAACACAGCTCCTAAAACTAAGGTGCTAGCCGAATAATCAGCAGGTGAATAGAATATAGTATTAGCTATTTCAGCACAGTTATCCGCAATTATCATTTTTTTAAACAAACCCCAAAGAATCTGACGCATACCATCTACTGCGGAAGTATAGTCAAATTGTTTTTTCTTAATGAATTGAGGGAGAAGGTTAGACGCTCGCTCAATAGGTCCTGCCACAAGCTGAGGGAAGAAAGAGACAAAAGCCGAGAAGGCTAAGACATTTGTAGTTGGCTCTATTTTTTTGCGGCATACATCTATGGTGTAACTCAAGGTTTGAAAGGTATAAAAGCTAATCCCAACAGGAAGAATAATACTAATGGTACTTCCTTCAAAAGATGTTCCAAATAGTGTAAATGCGGCAGTAAATTGTTCTATGAAAAAGTTGTAATACTTAAAGAATCCAAGTAGCCCAATATTAACACCAATACTAATCCACAAAAGCAGTTTTCTTATAGAGATAGAATGACTTTCATTTTTTAGACCAAGACCAATGCAATAGTCAACGATTGTACTGAGTATAATTAAACTTAAAAACCGCCAATCCCAACAGCTATAGAAATAGTAGCTGGAAAGTAATAGCACTCCATTTTGTAGTTTTAAATTCTTGTTACATAGCCAGTATAAACAAAAGACTATGGGTAAGAAAAAAGCAAATTCTAAAGAATTAAATAGCATGTTTCTTTGGCAATTGACACAAACATACAGAAAGGAATATTAATTCCCGATTATTGAAATAGGATTTTGTGATAAATACCACCTGATTTTGTAGAGATTTCTAAAAAGTAAATGCCTTTTGATAAACCATTAATATCAACCGTTTTGGTATACTTTCCACTATATTCTTTTAACTCTTCACTAAAGACTTCTTCGCCAATTACACTTAATAGTCTGACGCTCAAGATTTGGGTTTTTTCTGAAGAAAAATAGATGTTAAATGTTCCGTGTGTAGGGTTTGGATATACATCTAATCCGAATACTACTTCTGCAGCTACTCTCTCGCCACCTAATGTGTATGTCACAGGCTGTGAGAAGATGGTTGCCCAAGAGGTTCCGTTTGCACCACAAGCTCCTCTTATTCTCCAAGAAATCTCGTCTCCTGGGTTTTGGTTGAACTTGCTTTGAGAAGTAGCCGTTCCTGGAATATTATTCCATTCGTAAACTTCTCCCGTTGTTACATTAGTCATCTCGAGGAAGTAATGGTCTGGTGCGCCACTCTCTGGTGTGTCCCAAGACATAATTACTGCCGTATTAGCTCCGTTGG
>Ga0209659_1002138_pt1 | contig 10974 bp, 10 predicted proteins | sample SaaInlLV_10m_DNA_FD_184658 | JGI IMG/M metagenome (GOLD analysis project Ga0209659, IMG submission 184658) | Marine microbial communities from expanding oxygen minimum zones in the Saanich Inlet - SI072_LV_10m_DNA (SPAdes) (version 2) | ecosystem: Environmental > Aquatic > Marine > Intertidal... | reverse complement strand
TTGCTTTTTTTTTTCCTTATTTTATAGAATCAAAATCATGAAATTGTGTACCTTTCCTATTCATTTTAAAATTATGAATAAATTAGTAATTGCTTTTTTGCTGTTTTGTACCCCGATAGTATTCGCACAAAAAGATTCTTTGAATCTGGGTGATCGGTATGCAGACGATCAAATATATCTTGCAGTGACCTACAACCAAATGAATCAACAGCCCAGTACAATTACACGAAGTGGGTTTTCCTATGGATTGTCCTCAGGCTTTTTAAAAGATATTATTCTGAATAAAAAAGGAACTTTTTCTTTTGCACTTGGACTTGGTTACGGTTTCGATTTTTATAATCACAAATTAAAAGTAGAAGAATTAAATAACATTACGCTATTTTCTAATGACAATACCTTGACCTCAAACACCTATTTTTCACATAATTTAGAAATTCCATTCGAAATCCGATGGAGAACCTCCACAGCGAACAAATACAAGTTTTGGAGGATTTATACAGGAGTTAAATTCCTGTATAATTTTTCAAATAGTTTTGAAAATATAGCTTCCAATCAGGTTAAAACAACCTATTCAGAAGTGAGTGCTTACAATAAACTACAATATGGACTGACGCTTTCCGCGGGATATGCTACTTTTAATTTTCATGTTTTTTATGGAGTATCTCCCATTTATAAAGACGCTAAGATTAACAACGAAGTGATTGATAGCAAAGCCTTAAAATTTGGATTGATTTTCTATTTTTTATAGAAGATAATAAACGGCTGTTTGCGTTATCATTCCAAAGAAAAAACCTAAGTATACCTCTTTGGGAGTATGTGCTTTTAAATGCAGTCTAGAACTTGCCAAAAGCCCAGAAAATAGGATAAGTATTAGTAATATGTGTGTTAGAGGCGTCATGTATTCCATGCCCATTATAATAAAAAATCCAACCATGCTTCCCATAGAAAGTAAATGCAAACTCACTTTTATATTGAATATCGAGAATAGATAAACTAGAATCAATCCGAACGACGTTCCATAAAATAACATTCCAAAATCTCTAAAAACAACAGTGCTCAGTAAAACGTTTCCTAAAACAGTAAAGAATAAGATCATTAAAAATAGTGGGATCTTTCGTTCTTTAATTGTGTGGAGTTTAAATGAATGTATCAGTTTCAGCCCTTTTAGTATTATCAGAATTCCCAATGGAATTAAATAAGTAGTTGTAAAAACAAACCCAATTATAAAAAAACGTTGTTCACTTTTGATGGTGTGAGGCACCATTAAAAAGTACAGAAGTACACCAATAGTTGGCAAAACAATTGGATGTAATAACACCGATATTAATTTCTGAAATTTCACTAAATTTCTTTTCGTAAACGAGCAACGGGTAGCTCTAGTTGTTCTCTATATTTTGCAATTGTTCTTCGAGCAATAGGATATCCTTTCTCTTTTAGAAGAAGGGCTAACTTTTCGTCTGTCAATGGTTTCCGTTTGTCCTCTTTTGAAATAACGGTTTCAAGAATTTTCTTAATTTCTTTGGTAGATACCTCCTCGCCTTGATCGTTTTTCATGGATTCAGAGAAGAATTCTTTAATCAATTTTGTCCCATAAGGCGTTGACACATATTTGCTGTTTGCAACGCGAGAAACGGTAGAGATATCCATTTGTATTTGATCTGCAATATCTTTTAAAATCATCGGTTTCAACTTGCGTTCATCCCCAGATAAAAAATAATCAAGTTGATAGTGCATTATCGTGTTCATGGTTACCAATAAGGTTTGTTGCCGTTGTTTAATAGCATCAATAAACCATTTTGCAGCATCTAATTTTTGTTTGATGAAAAAGACAGCATCCTTTTGAGACTTACTTTTTGAAGTAGCTTCTTGATATCCTTTTAGCATATTGTTGTATTCTCTTGAAATATGCAATTCGGGCGCATTTCTAGAGTTCAAAGACAAGTCCAATTCACCGTCTAAAATTTTGATTGAAAAATCAGGCACAATTTGTTCTGCAATTTTACTGTTCCCTACATAAGAGCTTCCCGGTTTTGGATTTAGCTTTGAGATTTCAACAGTTACTGCTTTCAATTCTTCTTCTGAAATGGTAAATCTTTCTTGAAGTTGGCGATAATGTTTTTTTACGAAGTGATCAAAAGCAGTCTCTAAAATTTCAATCGATAGTTTCCGAATCTTTGTTTTTTCTTTTCCCTTTAATTGGATGATTAAGCACTCTTTTAAGTCTCTTGCACCTACGCCAATTGGGTCTAAAGTATGTATGACTTTTTTTAAAATTGTGATGACCTTTTCTTCCGTCGTAAAAACATTCGCAGTAAAGGCTAAATCGTCTACCAGATCTAAAATATCCCTTCTTATATAACCGCTGTCATCAATACTTCCCACTAAGAATTCAGCAATTAAGCGTTCTTCTTCATTGAAGCGAAAAGTGTCTAGTTGTGACTTTAAAGATTGATGAAAAGTAATGCCGGCTGCATAGGGTACATTTTTTTCTTCGTCGTCTTCGGAGTAATTATTTGCTTGCGTTTTGTAACTTGGAATGTCGTCATCACTTAAATACTCATCAATATTGATGTCTTCCGTGTCGATACTTTCGGTACCTACGTCATCATATTCATTTTCTAAAGTATCCTCAAAAGACTCTGGTTCTTCCTTTCCGATTTCTAGAGCAGGGTTCTCTTCTATTTCTTGTTTTATGCGTTCTTCAAAGGCTTGTGTTGGCAATTGAATTAGCTTCATCAACTGAATTTGTTGTGGAGATAATTTTTGTAAGAGCTTATAATGTAAACTTTGCTTTAACATACATTAAAGATACAATAATCTATTTAAAATTCTGCATTTTGAGGCGTTCTTGGGAATGGAATTACATCTCTAATATTGTTCATTCCTGTTGTAAATTGAACTAATCTTTCAAATCCTAAACCAAAGCCAGAATGGACTGCTGTACCAAATTTACGGAGATCTAAATACCACCAAAGTTCTTTTTCATCAATATCCAATGCTTTCATTTTTTCAATTAAAACATCGTAACGTTCTTCACGTTGGGCACCTCCAGCAATTTCTCCAATACCTGGAAATAAAACATCCATAGCTCTTACCGTTTTTCCATCATCATTTAAACGCATATAAAACGCTTTAATATCTGCAGGATAGTCAAATAAAATCACAGGACATTTGAAATGTTTTTCAACTAAAAAACGTTCGTGTTCAGATTGTAAATCAGCTCCCCATTCTTTAATTAAATATTTAAATTTCTTCTTTTTGTTTGGCTTGCAATTTCTTAAAATATCGATGGCTTCTGTATAAGAAACTCTTTTAAAGTTATTGTCAACTACAAAATGAAGTTTTTCCAATAAAGACATCTCGCTTCTTTCTGCTTGTGGTTTTGTTTTGTCTTCTTGCGTTAGTCGATTGTCTAAAAACTCCAAATCGTCTTTACAGTTTTCTAAGACATAGGTTAAAACAGTTTTTATAAAGTCCTCGGACAAATCCATGTTTCCATCCAAATCCATAAAAGCAACCTCTGGCTCAATCATCCAAAACTCAGCTAAGTGTCTTGTTGTGTTCGAGTTTTCAGCTCTAAAAGTAGGACCAAACGTATAAACTTTTCCTAAGGCCATCGCATAGGTTTCTGCCTCTAATTGTCCAGAAACAGTAAGATTTGCTTCTTTTCCGAAGAAATCTTTCGAGTAATCAATTTTTCCATCTTCTGTTACTGGTGCTTTATTGTCTTCAAATGTGGTGACTTTAAAAATTTCACCAGCACCTTCTGCATCCGAGCCTGTAACGATCGGTGTGTTTACGTAGTTAAAACCGTTTTCTTGAAAATATTTATGCACTCCAAAAGATAAGGCAGATCGCACTCTCATTACGGCACTAAAGGTACTTGTACGTACCCGTAAATGGGCGTTTTCTCGTAAAAATTCGAAACTGTGCTTTTTCGGCTGAATCGGATATTCATCTGGATTGGAATCTCCCAAAATTTCAATCTCTGCTACTTGTACTTCTAAAGATTGTCCTTTTCCTTGACTTTCTGATAAGGTTCCTTTTACTGCGATTGCAGCCCCTGTTGTAATTCTTTTTAAGAGATGCTCAGGAGTGTTTTCAAAATCGATAACACATTGTATATTTTTAATTGTAGACCCATCATTTACAGCAATAAAACGATTGCTTCTAAAAGTTCGCACCCAGCCTTTTATTGTTATTTCTTGTAAAATTGTACCTGATTCTAAAATCTTGGCAATGTTGCTTTCTATCATCTTTCTAAAATATTATGTACGCGAATGAACTCCTATAAATAAAGCCACAAATATACTTTTTTTGAAGGAAATTTAAGTATTAAATGTTGCACTTTAAAGCAGCGGATTACTTGGCTTCTTTCTTGGGTTTTTGGGATGGTGGGAAAATTCGCATCGAAGGCTCTTTAAATACTTTTTTGTTTGCAATTTTCCGTTCAAAAGTTAACAAGAGAGATGGTAGTAAAATTAAATTGGATACCATGGCTAAAAGAAGGGTCACAGAAACCAAACCTCCTAAGGCAATTGTACCTCCAAAACTAGATAACGTAAATACCAGAAACCCAAAAAATAATACAATAGAAGTGTAAAACATGCTGACTCCAGTTTCTCTTAATGCTGCATATACAGAGGGCTTAACTTTCCATTTGCTGGCAAGTAACTCTTGCCTGTATTTTGCTAAAAAGTGTATGGTATCATCTACAGAAATTCCAAAAGCAATACTAAAAACTAAGATTGTTGATGGTTTTATAGGAATGTTAAAATACCCCATTAATCCGGCAGTGATTAGCAATGGTAGTATGTTTGGAATTAATGAAATTAAAATCATTTGAGGAGATCGAAACATCCAAGCCATAAACAATGCAATTAGCAATATTGCCAATGAGAGTGAGATGACTAAATTGGTAATTAAGAAATTCGTTCCTTTTATAAACACCAATGCTTTTCCGGTAATGGAAACGGAATATTTTTCTGAAGGAAATTCTTTGTCAATAACCGCTTTGAGTCGTTTTTGAATGACATCCATTTTGTCGGTACCAATGTCTTTCATAAACGTTGTGATTCTTGCATAACGCCCTGTAGAATCCACAAAGGTTTTTAGCATGCTCGCATCACTATTTGAATTTTTTGTATAGGCAAAAATATAACTTTGTTCTTGTCCAGTTGGCAACTGGTAGTACTTTGGATTTCCTTTGTAATATGCCTGTTTAGAGTATTTTACTAGATTTACAACAGATATAGGTTTCGATAGTTCTGGAAACGATTCGATTGTTTCATTAATTTTATCCATCTTTTTAAGTACAGATAATTTCATGACCCCTTTGTCTTTTTTGGTGTCAATTAAAATTTCTAATGGCATGATCCCTCCAAATTCTTTTTCAAAGAATTTAATGTCTTTGTAAAATTCCATACTCTTGGGCATGTCTTCTATGAGACTTCCAGAAACTCTAATTTTATAAACCCCTATAATACTAACGATTATGATGATGACAGTTGTAAAATAAACGGTAATTCTACGGTGTTTTACCATTTTTTCCATCCAGTTTACTACGTTTTCAATCCACTTTGTTTCAAGATGACTCAAGTGCTTCTTTTTTGGAAGTGGCATGAAACTATACAAAACAGGTACAATTAATAAGGCCAAAATAAAAATACTGATGATGTTTACAGAAGCCAAAATACCAAATTCACGCAATAGTTTACTGTCTACAAAAACAAAGGTGGCAAAACCAGATGCAGTGGTAATATTGGTCATTAATGTGGCATTACCAATTTTAGTAATTACACGTTGTAAAGCCTTTGCTTGTTGACCGTGTTTTTTAATTTCTTGCTGGTATTTATTAATTAGGAAAACAGCATTTGGAACTCCAATGACAATGATTAACGGCGGAATTAATGCCGATAAAACTGTGATTTCATACCCAAACCATCCAATAAACCCAAAGGCCCATACAACTCCAATAATCACTACAAAAAGGGTGATAAAAGTGGCTCTAAAAGAACGGAAAAAGAAAAAGAAAATAAGCGCTGTTATTGCCAAGGCACCCCCAACAAAAAGTTGCATTTCATCTTTTATGTTTTTAGCATTTAAAGTTCTTATATAGGGCATTCCAGAAACGCGAACATTTAGTCCTGTTTCTTTTTCAAACTGTTCTATGGTGGGTTTTAGGTAGTTGAAAATAAACGCTCTACGCGCTTTGGTGTTTATGATTTCCTTTTTAATATAGATGGCCGTTTGCAACGTGCCTGTTTCTTTGTTGTATAGTAAATTGTCGTAAAAAGGAAGTTTTTCAAAAAGTTGTTTTTTTATGGCTAAAACTTCTTTTTCTGTGGTTGGATCCTTCTCGTATAAAGGTTCTAAGACAAACTTTCTGTTCTTTTTATCTTTTTTTAGTTCTTGAACGTCTGCAATTGAAAGTGTAAAATCAATTTCTTCTCGATCATCAAATTTGTCTACTAAATTATTCCAAGCATTAAATTTTCTGGGTGTAAAGATTGTAGGGTCTTTGACGCCAAGAATAACGAGGTTGCCTTCTTCACCAAAAATTTCTAAAAATTTATTGTATTCTAAATTAGCAATATGGTTTTCTGGCAGTAGGTTTGCTTCTGTATATGAGAATTTCATATACTTCATTTGTGAAGCTAAAAAAGTAGTAATACCTGCTATAATTATTAAAACTAGGTATCGGTTTCGTAAGATAATACTCGCAACTTTTGTCCAGAAACTCATTCAGAAAATTTTTTCAAAGGTAACGAAATTTGTAGAAGTGTTTTTAACAAAAAAAAGGAGCGTTTTTGAATACACTCCTTTTTTAATATCAGCTTAATTTCGCTTATACAGTCATAATTTCTTTTTCCTTCACGCTGAAGGTTTCATCGATTTCTTTTACAAAAGAATCCGTTAATTTTTGAACAATTGCTTCGGTATCTTTTTTCATATCGTCAGCAATGTCTGTTTTTTTAATTTCGTTATTTGCTTCTTTACGCGCATTTCTAATTCCCACTTTTGCGTGTTCCGCTTCTGCTTTTGCCTGTTTGGATAAATCGCGTCTTCTTTCTTCTGTCAAAGGTGGAACGTTGATTAAAATCACATCTCCGTTATTCATGGGGTTGAATCCAAGATTGGCGTTCATAATTGCTTTTTCTATTTCTTGCAACATGTTTTTTTCCCAAGGTTGAACTGAAATGGTTCGTGGATCTGGCGTGCTCACATTTGCAATTTGACTTAATGGAGTCAATGCACCATAATAATTTACCTTTACATTTCCTAGCATTGCAGGGGTGGCTTTACCAGCTCTAATGGTGCGTAATTCTTTTACTAAATGAGCCAAGGCACTATTCATCCCTTCTTTGGCACTGTCTAAAATAAATTCAATTTCTTCGTTCATCTTTGGAAAATTTTAAAGCCTATATTTTAATTGCTAACGACCGTTCCGATGTTTTCTCCAGAAATTAATTTCAGTAAATTTCCATTGGTATTCATATCAAAAACGATGATGGGTAATTTGTTTTCTTCACTTAATGTAAATGCGGTCATGTCCATTACTTTTAATCCTTTATCGATGACTTCTTTAAAGGTAATGGTTTCATATTTCAAAGCATTTTTATCTTTTTCTGGATCTACATTGTAAATTCCATCGACACGAGTTCCTTTTAAAATAGCATCTGCATTCACTTCAATAGCTCTTAATACTGCTGCGGTGTCTGTTGTGAAATAGGGGTTTCCAGTACCCGCTCCAAAAATAACTACGCGTTTTTTTTCTAAATGGCGAATTGCTTTTCTTTTAATGTATGGTTCTGCAATCTCTTTAATTTCTAAAGCGGTTTGCAAACGTGTAATAATGCCTTCATCTTCTAGCGCACTTTGCAGTGCTAGACCATTGATACAGGTTGCTAACATGCCCATGTGATCTCCTTGTACACGATCCATGCCATTGGCTGCGCCTGCTACACCTCTAAAAATGTTTCCACCCCCAATTACAATGGCAACCTCGATGCCTTGGTTTATCACTTGTTTTATTTCTTTGGCGTATTCGGCTAGACGTTTTGGATCTATTCCGTATTGTCGTTCGCCCATTAAGGCTTCTCCACTTAATTTTAAAAGAATTCTTTTGTAGTGCATAGTGTTATTGAAAGTTACGCAAAATTACGGTTTTTTTTTCATTTTCTTTTTTTTTCAAATAAAAAAACCTCGCAATTAATTGCGAGGTTTTGAAGTATGTTAAAAAGGATTGTTTATCCGAGTGTAACTCTTTTAAAGCCACTTACAGATACATCACCATACGTTTCAACGTAAGTTGCAACATTTTTCTTTTCGTCTTTAATAAATGCTTGATCTAACAAACATTGCTCAGTGTCTAAAGTAGTGTTGTCTGAAATGAATCTTTCCATTTTTCCTGGTAAGATACGATCCCAAATTTGTGCTGGTTTCCCTTCTGCTTTCAATTCTGCTTTTGCAGCTTCTTCAGCTTCTGCCATTACCGCATCAGATAATTGAGACATTGAAATATATAGAGGAACGTTTTTCAACGTTTTCCCTAATCTTCCCAATTCAATATTATCTTTTTCGATAACTGCAATTCTTGCTTCTGTTTCTGCAGCAACAAATGCAGGGTCAAAATCTTTATAAGATAAAGAAGTAGCACCCATAGAGGCAACTTGCATTGCAACGTCTTTTGATAAAACAGCTGCGTTTTCTACAACATTTGATAAACCTACTAATGCAGCAATTTTACCAATATGTGTATAAGCACCTACATAAGAAGCTTCTAATCTTTCGAAAGAAGTGATTTCTAATTTCTCACCAATTACACCTGTTTGTTCAACTAATTTGTCTGCAACAGTCATTCCACCAAAATCAGCAGCTAAGAAAGACTCCTTATCTGTGTGATTTAAAGCGATGTCTGCAAACTGACCACCCAATGCTACAAATGATTCATTTTTACCAACAAAATCAGTTTCACAAGCTAAAACGATTGCTATACCAACAGTGTTATCTTCGTTTATTCTTGTTACAGCAACTCCTTCAGTAGAATCTCTATCTGCTCTTTTTGCTGCAATTTTTTGACCTTTTTTACGTAAAACATCAATTGCTTTATCGAAATCTCCAGATGCTTCTAACAATGCCTTTTTACAGTCCATCATTCCAGCTCCTGTAGCTTCTCTTAATTTTTTAACATCAGCAGCACTAATCTTTACTGGTTCCATGTTATCTTATTTTTTAAAGTTGTACTTATTTTGTTTCTTCCTCAGAACTTGTTGCTTTTACTTCTTCCGCTTTTGGAGCTTCTTTCGCATCTGCTTTAACTTCTTTAACTTTTTTCGCCTTTGGAGCTTCTTTTGATGCTACTGCAGCTTCTGTTTTTGGAGCTTCTTTCGTTTTTTCTTTATCTGCTTTTCTGCTAGATAAACCTTCAGCGATTGCATCAGAAACGTGCGTTAATACTCTTTCAATAGATTTAGAAGCATCATCATTTGCTGGAATTACATAATCTACTAATCTAGGATCAGAGTTTGTATCTACCATTGCAAAAATTGGAATGTTCAATTTCATAGCTTCTGCAACTGCAATGTGTTCTTTCTTGATATCTACTACAAATAAAGCACCTGGTAAACGAGTCATATCTGAAATAGAACCTAAATTCTTTTCTAATTTCTCTCTCTGACGATTGATTTGTAATTTCTCTCTTTTAGACAATGCTTCAAAAGAACCATCTAACTTCATTCTATCGATCGTTGCCATTTTCTTAACAGCTTTACGAATCGTTACAAAGTTGGTTAACATTCCTCCAGGCCATCTTTCAGTAATGTAAGGCATACCTACAGCTTTTGCTTTTTCAGCAACGATGTCTTTTGCTTGCTTTTTTGTTGCAACGAATAAAATCTTACGTCCAGAGTTTGCGATTTTTTGCAAAGCGTCTGCACTTTCTTCTATTTTTGCAGCAGTTTTATACAAGTCAATGATGTGTACACCATTACGTTCTGTATAAATATAAGGAGCCATGTTTGGATTCCACTTTCTAGTTAAGTGACCAAAATGTACTCCATTTTCTAATAATTCTTGAATATTTACTTTTGCCATTTTTTTAAATGTGTTTACTTTCTGTTTTGTATCAATAAATAAGTAGTCTTTCGAGTCTTATTTATTTAGATGCTAAACTGTTTAATATTAAATATGTGTAATAATAACAGTTCCCAATAACATAATCCTGAACTTGTCGAAGGATTAACGTTTCGAGAATTGGAATTTTTTACGTGCTTTCTTCTGACCAAATTTCTTACGTTCAACCATTCTAGGATCACGTGTTAGTAAACCTTCTGGTTTTAATACTAATCTGTGTTCTTCGTTAATTGCAACTAAAGCTCTTGTAATTGCCAAACGAATTGCTTCTGCTTGACCTGTTACACCACCTCCGTAAACATTTACTTTGATATCATAAGATTCTAAGTCTCCTGTTAACATTAAAGGTTGTTGTACTTTATATTGTAAAGTTCCTGTTGTGAAATAGTCTTTGTAGTCTTTTTTGTTTACAGTGATATTTCCTTTTCCTTCTGAAAGATAAATACGAGCTACAGCTGTTTTTCTTCTACCGATTTTGTGTACTATATCCATTATTTAAGATCGTTAAGGTTAATAGCTTTAGGTTCTTGACCTGCTTGTTTGTGCTCTCCTCCTGCATATACATACAAGTTTCTGTAAAGTGCAGCTCCTAAAATATTTTTAGGCAACATTCCTTTTACTGCTTTTTCGATCAATCTTGTAGGATCTTTCTCAAACATTTCTGTTGCAGTTAACGATCTTTGTCCTCCGGGATATCCCGTATGACGGATGTAAGACTTCTCAGTCCATTTCTTTCCAGTTAAAACAATTTTTTCTGCGTTGATAATAACCACGTTGTCTCCACAATCTACGTGAGGAGTAAAGTTTGGTTTGTATTTACCTCTAATTAGCTTTGCTACT
>Ga0209659_1002136_pt1 | contig 10975 bp, 9 predicted proteins | sample SaaInlLV_10m_DNA_FD_184658 | JGI IMG/M metagenome (GOLD analysis project Ga0209659, IMG submission 184658) | Marine microbial communities from expanding oxygen minimum zones in the Saanich Inlet - SI072_LV_10m_DNA (SPAdes) (version 2) | ecosystem: Environmental > Aquatic > Marine > Intertidal... | reverse complement strand
CTCCAAAACCTACGATCGCATCGTAGGTTTTGGAGAAGGCACTTCTACACAAATAGGTAATTAATACGCTTGGAATTTAATTCCTATTTTATAATACAGACACAACAAGACAGAGCTTTTTATTAAATAATTTTTTAGTTTGACTAAATTTACTATTTTTATACGCTATGATTGAGCAAATTACCAAAGGAATTAAAATTTCAATAGAATCCAACTTTGAAGGCACCTTCAACAAGGATGACTGTATTCATTATGCATTTAGTTATGGAGTTGTTATTGAAAATAAAAGTCACGAAGTTGCACAGCTAATTGCGAGAAAATGGATTATCATGGAAGCCCTGAACGAAAATGAAATTGTGATTGGTGAAGGAGTGGTTGGCGAAAAACCCATTCTTTTACCTGGTGATCGTCACACATACAACTCAGGATGTGTTTTGAAATCTCCTTTTGGAGCTATGAAAGGTAGCTACCTAATGGTAAATCCCTCCAATTCAGAACAATTCAAGGTCACAATTCCAACTTTTAAATTAAGTGCCTCATTTGCACAAAATTAAACTACATTTTAAACTTAAACATCGACTATAAAGTGTAGTTTTACACTTTAATAGCACACACTAAAAAAACAAACATCATGGGAAAAGGATTTTTTAAGGTTCCAGTTGCAATAAATGAACCTGTCAAATCATATGAGCCAGGTTCTCCGGAACGTGAAGAAGTACTCTCAACTTATAAGACAATGCTAAAGGAAACTCTAGAAGTTCCAATGTACATAAATGGCAAATATATAAGATCAGGAAACACACAAACAATGCATCCTCCGCACGATCATCAGCATGTTTTAGGGTCGTATCATACCGCTGAAAAAACGCATGTAGAAACAGCGATTGCTACCGCTTTGGAAGCGCGAAAATCTTGGTCACAACTCCCTTGGGAACAACGTGCAGGAATTTTTCTTCGTGCAGCCGAATTAATAGCGGGGCCATATCGAGCAAAAATAAATGCCTCTACAATGATTGGACAATCTAAAACAGTTTTTCAAGCTGAGATTGATGCTGCCTGTGAGTTTGTAGATTTCTTAAGATTCAACGTTCAGTTTATGATCGATATTTATAAAGATCAACCTCAAAGTACGAGTGCCGCTTGGAATCGAATCGAATACCGACCCCTCGAAGGGTTTACCTATGCAGTTTCTCCATTTAACTTTACATCCATCGCGGGGAATCTTCCTGCCTGTATGGCCTTAATGGGTAATGTTGTGGTATGGAAACCAAGTGACAGTCAAGCCTATTCTGCAAAAATTATTATGGATATTTTTGAAGAAGCTGGTATCCCCCCAGGAGTCATTAATGTAGTTTTTGGAGATCCTGTGATGATTACGGATACCGTTTTGGCGAGCCCAGATTTTTCTGGACTTCACTTTACAGGATCAACCCACATTTTTAAAGAACTTTGGAAACAAGTTGGAACTAATATTCACAACTACAAAACTTATCCGAGGATTGTTGGCGAAACAGGTGGAAAAGATTTTATAGTCGCACACCCTTCGGCACATGCCAAACAGGTTGCGACCGGAATGTTAAGAGGTGCTTATGAGTTTCAAGGGCAAAAATGCAGCGCAGCTTCTAGAGCCTACATTCCTCAAAGCTTGTGGCCTGAAATTAAAGCCTTTTTAATTTCAGAAATGAAAACATTTAAAATGGGATCGCCTGAAGATCTAACAAACTTTATAACAGCAGTAATTCACGAAGGGTCCTTTGATAAGCTTGCAGGATTTATAGATCGAGCTAAAGAAGATGCTGATGCAACTATTATTGCTGGAGGAAACTATGACAAGAGTAAAGGTTACTTTATAGAACCAACACTTATTGAAACGACCAATCCAAACTATGCAACAATGAGCACCGAATTATTTGGCCCTGTGATGACAGTCTATGTTTATGAAGACTCTGCATATGAAGCCACTTTAAAACTTGTAGACGAAACAAGCGAATATGCGCTGACAGGCGCTATCTTTTCAACGGATAGATATGCAGCTACATTAGCTACTAAATTGCTAGAAAATGCTGCTGGAAACTTTTATATTAATGACAAGCCTTCGGGTGCTGTTGTAGGACAACAACCTTTTGGGGGAGCACGTGCTTCTGGAACCAACGACAAAGCAGGGTCTGCTCAGAATTTATTACGTTGGGTTTCACCACGAATGATTAAAGAAACCTTTGTAACACCAACAGATTATCGCTATCCTTTTTTAGGAGAATAACCCATTGATTTCAATTCAAAAAGCCACTCAATGAGTGGCTTTTTTGTGTGTGAAAACTATAAATTTTAATAAGTTCGGTAATCTTCTTTAAATAAGGCCTAAAAAAATACTGACTTTTTTATGTATGTTTATTTTGGTTTAACAAAATATTGAGTTCTTTCTACACCGACTTCCTTTGCGTTGTAACTATTATTGTTAATTAAACGTTTAGTAGATCACTTTAAAAAACCAGCATCTCGAGGTAAATCAAAATTGCATATTAAGTTAAATAGTATTTTGTATATTTAGTTTATCAAATTATTCATTTTATTAAACAAAATAATAATATGTTTGTAGTGAGTATAAAAACATTGTTATGAAAAAAACTATATATATTTTAGTATTTAGCTTGAGCTTCACACTTTTTGCACAAGAACAATTACCAAACACAACCCTGAAAACACTATCTGGCTCCAACACGACCTTGGGTGAAATCGCTGCTGAAAATGATCTCATTGTAGTTTCGCTTTGGGCAACATGGTGTGTTCCATGTAAAAACGAATTGGATGCTGTCGCAGATGTATATGACGATTGGGTTTCAGAAACAGGTGTAATTTATTATGCAGTCTCAATTGACGATCCCAGAACTGCCAAACGAGTCAGACCAATGATTAATGGTAAAGGATGGGAGTTTGAAATTTTGCTGGATGAAAACAGCGATTTAAAACGTGCTTTTGGTGTAAGCACAGTTCCCTACACAATTATTATTAAATCTGGTGAGATTGTATTCAAACATACTGGATACACACCCGGGTTTGAAGATGAACTTTACGAAAAAATTGTCGCCCTGAAAGACTAACGCTTTCAAGCCGGACTAAACACTTTATTTCGAGGGGGTACTCGCATCAACTTAACTCGTATTTGATTAAATAATTAAAATCCATTAAAATGAATAAACAAATCCTTGTAGCGCTTGTTTCACTTATCACTGTAGCGATTCATTCACAAGAAACCGAAGAGAAAAGTAGTTTTAATAAAATTATAGAACGCCTCAATGTTAGTTTCGAGTCTAATTCACAATGGTATTTGAATGACGATGCTATTAAGGACTTTGATGAGGAAGAAAAATTAAGAGCAAATAGTTATTTAAGAATTGATTATCAAATTTCAGATCGGTTTTCTAGTGGATTTCAATTAGAAAGCTATGTACCAGAACCCCTGCTAAATTACAGTAGATTATTTGACAAAGAAATAGGACTAGGGACATTCTATCTTAATTATAGCAATAATAAACTAGACATTACTCTCGGACATTACTATGTTCAGTTTGGCAGTGGTCTTATTTTACGAGCTTGGGAAGACCGTGCTCTAGGCGTTAATAATGCTCTAAGAGGAGGTAAAATTGTTTATGACCCAACAAACTATTTGAGATTAACGGCACTTTACGGTAAACACCGTAAGGGTTTTGATGTTTCAGACTCCAATGTTTTTGGATTTGAAACTCAATTTGACATTGCAAATGCTTTTCAAATAGAAAGCCTTAATAGTTTAAAACTAGGACTGAGTTATGTAGGTAAACAAGAAGAATATAAAAGTGAAGCTTCAAATCCACAAACTACAATTGAAATTCCTGAGTTGGTAAATTCATTTGGAGCTCAACTTGATTTAGAATACAAAAATATATATACCAACTTTGAATACATATACAAAAGTGAAGATGTACGTCTTAATAATGTCATTCCAAATATAGTATCATTTTCAGAGCAAGTATTATTTGACGGAAATGCAATCACATGGAATATTGGTTATTCTCAAAAAGGATTTGGAATTGGCTCTACTTTTAGAAGACTTGAAAATATGCGATTTTTCTCGGAAAGAAGTTTTCTAAACCTTAACAACAATCCAACAACACAACTGAGTATGAACTACTTGCCTGCGTTGACCAAACAACATGATTATACACTTGCCAATATCTATATCTATCAATCCCAACCAGGGCTAGTTATTGAAAATTATGGCACTCCATTAATCAAATCTGGGGAGATTGGAGAGTCTATAGATGTGTTTTACAATATAAAAAAAGGCACTCTTTTTGGAGGTAAATACGGAACAAAACTAAGCGCAAATTGGGCATACTGGGCAAATCTAACAAACAGTTATTCCGACCCTTCAGGAACACCATATTTTACAGGTGATGATTTAACTTATGAAACAGAATTATTGAATTTTGACGACAAACTTTATTCAGAAATCAATGCTGAAATTCGTAAAAAATGGTCTCCTAAATTAAAATCTATATTTACTTATATAAACCTAAGTTATAACAAAGGGTTTTTAGAATCTAAAGGGGCCGATGATTTTGTAAATGCTTGGATTGGGATTGCTGAAAGCACTTATAAATTTAAAGCGGGTAAATCCGTTAGACTGGAGTTACAGCATCTTTCTACAAATGATGATGCTCGAAACTGGGCGGGGGGCACCATCGAGTATTTTTTTAATTCAAAATTTGGGGTATACCTTAATGACTCCTACAACTACGAGGAGAGTAAAATAACTGAAAATACTAAAATTCATTTTTTCAACCTAGGAGGGAGCTACACAAAAGGCTCCACGCGTGTGGGAATCAATTATGGACGCCAACGAGGAGGCTTGTTATGTGTTGGAGGAGTGTGTAGACCCGTGAGTAAAAACGCAGGACTAACCCTTAATTTAGTAGCTACTTTTTAAATTACTTGCCCTTGTATTTAAGTGGGAGATGTACTATTTTTTTGGTTTCAAAAAAATCTTCTTCAAAATAAGTACTTAAATCGTACAGAGTAGTTTTTGTGTAGAGCTTAAGCTCTTCTGTTAAATCACCGCCTTTAAGATATAGGATTCCGTTTTTGATTGAGTGTGTGTTTTTTTTAGCAACTCTATTTTTGACCCATCCCACAAAATCAGGCATATTGGTCACAGCACGACTTATAATAAAATCATAGTAACCTTTAATTGATTCGGCTCTGGCATGTGTGGTTTTGACATTATCCAAACCCAAACTTTGTGCAACACCATTGACGACCTTTAATTTCTTGTTGATACTATCTACCAAATGAAATTTTACATCAGGAAATAAAATGGCTAACGGAATTCCTGGAAATCCACCTCCGGTCCCAATATCTAAAATTTGAGCCCCTGAATTAAACTGTATTAATTTTGCAATAGACAACGAATGAAGAACATGACGCAAATATAGCGCCTCAATATCTTTTCTGGAAATCACATTAATTTGCGAATTCCATTCTTCATACAATTCTTGCAATGCTTCAAACTGTTTGAGTTGAATTTCTGAAAGGTTAGGAAAATATTTCTGAATTAAAAGCATAACTTGGTAAGTTTTCTGCAAAAATAGCCATTAAAATGTTAAATGTTAAGAATTCTCTCGCTCTAAACTTTTTTATTATTTACATTTGATTGTTATTTTCCATCAAAATAACAATAACAACTCATGACAAAATCAACCATCACATTTTCGAGAAAAGATTCTGCTAAGTTTTTTAAAACTTTAAACGGTCGAGTTAATAATTATTTTAAAGAAAATAAAATTAAACGCTCTGGAAACTGGAAACTTTGGACCAAAACCATTGTGATGTTTTCAATTTTTCTTGTGCCGTATTTTTTAATACTTACAATTAATATGCCTGGATGGCTCCAAATCCTATTTACAGTAGTGATGGGGGTTGGAATGGCCGGAGTTGGAATGAATGTTATGCATGACGGAAATCATGGCTCATTTTCTAACAAGTCATGGGTCAATAACATTATGGGAGGGAGTATTTATATCCTTGCTGGCAATGTTTATAACTGGAAGGTTCAACACAATGTATTGCACCACACTTACACCAACATTCACGGACACGACGAAGATTTAGATGCAGGTCGTGTATTGCGATTCACCAAACACACAGAATGGAAACGTTACCATAAATTCCAACATATTTACTCGGTTTTACTGTATGGTTTACTAACTATTAATTGGGCAATTACTACCGATTTTCTACAGATGAAGCGGTATATGAAGCGGAAACTTTCCTACGGAAAATTTCCAAATCCATTCTTAAACTGGAGCACACTCGTTATTTCAAAAGTAATTTACTTAGGTTTATGGATTGCACTTCCAATGTTGATTTTGGATATTGCGTGGTATAAAGTTCTAATAGGTTTTTTCGTAATGCACTACACCGCAGGACTGATTCTCAGTATTGTTTTTCAATTGGCTCATGTAATGGACGAAGCAGAAATGCCAATGCCAGAAACTGATGGCACAATGAAAAATACATGGGCAATTCACCAACTTAAAACAACAGTTAACTTTTCACCAAAAAACAGATTGATTAACTGGTTTACTGGAGGATTAAACCACCAAGTAGAACACCATATTTTTCCAAATATATCACATATTCACTACGGTAAAATTGCTGAAATTGTAAAGAAAACTGCACAAGAATTTAACTTACCTTATAACGAATTTGAAACCACACGAAAAGCAATCATAGCCCATTTTAAATACCTGAAAGAAATGGGCACAAAACCTTTACTACAAGCATAAAAGAACAACAATGAACCAATTACTTTCTGAAAGAATTTTAAATATGGCCACATCAGCCACACTAGCGATGGCGGCCAAAGCAAGAGAATTAAAAGCCGAAGGCAAAGACATTATAGGGTTGAGTTTGGGAGAGCCAGACTTTAATACTCCTGATTTCATCAAAAATGCTGCCAAGATAGCCATCGACGAAAACTACAATTCATACACCCCAGTAGATGGATATGCGGAATTAAAGCAAGCCATCATCACCAAATTTAAACGTGACAATAATATCAACTACCAGCCCTCTCAAATTGTGGTTTCTACAGGAGCAAAACAATGTTTGGCAAATGTAGCCTTGGTACTACTAAACAAAGGAGACGAAGTGATCTTACCTTGCCCATATTGGGTGAGCTACGCTGATATCGTTAAATTATCTGATGGTATTCCTGTTGAAGTAGTGACCTCTATTGAGAATGACTTTAAAATGACACCTCAGCAACTAGAGGCGGCTATTACACCAAACACTAAAATGATTTGGTTCAGCTCCCCTTGTAATCCAAGCGGATCTGTTTACAGCAAAACCGAGCTTAGAGCTTTAGCAGATGTTTTAAAAAATCATCCTAATATTTATATCGTTTCTGATGAAATTTACGAGCATATCAATTTTATTGGTGGCCATGCAAGCATGGCTGAATTTGAGGACATGTATGACCGAACTATAACCGTTAACGGAGTCTCTAAAGCATTTGCAATGACAGGCTGGCGAATTGGTTTCCTTGGAGCTCCAGAAGCCATTGCACGCGCATGTAACAAAATGCAAGGACAAATTACAAGTGGTGCAAATTGTATTGCTCAACGTGCTGTAATTACAGCCTTAGAGGCATCCCCTACGAAAGTTCAATATATGATTGACGAGTTTAAAGTGCGTCGCGATTTGATTCTCGGATTATTAAAAGATATTGATGGATTTACTTGCAATACGCCCGAAGGTGCTTTTTATGTATTCCCAGATGTCACTGCCTTTTTTGGCAAAACACTAAACGGGACACTTATTGAGAACGCTACAGACTTTTCTTTGTACTTGTTAGAAGCTGCTTTGGTGGCTACTGTTACAGGAGATGCGTTTGGAAATCCAAATTGTATCCGCATATCCTATGCAGCGTCTCAAGATCAAATTATCGAAGCAATCAGTCGTATCAAAAAAGCCGTAAGCTAGCTAAAAATTGTTTTTATCGATTTCTCCAGAAAAAAGGAGTAAATAAGATCAGAACTGTGAATAATTCTAATCTTCCAATCAGCATTAAAAATGCTGCCCACCATTTTCCGGCTGTAGGCATTGCAAAAAAGTTATGAGAAGGCCCGAACTCTCCAAGCGCAGGACCAACGTTCCCCAAGCTTGAAGCAGCTACTCCTACAGCAGATTGAAAATCGAGACCCAAAAGTGCAAATCCTAATGCCCCTACAATAAAGGATAGCATGTAGAGAATAAAAAAACCAAGTACATTAAATACAATGTCTCCAGAAACAGATTTATTGTTGTAACGAACAGGTAAAATCGCACTTGGATGTAATGAACGCTTAAACTCTAAAAACCCATTTTTTAAAAGCAGTAAATGTCGTACTATTTTTACCCCACCTGAAGTACTCCCTGCAGATCCTCCAAGAAACATCAACCCAAAGAAAAACACTACTAATAGTGGTGACCATAAAGTAAAATCTGATGACACGAAACCAGTGGTTGTTATAATTGCTACGACTTGAAAAAGTGCATGCCTAAAAGACCCTTCGCCAACACCCCAAATCGCGTGATGAGTAAACGCTGAACTACTTTCTAAAAAAGTATTGAGATAAATAATTCCCCCTACAATAAGTGAAAAAAGGATTGTCAATTTAAAATACAACTTAAATTCCTCGTCCCTTACTACTTTGCTTACATTTCCTTTAAACACGAAATAACTCAATACAAAATTAGTTCCTGCTAAGAACATAAAAAAGATGACTATGTACTGTATCAAAGGAGAATCATTCCAAAATGCCATACTCGCATTTTTAGTTGAAAAACCACCAGTTGAAAGAGTACTCATAGAGTGATTAAGCGCATCAAAAAAGGACATACCCGCTAGGGATAAAAACAAAGTTTCGGCTGCTGTAAATCCAAAATAAATAAGCCACAATCGTTTGGCTGTATCTGTTATTCGTGGATGTAATTTATCGGCACTAGGCCCAGGAGCTTCTGCTGCAAAAAGCTGCATACCTCCAATTCCTAACAGTGGTAAAATCGCAATTGCTAATACAATAATTCCCATCCCCCCTATCCAATGAGTTAAGCTCCTCCAAAACAAGATGCCTCTGGGGAGTGACTCTATATCATTCAATATAGTAGAACCCGTTGTGGTATATCCTGAGATGGTTTCAAAAAAAGCATTTGTAAAATCAGGAATAACTCCGGTAAATAGATATGGAAGTGTCCCGGACAGGGTCATCACAATCCAACCAAAAGTAACCACCAAATACCCCTCACGCTTGTTCATTTCTTTGGTGTGATCTCGAGTAAAAAACATAGCTAAGATTCCAAACAATAACACAGAAATACCCGCTAGAAATAAACTAAAAGTCTCGCCATCTTTATAACAAAAACTTAAGAGAGCAGCTAACAACATAAAGCCCCCATTGAACAACAATAAAAGACCAAAAAAGTGAAATATAATTTTATAATTGAGTTTCATTAACAGGATGGGTTAGTAAAAGTAGCTCTCAATTTTTTTGATAGATTGAGGTAAGCAACAAACAACGACACGGTCGCCTGAAACGATTTTAAAATCTCCCAAGGCTATGAACCCTTCTTCATTTCTAATCACACCCCCAATAATCGCAGAGAGAGGAAATTCGATCTCTTTGATATACTGATCACATATCTTAGATGTCGGTTTCACTACAAACTCAAGCAGTTCTGCATCCAAATTGCTAAGTTTGGTCATTGCTACTACATCTCCCTTTCGGATGTATCTAAAAATACTATTGGCAGCAAGAAGTTTTTTATTAATGAGCGTATCGACACCAATTGAATGTGATAGCTCGTAATAATCCATGTTTTCAACCAATGCGATGGTTTTTTTAACCCCCTTTGATTTGGCTACTAAACACGACATAATATTAGTTTCAGAATTTCCAGTTACAGAAATAAATGCATCCATATCTTTGATATTCTCCTCTTCTAAAAGTGCAACATTTCGACCGTCTCCATTAATCACCAAGGTGTTTGGAAGTTGTTCTGCTAAATCAAAAGCTCTATCTTTAAGTTTTTCGACAAGTTTAATATTGAAACTTTTAGAAAGATCACATGCAGTTTTAGATCCAATTTTACCCCCTCCTAAAATCATTACGTCTTTAATTTCAGTTTTTTTCTTTCCTGTAAGTTTACAGAGTTCTTCATCACCTCCTTCGGAAGTGATAAAAACAACACGATCTCCGTCCTTAAAAACAGTATCTCCTCGCGGAATTATGGTTTGATGCGATCCAGAACGCTGTATCACAATAGGAATAAAATGGATGTCAGAAAGCAATTGGGCTGCAACTTTTACAGATTTATTAATAATTTTAGCGTCTTTGGAAAGTGACAATCCAAGCATCGTTAGCGCACCTTGTTCAAATTCGTAAGTATCATTAAATACCGACTGACTCAGTAGTAGTTCAATTTCAGCCGCCGCCAAAGATTCAGGTGAAATAAGCTCATCTATACCAAATTTGGTGAAACCAACTTCGTCTTTATGATTTATAAATTCTGGGTTCGAAATTCTTGCGATAGTTCGTTTTGCACCCAATTGTTTGGCCAATACGCAAGCGGTGATATTGGAAGTCTCAGAAGAAGCTACAGAAATAAATAAATCTGAATTTAAAATTCGTGCCTCTTTCAGTACAGAAATTGAGGTTGCATCTCCTCTAATAACTTTTATATCCAAATGGGTATCAGCAAATACGAGGCTCTCTTTGTTCAAATCAATAAGTGTGATCTCTTGTGATTCGTAAGACAAAAGCTTCGCTAAGTGAAACCCAACTTCACCTGCACCGGCTATAATAATTTTCATTAATTATCAATTAAAAAGATGCTCAAATATACGTTATTTTTAGGGATTTGTTTATGAATTGTATTTCTTTGCATTGAAAATACT
>Ga0209659_1002110_pt1 | contig 11041 bp, 7 predicted proteins | sample SaaInlLV_10m_DNA_FD_184658 | JGI IMG/M metagenome (GOLD analysis project Ga0209659, IMG submission 184658) | Marine microbial communities from expanding oxygen minimum zones in the Saanich Inlet - SI072_LV_10m_DNA (SPAdes) (version 2) | ecosystem: Environmental > Aquatic > Marine > Intertidal... | reverse complement strand
TCTTTTATTTCATTTTGTAAATCTAATATGTGGTCAATTAAGTCATATTTATCCCACTCTAGTAGTTGGTTATAAGTTAAATTTGTAGTCATATTAGTTATATTTTTTATTCATATATATTATCGAATACACCTCGTATTGACTTTGTAAAAAGTATACACTTTGTTTGTTAGTTAAAATAGTATTGTAGGTATTGTACTCTACCTCTAAGTACCTAACTAAATTATTTTCAAGAATAGTGTGACAATAGGGTATTAAGTATATATAATAAGAGGCTATCGTCGCATACCGATCGATTGAATAAGTTATAGGTGGTTGCTATACACATCAGTTACGATGCATACTGCGATCTGTTTAACATTATTTAGACTGGTGATCATACACATCTCAACGCGCCAGTATAATATCCAGTTCGGCTGCTCCAGACCGGGTTCGGATAGTCACCCTTAGGTATGAACTAGATTACTTTACTTCGTCTAGTTCAATTCTTTCAATTACTTTAGTTCGAACATTCGATGGCATATCGGTACTTTGAGACCAATAACCTCTTTTAATCCAACATGGCATAATGTTTAGTTTAGGTAACATTACTTTAAGTACTTCATCGTGATTGTAAGTAATTTTTTGGTTTTTGTTATTTACAAAGGTGATGATTTGATTGCGACCGTACCAAGATTTACGGACTACGAAGTTCTTACGTTCGATTGGTGGGAAGATTTCATTTAATTCTTCTTTAGATAGTTTTGAAATTGTTTCGTTTAATTTAGATTTATTCATAATTTTATTATTTATTTATTTACATTTATATTATCGTTTACTACTCGTATTGAGTTTGTAAGTTTGACTTAGTAGAAGTCGTAATAGATATCCATTACTTCAGACTTCTGTTCGTCTGTCAGCTGAGTGTAATGCTTATCGAATACTCTCCAGCTTATTTTCAGTAGTGTGTAAGAAAAGTTTGACATAGTTTAAGATTTTAAAGGTTTAAAGGAATCATTTACCCGTAGATTCCGAATGACGTTGGCCCTCCGTTTTGGATTAAGTGTACGATTAAGCTGACACATGCTGCTAGGATGAACCCAGTTGTTCCGATGACCAGTGCTTGGCCAGCATACTTTAGTATGACTTTGTGATTGAATTTGTACATAGTTATTATTTGTTTACATTTATATTATCGTTTACGTTTCGTGTTAGCTTTGCAGGATTGAGATCCCGATAACCTTGCTAGTCATCTCGTTGCTGTAGCATTTACCCAGATAGTTATCCAGATGCTGTTGGTTAGTGAACTGCTTAACAGTGCTGTTGTAATTGCCTAACCAGTTCTTTGTATCTATTCTTACTAACATATCTTTTATTTGTTTGTTCATATATATTATCGTATACTATTCGTAGTAGGTATGTAAATGCTATACATATGTACACGTGTATGCGTGCGTGTGATCCTGATCCTGTGTGCTGTAACCTGGAAAGCCCGAATGTTTGCACGGAATGAGCCAGTCAGTTGATCCTGATGTGGTAATGCTATACATGGATCCCTGATGCTGTGATCCTGAAACGTAAAGATCCTGTGGGGCTGGTCAAACAAAACGAGTTTGTGAAGCGGGGGGTAACGCTGTAAGTATGGTAGCAACATTTCACCTCTATATATCTAACAAAAAATTTTTTACAATATTTTTTTTATGACGTTAGGTAGTTATATATAATAGTAAGAAGCTATCGTCACTTTTAATAACACAGAAAACAGCGTAATCATACAAAGTATGACACAAAAACTATCTCCGACAGCCAGAAGAGCTAAGGCCGCTAGGGACAAAGCTTATGCAATGACGCCCGAAAGGAGAGAGAAAAAAGCGCATGCTCAAAGGCAGCGCAGATCTGATCCGTCCGGAGCTAAAAACAAGGATTGGGACCACAAAGATAAACGATGGGAATCCCCTAGTAAAAATCGTGGTAATGACGGAGAAGGCACAAAGAAAGAATCAGGAAAAAACTACACAATATAGCTAACGCAACAAAAAAATAACCAAATGGCAAGAATAATAACTTACGAAGATGATCCTAATATCTCGGACCTGGATAGACTGATAGGTTCAGATGGCAACGATTATAATATAACAAAGAATTTTACGCTTCTAGGGATCGCAGAGTATGTTATCGACGTATTTGTTAACCCAGATGCAACCGATTTTCACATCCCAGTCTTTAATAGTAATGGAACTAGGATAACGGATTCAATAATGCACCAAGATAGCTCTCCTTCAAATGGAATAGCAGGCACAATAATCACTGTGGATGGCAATTTTAGCGTTGTAGGTAACACAGTACTTGGAACGACCGTAGACAATACTACTATTGTACCCTCTACACTAAGATTAAGAGGTAAAGTGTCGGATAAAAACGACAACCTAGGTGTTGCGAACCAAATATTGATGTCTGATGAAAACGGTTATGTGCAATGGGGACCAGAATGCGGTAGTGGGTATGTTTTAGGGCAAGGAACGCTACATTACTTACCATTATGGACGCCAAATAGCGGAACAATTGGTGATTCTTTAGTTTACCAGAACGGCGACAATGATACGCCAGCTACAGAAATATATTTTAAAGGTGGTTTAGCCAGTGAGGGCTCAAAAGTGGCCAATATTACAGATATTGCGCTTGGTAATAAAAATTTCGCCGGTGGCGAAGGCTCTGCTGCATTTAACTTTAGGTCTACTGCATTAGGTAATGACGCATTCGCTTCAGGCCACAGAGGTGTGTCAGGAGGTCACGGCTCTTTTACTGCTGGTTATAATGTTGGAGCAGGTAATGATGGATTTGGTTTATGGAGGGCGGATTACACCGACGCTACAGTATTAGAATTAACGCTAATCAGCGGCGATATAAACCAAGGGGACTACTTAATTGCAAATATAGGAGACGATCCTTCTGCTAAAATAGAAATATTAAGCGTGCAATACCCAACGAACGTCTTACCGTATGAAATAACCATTGCTACTCCAATATCAGTTAACATAGATCAATCTTTTGCAATTGAAACAGCAAACCCCGATAGAGGTGATCAGCAAGGAACAATTGCTATTGGACTCCAATCCGCGTCTAAAGGATTCGGGGCTGCAGCTATTGGGTATGACGCCGTAGCAGATGCAGCTGGAGCACTAGCTTTAGGTAAAAATGCTTTAGCAGACCAAGCAAATCAAGTTGCTATTGGATCCGGGAACGTAAAACTAGACGGAACGACTCAGGATGATACGCAAGATAAAGTGCTTGTTATTGATGCGAATACAAGCATCGTCAAATACAGAAGTGCGCTTACGATCTCGCCTGAATTAGGGTGGGACACGGTTGATTATATTGGTGGTAACACAAACTGGATTGTAGACAAGTATAATGGATACATGGAAATTCCATTTGGTGTTATACCTCCAGCGAAAAGAGAAATACGGCCTTCTAACTTAACAACAGGAGAAGAAGGTTATTTTGTGTTTGTAGCAAACTCAGCAGATATCCCAGCAGACTTCTTAGATTTTACATCGGTAAATAGTGGTAATATAAATAGAGTAAGAACCACATGGTCTGGAAGCGGAACAAGAACATACATACCTAACAATCAAAACGCGGGCAAGTGGGTTACAGGCACAGTTGTTAAGTTTCACTACATTGTCAGAGAAGAAGGTGGCGTTGCTACTATATTCTGGGACGCTTGCTGTGAGATACAAGCATTAAACGATTGCCCAGTTATACTGAACCCGTCTGTATCTCATACAATAAATGAAGATCAAACGTTTTCAGGGGGATTGCCTGCGACTGACGGGGACGGGCCCTCGGCTCTTCAGTGGAGTATAGTGGGTCAGCCAGATAACGGATCTGTTTCTTTAAACGCTGCTACAGGTGACTATACTTATACACCTGACGCTAATTATTTTGGCGGCGATACTTTCACGTGGCAAGTGTTCGACGGAGGTTGCTATTCAGCGGTTGGAACCGTAAGCTTTGCAATAAATGAAGTTATAGAATTCCCAGCATTTAAAATATCTAATGGATTAGGTAATAATTGTGGCGCAGATGATGTTGCTCCTTTATATACCGGAACAGCTGGTGGAAGTTACGTATGGGAAGGTCATTATTGCGATCCAGATCATGCTGCAGCGGATGTTACTATTACTACCTTCTATGACGTAGCAGGAGCTTGGGTTGCGGGTTTACCTGCTAATTGGGCTTTTGCAAAAGACGACGTAAGCGGTGTTTCTGTAGATTATAGGTTTACGCTAGAATCATCAAACGTTGCTTCCGGCTTAACGAGGATCAAGTTGGAAATAGAAGATGCCGGCGGAAATGTTGGTAATGATTATATATTAGAAATCGGAGCTGCTTTTGATACTTTAACAAAAACAGAAATATTATTAGATTATTCTGGGCCCGCAGCTAATACGACAGGAGGCGACTGGACATATCCTGGTGTTACATACGATAATATATGGGACGGTAAGAAATTTGAAAACTTAAGCACAGATACTTATAATGGTCACACAGACGCAGAGGGAGCTGTTAGTATTGGCATATCGCCTAGCGGTGGAACTTTAACATCGCTATATCCTTCAGCTACTTATACAATAAGAAAAATAACTGCTGCTAATCCTTTAGAGTTCTATTATACTTTAGAATTAGAGAACGGTCCATTAACTACTACAACTAATAATATAGACCCTGGCCTAACTATAGAGTTTGATGCGGCTACTCTAAATACAGCTTTTTCAAAGGCAGGAACTGGTAGTCTTATATGGACACTAGAGGTGGAAGATATATTAAGGGCTCCTCTTGCAACTGGCGATATTACTAATGTATCGCCAACTATAACACCATTTGGGCACAGTTGCAACGATGGCGGTTTTGCACTTATAGCTTGGGGTTACGACACCGCGGGGGCGTACCACTCTTTTTTATTAAGAAGATACGACGTTGCGAACAACAACGGCTTGCCTTACCAACATCAAGGTGCAGTTGCAAGTCAATTCTTTGCTTCAAAATCGTGGTCCCCGCCGTATGCGTACATATCAACACCGGCAACAGTTATAGGACAATGTACCACACCTACAAGCACCTGGTGGGATAGAACTGGTAACCGGGGATGGCATATCGCGGCTAGTGATATAGATGAAACTAACGCCGGAGCAATATGGGACAAACAAAACAATCTTGCTAATCTACCTGGTCAATCAGGTACAGGGCAAAATAATTATTCCTATATTCCAGCAGATCAACTCGCTAATTATGTCGCCGCTAACAACTCAACAGCTGGTATATACAGAATGGATAGTGCTACAGCGGCAACTATAGCGTCCACTATAACAAGCGGTAAAATAAACTTTATGGTTATTGGTCTTGGTTTTGAAAGCCCAGCGGGTAACCCTTGCGGAGATGCGGCTGGTTTAATATATCAAGCGCACGTGCACAGTGATGCATGTCAAATGAGGATATTTACAGAAAATGCAGGAGGAACAAATCAAATAGAAGTTAAAGATGGAGCAAACAGCTTCCTTGCTGGGGATGGTAAATATGTCGAACTAGATGTATACGCAACACCCGGATCTAACGCTACAGTATTTTCATTTTAATATATGGCAAGAATAAGCACCTATGCACTAGATGCAAAACCTGAGATTAGCGATAAGGTTATAGGTACAGACAACGGAATCGGGGAAGCTCAGAAAACGAAAAATTATTCCTTGCGGGAAATAATGGCTTTGTTTAATGAGCGAAACCTTGTTGCTGTTGCAGATCAAGTTATATTTAAATTTCAAGATGATATAACAGAAGGCAGGGAGCACGGCACAATTAGCTTAGAAGGCGGCGGGGGGCACGGTTTGCCTATGACGGACTTGTTTGATTTAATAGTTAGCACTAAGAATAGCGGCGATATAATTATTGCTGATTATATAAAGACGTTTTTAAGTAAAGAGTTAATTATAGCTGAGATGGGTAATATAAATAACTTTGTGACCTGCAAGCTAGTTGGCTTAGACAATAACTTCGCCCCTGGCTTTTATAAGTTTTCTTTTTTTATGAATGAAAGTAACGGCTTTATAAATAAAGAAAAACATTATATTATAGGAGAGTTTAGCGGGCAAGGCGATAAATTTTTTGAATACCCTCAGTCAAATGCAAGCGCATTTTGGGAAATAAAACACAACTTAAGCAAAAAACCTTCAGTTACAGTTGCAACTGCGTTCTCAGACGAAGAAGTGATAGGTAAAGTAACTTACGTAGATGATAACAATTTAACAATAACTTTTAATGCCGCATTTTCCGGCAAAGCTTACTTAAACTAACAAAAATGGCAGATATTAAATACTTAGTAGGATTAGATGTAGATGGTAACATTAATCTTAACACAAAAGAACTACAGTTCGCATCAATACATCCTCTTGCAAATAACCCATCAACCCCAACTCCATCGATTGGACAAACGTATTGGAATACCGCTAACGACGAACTAAGGGTGTATAACGGATCCGTTTGGATTGCTGTTGGGGCAGATACGAATTATAGCCAATGGCAAATCACTGATGGAGCTCAGACAGATGATGTAACAACCGATGCAATTGTCAAATTTGCTGCTAACGCAACAGCCGGAACAGCTGGAGCCGAATTAACAGGGGTCGGATCAAGTGCTGATCCTTTTTTGATCACCTATACATTTCCAAACGATAATACCGAATATACGGCTAGCGTAGGGCTAACGTTAAATGGTACTCAGTTTAGCGTTAATGTAGCAGATAGCCAAACAACTCAAGCGCCTGAGAGCATAACCACAACTGCAAACAGACTGTATCAAGTTGAGACTGATGAGACTGATCACCTTGTGGTTAACGTGCCGTGGACAGACGCTAATGATAATACAACTTACGATATAGAGTGGGAAGACAATCAACCTGCAGTAAATTTAAAGCTTATACCATCATCGGGCTCACCAATCGCTATAGAGATCCAAGAAACTACTAATATCACATGGACTGCTAATGCGGCTGGCACCACAGCAGAAGCGTATTTAACTGATGATGTTACTATAGCTGGGGAATTAACAGCTAACGGGACTGGACAGCATAGCTTTGCTGGTCAAGTTACAATCCCTCCGACCCCAGTAGCCGGCACAGACGCCGCATCAAAAGCTTATGTAGATGGTTTAGTATCTGGTGGGCTAACATTTAAAGGTACCTTCAGAGCTGATACCGGTGAAATATTATCAGGTGTAAACAGTGGATCTTATCTATATAACTGTCCAGGCGGCGCTGGGACTAGGGTTGCGGTTGCTATTGGTGACTATTATGTTGTCGCTACCGCTGGTGGTTCTTTCTATTGCTCAGGAGCTACTTTAGACATTGGTGATTCTATTATAGGTGTTACCGCTTCAGCAGCAGATGGTTCTATTGAGGGGGATTGGTCAATTGTACAGTCTGACGAAGGAGTTGTATCTATAGCGGCATCCACAACAGGTGATCTACTTGGAATTAATTTAAGCGCAGCTACTGGATCAGTAGAGGTTGGTCTTGACATCCAAAGCTTAACTTACACAAGTATTGCAGGCTTAGACACAGCTAATGTACTGATTCCTGTATATGATGGAGATGTAGCGAGTGCAAACAGACATATAGGGTTAGAAAGTATTTTAGCTTCAGGCAAAGCCAATGTACTTATAGGTAATGGATCGGCCACTACTATAACATTACAAAATTCAGGTGCAACAGCGCCAAACAAAAATCATGGCCTTGGAACTTCTTCCACTGCTTTTATGGTGCAGCTAGTTGACGCTTCTACGGGAAAAACAGTTATAGCTGACGTGGATAGAGGCTCTGGCGGTGTGATTGACATAACGTTTAACACTGCTCCAGCGGCTAACGCAATAAGAGTATTGATTAACGACATGAACCAATAAGGTAAAATATAATAAAATTTAATATATGGCTCATAAGCTTTTAACAGACATAGAGGTACAAGGGGAAGGCCTATTTAATGGAGACCTAACCCTTGGAACCGCTTCCACTTTTTCAAAACTAGTTTTTGATACGTCTGGCTTTGATATAGGTGAGATTGAAGTAGGCTCGTTTCAAGCAATGTGGATCGACGCTCAAGATGGTAATTTTTCGCTAATGAGCGACTCATCTAGCCAAAATCATGCTATTGAAGGGACAATGGGTGGTGATGTTGCCTTAAACCATAACGGTAATAAAAAGCTACAAACAGCAAGTACCGGTATAAATATTACTGGGCTGCTATCTGTTAGTGGCAACACTTCTATTGGAGGCGATTTATATGTTACAAACACATTAACAGTATATGACAACCAAGGTGATGGTAGCACTATAGACAGTCTACTTAGCATGGACTCTAATAGAATTATAAATTTAAGTGATCCTATAAATGGTCAAGACGCCGCTACTAAATCTTATGTTGATACAGTCGTAACTGGTTTGCTAGATTTTAAAGGTACGTTTAGAGCTGATACTGGAGAAATACTTTCAGGCAGTAGCGCTGGATCTTATTTATACAATTGCCCAGGCGGCGCAGGTACAAGAGTGGCCATTGAAGTTGGAGATTATTATATTGTAGCAAATACTGGCGGTAACTTTTATTGCTCGGGTGATTTGCTTAACATTGGTGATTCAGTATATGGTGTTGCAGATGCAGCCGCAGACTCTTCAACAATAAACGACTGGGGTACTGTAGAAGGCGACAACATAGAAGGTTCTGGTACCGCAAACACGATACCACTTTGGACAGCTGGCCAAGCGCTAGGTGATAGTGCGTTATCGCAAGAAACTGGAACTGCATACGGCACAACTAAAAACTTAGTAGTAGACGGCAATATTTATCAATCAAATATGGGTAATTCTGTGTCTATTGGTGAAAATGCTTTAGCAAATGGCGTAGCTGGTACCGACGCTGAAAACGTTGCAATTGGCCTAAACGCATTAAATTCTTTAACTACAGCAACTAATAATATAGGTATAGGCGCAAATACGCTCCAAAGCACTAACGCTAATAATAATATAGCTATAGGTAAAAATTCACAGACCGGCCAAACTACAGGATTAGGAAATATATCATTAGGGTTTAATTCTTTATCAGTTAATAACGTAGGAAATACAAATATAGTTTTAGGGCATACCGCGGTACAAAATGTCGGAACAGGAGCCCAAGGGATAACAGACAATGTTATATTAGGAACCGGCGCAGTAAATGCTACAACAATTACAGGAGGGCTATTAAAAAATGTTATAATAGGTACCAATGCTCTTGATGAAGCACTTGCCACAAATATTTCTAGTTCTGTTTTTATAGGAAACACTGCAGGCAGGCTTACACAAGCGAATGCTACTAGAGATATAGGTATTGGTTTTGCTGCATTTTATGGAACTAATGGTGGTTTCAACAGTGCTGGAGATAATATAGCTATTGGGTCAAATGCTAATGGTGGCAACAATCAAACCGGCGTAAGAAGATCAATTAAAATTGGTAGTGATGCTGGGACTGTGGGCAGCTACGCGGTCAATATTTCGGCTGTTAATACAGGTAATTACAGCGTAAATTATGTACTTGGCGAACATGCCGCTACAATAGGCGGAGCAGCCAACTCAATTCAAGGCGCAGAAGCAGCGTTTACAGGTGGCGGGCGTGATAACACAATTGCCTCTGGAGCAATAGGTGGTGCGATACTTGGTGGCTATAATAACACCGTAAGCGGCGGTGGATCTGCCGGTATGGCCTTAGGCTCTAACTTAACAGTAGACGGGGAAAATCAGGTTGTTGTTGGTAGATATAACACTGGCAACAATAACAGTAAACTTATAGTAGGTGCTGGTTTTAGCAACGCCAACAGAATAAATGCTTTTGAAGTAAAAAATACAAGTCAATTAAAACTTGGTAAATATGGAGGGACGCAATTTCCGCAGTCCGGCTACACATACAATTTCCTTACTGTAGGTGGGAATGGCAATGTTAATCAGGTTCCCTGGATAGATATTAACCCCCAAAATTTGGTGGCGTCCAATTACACAGTAAATCCTACCGGTGTTGTTAATTTACCTACAGACTTTTCTAGAAGATTAGTAAAAATAAGCTGGGGTTCAGTCAATAATGGAACTGCTATTGTAAGGTTGCCTGTTGCTAGCAATTACACAAACAAAACAATACAAATAATCACAGATGGTACTTTTGATGTTGGTGGTGGTAAAAAAGTACAGGTCGAACCTTCTTTTGGATCCGGTGATACAATCGACGGGAGTGGTACTTTCGAGCTTTCAAAAAAATATGAAGGAGTAACATTATGGTCTGATGGGACTGAGTGGTTTGTAATTCAAGCAAAAGCACATTAATAAAAAACCAAAACCGCGTAATAATATAAAATATACCGACCCGGGATAGGGTGAACCAATAGTAATTTAAAACCAAAACCGATGACATTTTATTATTCGACTAATTCGTGGACTAGTCAACCACAACCAGACGAAAACCGAATTAAACTGTGGAACCATATAGCCGATAAAGAAAATTGGCGCATAGTTCAACTACCAAACGGTTATTACCAAACAGAATACCAAGATCTTCGCAATGAAGAAACCTGGAAAGACGTTACGCGGCGCGAAACATTAGAGGCTGCTGAAACTTCAATAGATAAAACTATTGAACACTACAAAAAGAAAGTTGAATTTTTGAACGGACCCAAAGTAGTTAAGACTTTTAAATAAATACGCTGCTAGCAAAGAGTTAATTAAATTAAATTAAATTAAATGGAATACAATAATCCGAGCGAAATAGTAAAAACGCTCACTTTCGGCAGTGATGCTAAAAAACAAATTATCCAAGGTGTTGAAAAATTATCGAATGCTGTAAAGAGCACATTAGGTGCTTCAGGTAAATGTGTAATATATGAAGATGCCCTTGGCAGACCGGTGATAACAAAAGACGGTGTAACCGTTGCAGAAAGCGTAGTCTTATTACATCCGGTTGAAAACATAGGGGCGACCTTAATAAAGGAGGCCGC
>Ga0209659_1002101_pt1 | contig 11070 bp, 9 predicted proteins | sample SaaInlLV_10m_DNA_FD_184658 | JGI IMG/M metagenome (GOLD analysis project Ga0209659, IMG submission 184658) | Marine microbial communities from expanding oxygen minimum zones in the Saanich Inlet - SI072_LV_10m_DNA (SPAdes) (version 2) | ecosystem: Environmental > Aquatic > Marine > Intertidal... | reverse complement strand
ACTTCATGGGTTGTAGCCGCTTGAAATTTTTTGAGCAGACGCGCCCGTACGTCCTCAATTGTCCGAGTGGACAGCCCCAATTCCGCTGCGATGTGCTTACTGGTGCGGCCCGAACGTAACCCCAGAACAACGTCGCGTTCTCTCTTAGTTAACGTTGGGAATTGCACTGCCTCCTGAATTCGCGCGAACGTTAAGACTGTACAAGCGAGCGGATCATTGCGATCGAGCGCATTGGCACGAAAGCGGCACCACACGACTTCTCCGTTTGAGCAAAGCAAAAGACGTAGGTCTGAGTATGGCTCTCCTTTGCTCAGGGCCTGAATGCCGATGTCACGAACGCGATCAAATTCGGCTTCGCTTGAATATAATATCCGACAGCTCTGATCCACCAATTCCTCCATTCTAAACCCAGTCATGTCACAAAACATGGTATTGCAGGTCCGAATGATCCTGTTTTCGGTCAAAACGACGCCAATAGGCGCGGAGTCAAATGCAAGTTTGGTCAAGTTTTCCATTGCAGTATGATACCGTAGAATTACGGTATTGCCACAGTATTTGAAAAACCTAAACTCAACTCAGTCTATGGACAGCTCTGCTGAGCACAGGTGCTTAGGCCATAAAATTCGACGAAGGCCGCTAAAACGCAGGCCGGGAAAAACATAACGGGGAGCCAAACAATGAAATCAATCTTGCTATCAAGCGCTGCGCTGCTGATCGCGACGTCAGCCTATGCGGCGAAAACAGATGTAACCATTGGTCTACAGCTTGAACCACCGCATCTGGATCCAACATCTGCTGCTGCGGGCGCTATTGACCAAGTGGTCTACTCAAACATCTTCGAAGGGCTGACACGCTTCGGATCAGATGGCGCTGTTCTTCCGGGTCTGGCGGAAAGCTGGGACATTTCTGAAGATGGCACAGTCTACACCTTTAACCTGCACAGCGGCGTTATGTTCCATGATGGAACATCATTCGAAGCGAGCGACGTCGTCTTTTCATTGGACCGTGCACGCGCAGAGGATTCCACCAACGCCCAAAAAGCACTGTTTGCCGGTATCGAAAGCGTAGAAGCCGTTGACGCGACCACGGTGAAGCTCACGCTTTCCGCGCCACAGGGTAACTTCTTATTCAATATGGCTTGGGGCGATGCTGTGATCGTCGCACCAGAAAGCATCGAAGACATCAAAAACAACCCGGTGGGAACAGGTGCGTTCAAGTTCTCAGAATGGCGTCAGGGCGACAGCATCTCTTTGGTCCGCAACGACAGCTATTGGGGAACACCTGCTGTTCTGGAAAGCGCAACGTTTAAGTACATTTCAGAACCAACCGCGGCATTCGCGGCCATGATGGCCGAAGATGTTGACGCATTCTACAGCTATCCAGCACCAGAGAACCTGGCCCAATTCGAAGCTGATCCTCGCTTTACCGTTTTGTCAGGCAACACCGAGGGTGAAACCATCCTTGCGATCAACAACAAATTGGAGCCATTCGATGACGTCCGTGTACGCAGAGCCGTGTCTATGGCGATTGACCGTCAGGCAATCATCGATGGCGCAATGTTTGGCTACGGCACGCCAATCGGGACGCACTTTGCGCCGCATAACCCAGACTACGTTGACCTGACCGGCAACGCGCCGTTTGATCCGGAAGCGGCCAAGGCGCTGTTGGCTGAGGCAGGCTATCCAGATGGTTTCACGACGACGTTGAAATTGCCACCGCCGTCATATGCACGCCGTGGCGGTGAGATCATCGCAGCCCAGTTGCGCGAGATTGGCATCGAGACGGAGATTTCAAACCTTGAATGGGCACAGTGGTTGGAGCAGGCGTTCCGTGGGTATGACTTTGGCCTAACCATCGTAAGCCATACAGAACCAATGGATATTGGGATCTATGCGCGTCCAGAATACTATTTCCAATATGACAACGCGGCATTCCAAGATCTGATCGAAGCATTGGGTGTTGAAAATGATCCTGCAACACGCTCTGAATTGTTGAGGCAGGCGCAAACCATCATCTCTGAGGATTACGTGAATGGCTACCTGTTCCAGCTGGCCCTTACCTCTGTCGTAAATGCTAGACTCACTGGCATTTGGGAAGACGCGCCAACGCAGGCCGTTGACCTGACTGCGGTTTCTTGGTCCGAGTGATCTGCGTCTAAATGCTCACGTATGTAACGAAACGACTAGGTTCGCTGTGCCTCTCACTGATCGTGGCGAGCCTGGTCATCTTTGCCTGCATTGAAATTGTTCCTGGTGATTCAGCTAGTTTCATGTTGGGCATTAATGCGCAGCCTGACACCATTCAGGCCCTGCGGGTGGAACTGGGGCTCGATCAATCGCTGGTTCAACGGTATCTTGGTTGGGTTGGTGGGCTCCTTGGTGGCGAAATGGGCACGTCCTACACCTACCGTACACCGGTGTCTGACATTGTGAAGGACCGGTTGCAGGTGTCGCTGCCGCTGGCATTGTATGCGTTGACGCTTACGGTTGTTGTCGCGTTCCCGGTTGGGATTTTGGCGGCGGCCCGCAGAGGATCAGTCACTGACATTACCGTAATGGGTGCGACGCAGTTGGGTGTCGCAATACCCAATTTCTGGTTTGCGATCCTGATGGTCATTCTGTTTGCCATCAATCTACGTTGGTTTTCAGCCGGTGGGTTCCCGGGCTGGGATGCAGGCATTTTCCCAGCTATGAAAGCCCTGACCTTGCCTGCAATTGCGTTGGCTTTGCCGCAGGCTTCGATCTTGGCCCGCGTGATGCGATCATCGTTGTTGGACACACTTTCAGAAGACTACATGCGCACAGCCCGCGCCAAGGGGCTAACACGTCGGCAAGTGTTGTGGCGCCACGCGCTGCGCAACGCGATGATCCCAGTTTTGACGATCATTGGCCTTCAATTTTCATTCCTGCTCGCCGGTGCAATTATTATCGAAAACGTTTTCTTTTTGCCTGGTCTCGGGCGGCTGGTGTTTCAGGCCATCACGCAACGCGATCTTATTGTTGTTGAAAGCGTTGTCATGCTGCTGGTTTTTGCGGTCATTCTGCTGAACTTCTTTGTTGATATCGCCTATGCGTGGGTTGATCCACGCCTAAGGGTTCGGAGCTAATATGACCGAGAACGGCTTCCTTCACAGTGCACTACGCTCACGCAACATGGTGATCGGCCTTGGGTTGACTGCGGTCTTTGTCATTGGCACGCTTCTTTCACTGATTTGGACGCCGCATGACGTCACCGCGTTGGAAATAGGAAACAAGCTGCAAACACCCTCGGCCGCACATTGGTTTGGCACGGATCATTTCGGGCGTGACACGTTCTCGATGATCATGGTGGGGGCTCAAACCTCTATCGCAGTGGCATTTATTGCGGTCGGGATTGGAATGGGCTTGGGCGTGCCGCTCGGGCTTGCCGCTGCTGCGCGCCACGGCGGTTGGCTGGACGAAATCATCATGCGGGGCAACGATCTGGTTTTTGCATTTCCGTCGTTGTTGATAGCTATCATGATCACTGCGATTTTCGGGCCATCGGCTGTGAACGCGATCATCGCCATTGGTATTTTTAACATACCCGTATTTGCCCGGCTCAGCCGTGCCGCGGCACTGCCGCTTTGGCAGCGTGACTTTATCTTATCTGCCCGAGTGGCCGGCAAAGGAAAGCCCAGAATTTCGGCGGAACACATTTTGCCGAACATCACCAACCTTCTGATAGTTCAAGGTACTATTCAATTCTCTCTCGGTATTCTGGCCGAAGCGGGGCTAAGCTATGTGGGCCTTGGCGCGCAACCACCAATCCCGAGCTGGGGGCGCATGCTGGCCGAAAGCCAGACCCTGATCTACACATCACCACATCTCGCGTTGTTCCCCGGCTTCGCAATCCTACTCACTGTCCTTGGCTTAAACCTTGCAGGTGACGGCTTGCGTGATCTGCTTGATCCCAAGATTCGGAGGGCGCGATGATGAGCATCCTACGTATCCAAGATCTGAATTTATCCATCAATGGAATGTCAATCCTTGAAGCCGTGTCAATTGAGATTTCACCGGGCGAGGTCTGTGGAATCATCGGTGAAAGTGGTTCAGGCAAATCGCTTACTGCGTTCTCTGTGATGCAACTTTTACCAGACGGCGCAACATCTCGTGGGACGATTGAGCTGGATGGCTTGAACGTCTTGGACGCTGACGAAGCATCGCTTTGCGCCATGCGGGGGAAAAGCGTTGGGATGGTATTCCAAGAGCCGATGACCGCGTTAAACCCTTTGCAAACGATTGGCCAACAAGTGGCTGAAACGATCCGTATTCATGAACGCATCACAAAGTCTGAGGCGTTGAAACGCGCGGCCGAGACGCTAGAACGGTGCGAGCTGCCGCAAGATAAGTTCCCTTTGACGCGTTACCCGCACGAGTTGTCAGGTGGGCAGCGACAACGGGTGGTGATCGCAATGGCCATCGCATTGCGCCCAAAACTGCTGATCGCGGATGAGCCGACAACAGCATTAGACGTGACCACACAGGCCGAAATTTTAGTGCTGTTGAAACAGCTGGTAGAAAAAGATGGCATGGGGTTGATGCTCATCACCCATGATCTGGCGGTTGTGACGGACATTGCGGACACCATCGTCATTATGAACAAAGGCACGGTTGTCGAACGCGGCATGGCTAAGACGCTGTCTCAGACAATGCAACATCCTTACACCAAGGCGCTGTTTGCGGCCTCTGCCCACCAACCAGAACGTGGTACGACGCATGATGACAACGTTCTTCTTTCCGTACAAAACGCCATTCGTGACTACCCATTACCCCGCAAAACACCCTTTGGAAAACCGGGCGTTTTTCGAGCTGTTGACCACGTGAGTTTCCATATCAAACGCGGCGAATGCCTTGGTCTTGTCGGGGAAAGCGGGTGCGGCAAGTCAACGCTGACACGCGCGATTTTGGGACTAGAAGACCTGCAAGGCGGTGAAGTTCTAATGGCAGGTGAGAGCGTGCATCATTCCGCTGAGGCGCGGCGCAAAATGCAGGTCGTCTTTCAAGACCCCTACGGATCTTTCAACCCACGCCACAAAGTGGGTCGACTGATCGCCGAACCCTTCTTTAGCCTTGGCCGCAAAGCATTGACGGATGAGATTGCACAGGCACTCGTGTCGGTCGGCCTAACCGCTGCGGATCAGTTTAAATTCATTCACGAATTCTCAGGTGGTCAGCGCCAACGAATTGCGATCGCGCGGGCCTTGATCGTCAAACCGGAACTTATCATTTTGGACGAAGCTGTGTCTGCTTTGGATGTTTCCGTTCGAGCGCAAGTACTTGATTTATTGTCTGATCTTTCCACAAGTCTTGGGCTTACCTACTTGTTCATCACGCATGACCTGACCGTTGTAAAAGCAATCGCTGATCGGGTGATGGTGATGAAGTCAGGGCAGATCATCGAAGAGGGCGTCACGGCAGACGTCTTTGCCGCGCCCCAACAAGACTATACCCGCGCCCTGATCGCGTCAGCCCCGCAACTGCCCGAACTTGAGGTGGTACAATGAAACCTGGGCCAAGAAACCTTTTGACCGACGTGACTGGCCTTTTGGTCGGCAACGCAGAGGATCAAGATCTGAAATCCGGCGTGACGGTTGTAACGGGTGATGTACCCTTCGTCGCAAGTGTGCATGTTATGGGCGGCGCACCGGGCACGCGCGAAACGGATCTTTTGGCACCGGATAAAACCGTCGCTGGCATTGATGCCTTGGTGCTGTCAGGTGGGTCCGCCTTTGGTTTGGCGGCCTGTGATGGGGTTGTAGACGGTTTGCGGCGCGCGAAACGCGGGTTCCCCGTGGGACCAGTGACCGTACCGATTGTTCCCGGTGCCATTCTTTTTGATATGGTCAATGGTGGGAATAAAGATTGGGCGGACAACCCTTATCCAAAACTCGGGCGGGCTGCCTTAGATGCAGCCGGAGTGGACTTCAATCTTGGGTCCACAGGGGCTGGAACCGGTGCGTTGGACAGCTGTTTTAAGGGTGGTCTGGGATCTGCGTCTGTGATGTTGGACAGCGGACGGACCGTTGCGGCCTTGATGGCTGTTAATCCTGTTGGGTCGGTCACAACACCAGGTGGCAATCATTTCTGGGCCGCGCCACATGAGATGGGTGATGAATTTGGTGGCGTTGGTCCCGACCCAAGGAGCAATCTGGTCACCCCATATCCAAGCCAAAAAATGGCGATGATCGCCGCAGCGGGTCAAGACCGAGCCAACACGACAATCGGGGTCATTGCCACTGATGCCGCACTCACCAAAGCACAGTGTCACCGACTAGCGGTAGCCGCGCATGACGGAATTGCACGCGCCATACAACCGGCACATTCACCCTTTGATGGCGACTTGCTGTTTGCGGTTTCCACCGGCACTGGTCCGGTCGTAGATGACATGGCGTTGTTTGAACTAGGCCATGCGGCATCTGTCTGCGTCGCCCGGGCCATTGCGCGCGGGGTTTTTGAAGCGACGCCTCGGCCCGGCGATGTGTTGCCCACTTGGAATAATAGAAAGAGGAAAGCCCAAATATGATCGAAATGCCGAATAGGATTGCGCCAGATCAGTGCCTCATTGGTGGCCAGTGGCGGCCGCCTGCGGGCGGCGAATACCTCGACCTGCTCAACCCGTCTGATGGATCAACACTCTGCGCTATTGCGCGCGGAACGTCTGCGGACGTCGATGCAGCTGTGGAGTCGGCAAATGCTGCATTGAACGGTGATTGGGGGGTGGCCACGGCGGTGGAGCGCGGACGCATCCTCACTAAAATCAGCCAGCATGTCCTGAAGCATGTCGATCTATTGGCGACACTTGAGGCGCAGGACGTTGGTAAACCCCTGACACAGGCGCGCAACGATGCCATCGCCTTGGCGCGCTATTTGGAGTTTTACGGTGGAGCAGCCGACAAGGTTCATGGTCAGACCATCCCATATATGGAGGGATACACCGTCTATACCCTGCGCGAGCCGCATGGGGTTACGGGCCATATCGTCCCTTGGAACTATCCAATGCAGATCATCGGCCGATCTGTTGGCGCGGCGTTGGCCATGGGCAACGCCTGCGTTTTGAAGCCCGCGGAGGAGGCATGCCTGACAGCACTCGCCTTTGCCGAAATTGCGCGCGACGCTGGTTTGCCTGATGGTGCACTAAACGTTGTTTCGGGGCTTGGTGCAGAGGCAGGCGCAGCGCTCTCAACGCACAAAGATGTCCATCATATTTCCTTCACGGGCTCCGTCGGCGTTGGAAAGCTTATCCAGAAAGCGGCCGCAGAAAACATCGTGCCTGTCACGCTCGAACTTGGCGGGAAATCACCGCAGGTCGTTTTTGCAGACGCAGATTTGGACGCGGCCCTGCCATTCCTTGTCAACGCAGGTATCCAGAACGCCGGGCAAACGTGCTCGGCATCTTCACGGATACTGGTTCAAGACAGGCTGTTGGACGAAGTCACAACCAGAATGACTGAAGCCTATGGAGCCCTAATTGCAGCGCCAGCCTTAGAAGACAAACATGTCGGGCCTTTGGTGTCCCATCGCCAAAAGTCTATCGTTAATAGCTTCTTAGAGAGGGGTGCCGATCTCACTATCGCGGCACAGGGAGTGATTTCAGACAGCGCGCCTGATACAGGGGCCTATGTGGCGCCCACACTTTTCGCAGATGTCGCGCCCGACCATAGCCTCGCGCAGGATGAAATCTTCGGTCCGGTTCAGGTTATCATTCCGTTCAAGGACGAAAACGAGGCCATCGCAATCGCAAACGGAACCGACTACGGGCTTGTCGCCTCTTGCTGGAGCCGTGATGGCGCGCGTCAGATGCGTATGGCGAAAAAGCTGCGCGCGGGGCAGGTCTTTGTAAACAACTACGGCGCGGGCGGCGGCGTTGAACTCCCCTTCGGTGGATCTGGCCATTCAGGGCATGGGCGCGAAAAAGGGTTCGAGGCGCTCTTTGGTTTCTCGACGGTCAAAACAGTTGCCACTTATCACGGTTAGGACAGAACATGAGATTACAAGACAAAGTAGCTGTTGTAACCGGAGGCGCATCAGGGTTCGGAGCCGGGATTGTCCGCAAGTTCGCAGAAGAAGGCGCACGCGTTGTTGTCGCGGATTTGAACGTTAATGGCGCACATGAGATCGCGGCAGAGGTCAAAGGCCTTGCGATACATGTCGACGTCGCAGATGGCGCTTCGGTGGCTGCGATGGTGGACGCGACGCTTGGTGCCTATGGCCGTTTGGACATCTTGGTAAACAACGCAGGAATCACGCATTACCCGGCACCATTGGAAGAAGTGACCGAGCAGGACTTTGACAAAGTTTTTGCCGTGAATTGCAAATCAGTTTTCTTAACAGCACAGAATATTGTTCCCGTGATGAAAAAGCAGGGTCAGGGCGCAATTTTGAACGTGGCCTCTACGGCTGGGGTCAGCCCGCGCCCGCGCCTGAATTGGTACAACGCATCTAAAGGCTGGATGAACACGGCGACCAAGGCGATGGCCGTCGAATTGGCACCGCAAGGTATCCGAGTCAACGCGATCAATCCCGTCGCTGGGGAAACGCCTCTGCTCAAGGTCTTTATGGGTGAAGATACACCGGAAATCCGTGCAAAGTTCCTGTCCACAATTCCAATTGGCCGGTTTTCTACGCCAAGCGATATGGGGAATGCCGCCTGCTTCTTGTGCTCGGACGAGGCCAGTATGGTCACGGGCGTCTGCATGGAGGTGGACGGTGGCCGGTGTATTTGATGCGCGCAGCACAAGACCAAGAAACGCAAACAAGGGTACAATATGACACAGAATGATAAGTCTTCTGATCCTCGTCCGCTTTGGCAATGGAGCGCGACAGAGATTGCGACCGCGACACACAGAGGTGCGTTGAGCGCGTCTGAAGTTGTGGAAGCTGCCTTGGATCGTCTGGATGCCGTGAACCCCGATTTGAATGCCGTTGTTGAGGTCTGCGTAGACGCCGCCCGTGCCGAAGCGAAAGCGTTAGATGCCAGCGACGCACCCAAGGGGCCGCTGCACGGTGTGCCTGTCACGATCAAGATCAATGTCGACCAGAAAGGCCATGCGACAAGCAATGGCGTCGCTGCCTTCAAAGATGTAATCGCGCCAGATGATGCTCCGGTTGTGGCCAACCTAAGAGCCGCTGGTGCGGTCATCATAGGGCGCACCAACACACCAGAATTTTCATTCCGAGCAGACACCGACAATCCGCTATTCGGGCGCACGCACAACCCGTGGGGCCGCCATGTTTCGGCAGGCGGATCATCGGGGGGCGCTGGCGCCTCTGTGATGGCCGGAATCGGCGCATTGGCGCATGGAAACGACATTGGTGGCTCTCTTCGGTTTCCGGCATCTGCAAACGGGGCTGTGACGGTCAAACCAGGGCTTGGTCGTGTGCCCGCTTGGAACCCAAGCCAAACCCGCGAAAGGGGCCTATTGGCGCAATCCATGTCGGTGCAGGGGGTCATCGCACGAACCGCTGATGACCTGCACCTGTCGATGCCAACGCTGATTGCAGCAGATATCCGTGATCCCCTTCATGTCCCATTCCCATGGACTGGGACTGCGCCAAAGACGCCTATCAAAGTTGCTGTCAGCAAAGATGACTTTGGCTTTGGCCTGCATCAAGACGTCTCACTCGCCATCGACCGTGCGGCGTCCGCACTCACCAATGCTGGATACGTGGTCGAAGAAGTAGAACCGCCCTTGGTACGTGAAACTGGTGAAATTGGGTATAGGTCATTGTTGGGTGAAGTGAAAACCTTGCTTGGACCGGATATCCAAGAACATGGATCAGACATCCTGCAAGCAATATTCGATGACTACCATAAAGTCTTTCCGCCTTTTGAAGGTACAGAGCTTGTTTCGATGTTGGGGCAACGGTCCCGATACGCACGGGCATGGGCAGAGTTTATGGAAACCTATCCATTGGTTTTGTCGCCGTTCCTACTGCAACCCTTCTTCGCACCCGCCAGAGATACCGAAGGTGTTGAAGGCGTGACCGAGGTGTTGGGGCAGGCCCATTGGTCGTTTATTATTAGCTACCTTGGTCTACCCGCAGGGAACATTCCAACCCATGTTGCTCAATTGCCGTATGGCCCTGTGCCCGTAGGTGTTCAAATCGCTGGTCAAAGATGGCGAGAGGATTTGATCGTGGATGCGATGCAAGCGATTGAGCGAGAAATTCCGCCAATGTGTACGACACTTTGGACTCAAGTCATGAGTGAGTGTGTCTTGGCCCCCTAAAACTGTGCCACTATTTGTTGTGCAAGGGAGTTACGCAGAATGGTACGGAAACGGTATTCGGATGAGGATGCACTGAAGATATTGCGCGAGATTGATGTTCATTTGCATGATGGGTTGGATGTTGTAAGCGCGTGTCGCAAAGCAGGAATTTCGGACAAAACCTATTATTATTGGCGTAAGAAGTTTGGGGGGCTAGGTCGGCGGCAGTTATCTGAGATGAAGGCGCTGAAGAAGGAGAACGAGCGGCTGAAAAAAATCGTTGCGGATCTTCAATTGGACAAATTGATCCTGAAGGAGAGCCTTGATTATTTAAAGCCGAAGGTCTGACGGTTGATGGGTTGCGTCAGGCCGTAGTCCACACCCATCAAAAGCTCAACACTGTCTGACGTCAGCACTCATGGGTCCAAATAGCGGTATTTGATAAGAGAGTGTTCTTGGGTCATCGTAACCACTGAGGAGTGGAAGATGAGACAGACAACTGGAACACGCAAAAGCCCCGGCGAGAAGCTGGTCAAAGATATCAAGCGCTCTACCCGCAAGCAGTATTCATCCGAAGAGAAGATCAGGATAGTCCTGGACGGCTTTCGTGGCGAAGACAGCATTGCCGAGCTGTGTCGTCGTGAAGGCATCTCGCAGGGCATCTACTACAAGTGGTCGAAGGACTTCATGGAAGCAGGCAAGAAGCGGCTGGCTGGCGATACAGCCCGTGCAGCCAACACCGACGAGGTGAAGGATCTGCGCCGCGAAGCCCGTGATCTGAAGGAGGTCGTAGCAGAACAAACCCTCGAACTCCGTTTGCTCAGTATCTGATATATCATCAT
>Ga0209659_1002100_pt1 | contig 11070 bp, 9 predicted proteins | sample SaaInlLV_10m_DNA_FD_184658 | JGI IMG/M metagenome (GOLD analysis project Ga0209659, IMG submission 184658) | Marine microbial communities from expanding oxygen minimum zones in the Saanich Inlet - SI072_LV_10m_DNA (SPAdes) (version 2) | ecosystem: Environmental > Aquatic > Marine > Intertidal... | reverse complement strand
TATTGCGGTCAACAAAACAAGTTCGTTTGGACTTCCATATAGTCAAACTTTCCTAGGTGGTGCTCCCGTAAATGCAAGTTTGATTTCTAAACCACTTACCAGAGACAAAAGTGGAAACTACACCATAAAAGACGTACCATTTGGAGAGTTTGAAATATTGATCAGTCAATCTGCTGCAGTAACCAATACCGCTGCCTGTGACGCCGTTCAAACCATTATCATCCCCGAAATCGCTCCATTGGAATATACTGGCGATCTCCAATATGAAATAGATCCTTGTGTAAGAGAAGTCATCATTGAGGCTGATGTCCAAGGGGGACAACCCTTTGTTTCTCCCAACGGCGATTCATTCTACAGATATGAATGGATTCTAACCACAACCGATAATGAAATTTTCAACTACTCCGGAAAGACCATAGTTGTAAGAGATGCGGGAAGCCTTCAGCTGACAGTCTTTGATAGTAGCGGTTGTGAATATACCGTAGTAGATAATACCAGTCCTATTGAAATCAATGATGGCACCAGTCCCTACAGATTAGAGCCAAGACTCAATGGTAATACTGAATTTGCTCAAGAGCCCACCTGTGATAACCCACTGAGGGATAATGGTAAAATCAATTTTGAAGTGGTGGGTGGAGATCTCCCTCAAGGGGGTCAATACCCTTATGAAATTATATGGGAAAAATTTGACGTAGGAACCAATGCCTATTTGGAAATGGACGGCACCAATGGATTAGCCAATCTCGCCAACCAAGAATTTGCTAATAACCTTACTCCAGGACAATACAAAATCAGTGTTATACCCATCAATTGGACCTGTGTGGGTCAATCGCCATTTGATACTGTAGCCATATCCAAATTCATCACCGTTCCTCAAAATCAAGATTTGGTCATCACAAACGGTCCTCTGATCAACTTGAGTGAATACGATTTCACCGATCCAAATCAGCTAACCATTTGTGATATTGGCGGGGCAGGAAATCTTTATGTTAGGGTATTCAATAATTATGATGGAGACTTATCCTTCTATTACCCCACCGACGCCGACTTGCTTCAAGCAGAACAATTGGATGGCCAATCCTACAGACTTCAAATTTCATCATCTGTTGAGGATGGAAAGTTGACAGTCACCAATCAAGAGGGATGTCGATTGACTGTAGATATAAGTCTTAAAATTGGAGAACCAAACTTTAGCTACAACTCTCTGAATGCTCAAATTTCTGGCAATTCAACAGAAACACAATTGCCGCTAATTTTGGCTCGAGAAGAGGTCACCTTCACCAATACCTCTACTGGAACATTCACTTATTTCGAATGGGATTTCGGTGATGGAAGTCCTGTTGAAAGATACCCATTCCTCACTGGATCTGTTTCACCAGTAACTCATTTGTATGGAATATCGGGAACCTATTATCCAAAACTAAGAGTTTACAACTCTGTGGGTTGTTACAAAGAGAAGGTAGAAGTATTGGTCGTTGGAAAGGGATACAATGTGTTGATTCCCAATGTATTTACTCCCAATGGGGATACCTATAACGACAAATTCAAACCGCTGTTCAGTGGATTCAGCTCCATGCAATTTACCATATACGACTATAGAGGAAACCAACTTTTCACCGAAGAATCGACAGTAGACCCCGCAAATCCTCTTCTACCCATAACCCTTACAGGTTGGGATGGCGAAATAAAAACTGAATCTCCCTATTACATCTATTCAGTATATGGAATAACCTTATTTGGAGATATTGAAGTACAAAAAAGCGGAACATTTATAATTATTAGATGATGCGTAAGAATTGGGTGATATTAACGATAATTGTCCTCCATTCCTTTTTACAAAAAGGATTTGGTCAGGAAGACTATGTCGTTAACCAAGCCAAATTCTTACAAAAATCAAATGCGAGTTTTTTGGGGATGAATCAACTCAACAGGGTGGGTGTACTCTACAACAGTCTGCGGGTCAACGAATCAACAGCTATGGACAACAAATACGCCTTTGGTTCCATCGCTTTTCAAGACAAAAATTTCTCCTTAGGATTTGATATTAACTCTTTCCGGTTGAACGATACGGGGATGATTTCTTCTTTGGTCAATTTCAGTTATATCTACAAAATTCAGATAAGCAACTACACTTATTTTCTACCTTCAGTAAGCTTAGGCCTGGGAAGTTCGAGAGTCAATGTGGAAAACTTGGTTTTTGGAGATCAATTAAATATGGCCACAGGATTCATCAGTACAGAATCTATTGACCCACTTGCCCCCCAAATTAGCAGTGTAAACTATTTTGATTTAGGAGCTTCATTCATCATTCACAATGAGCTATACATGGTGGGATTGAGTCTAAAACACCTCAATAAGCCCAACGTTTCTTACAACAAAGAGACTCCATATGCCAAACCCATCAGCATTGGGGTTCAGGCAGGCTATGAGTTCAATATCAATCCCTTTGAAAGAGGGTTTTTACCCAGATTTTCTTATTTGTACACCTTTCTAAATCTAAACAAGTATGGAGATTCCACCTACATTGGCTTGGCAGAAGAATTTCAGTTAGGAGAATTTTCGATTGGATTCACCCAACAAGCCGCTTCAGTAAACTCCTTTGCACTCAATAACTTTGGGCTAACCATGGGACTGGCATTAGAAAATTTCGACTTTGGAATACACTATAATTTCCCCAACAGAAAACCAGGGACTGTTTACTCACCCAGTATATTTGAATTGAGTATCATTTTCGACTTCAGTATCTACAGAAGAAACAACAGGGGACTTTACAAAAAGTTACAAATCGACAATTACTACTAGTCGGCTACTCCTCGATAAACCCTTTCTCTTTCATCCAGTCATCATTATATATCTTTCCGATATATCGACTTCCGGAGTCGTGGAGTAATACCACTACAACGTCATCTTTAGTGAAGTGATCTTTCAATTGCAAAAGACCTTTAACGGCAGCACCACAGGAGTTTCCAGCAAAAATACCTTCCTCACGGGCCAACTTTCGGGTATAAAGGGCAGCATCTTTATCCGTAACTTTTTCAAATTGGTCGATCAGTTTGAAATTTACATTTTCTGGGAGAATATCTTCTCCTATTCCCTCTGTGATGTAGGGATAAATTTCATTTTCATCAAAGATTCCCGTTTCATGGTACTTCTTAAAAACAGAACCATAAGTATCGATTCCCCATATCTTAATGTTTGGGTTTTTCTCTTTTAGAAATTTGGCAACACCAGAGATTGTTCCACCTGTACCCACACCCACGACAAAATGGGTGATTTTTCCATCGGTTTGACTCCAAATTTCAGGACCCGTTTGCTGGTAATGTGCCACACTGTTGGACGGATTATCATATTGATTCACATACCATGAGTTGGGAGTTTCCACAGACAATCTTTTGGATACACTATAGTAGGAACGAGGATCTTCTGGAGCCACTGCAGTGGGACAAACCACTACCTCAGCACCCATCGCACGCAATACATCAAATTTCTCTTTGGACTGTTTGTCATTAGAAACACAGATCAGGCGATATCCTTTAACAATGGCAGCCAAGGCCAAGCCCATTCCTGTATTTCCCGAAGTTCCCTCAATGATCACTCCTCCGGGTTTTAGACGACCATCCGATTCGGCATCCTCCACCATTTTTAAGGCCATTCGATCCTTGACCGAATTACCAGGGTTAAAACTTTCAATCTTCGCCAAAACCAGTGCCGGAATGTCTTGAGTGATTGTATTGAGTCGTACCAAAGGGGTATTACCAATGGTTTCTAATATATTCTTGGAATAATTCATTAAGTGTCTTTCGATGCAAAGATACCATATCCCTTGCAATAAGAAAATAAACTAACGAAATCGTAAAACTCGAGCTGGACGAATATTACTGATGATCATCGAAGGAATCCAAAGCAATAAACTGCTCACGACCAAAAATCCAAAATTCAACCACAGCACATCCAAAAAATCCAAGGATACAGGAGCAATATTAACGTAATAAGTTTCGGGATCCAAACGAATCCAACCCCAGTATTTTTGCGTCAAAAAGAACATCACTCCAATCAAATTTCCCCAAAATAATCCTTGACTCATTATGGCAACACCATTGTAAAGAAATATTTTTTGGATCAGACGATTACCTGCACCCAAGGATTTAAACAATCCAATCATACTGGAACGTTCCAAAATCAAAACCAATAAAGCAGTGGACATATTGATGACCCCCACCACTATCATTACGATGATGATGATCAGTATATTGAAATCAAAAAGAGAAATCCATTGGAAAATGCTAGCATATTGGCGAGTAATTTCAATGACATCCAAATCCGAAGGCAGCTTTTGGTAAATGGATGATCCTACATTGATGGATGTTTTAAGATCGGTGGCAAATACCTCATAAGCTCCAATTTCGTTATTCCTCCATTTATTGATGCGTTGAATGTGCCGCAGATCTCCCAAAACAAAATTTTCGTCAAAATCTGGAAAACCCGACAAAAATAATCCCACTATCTTGAACTTTCTAACATTGGGTAATTGCTGATTTTGGGAATTTTGAAAATAGACTGAGACTTCATCTCCTACTCCAACTGACAAGCGTTGCGCAATGAGTTGAGAAAGTAATATTTCATTGGACGCTTGATCTCGAAATTGAGGGAAGTTTCCTTCAACCATAAAACTTTTCAATGCCTCCCATTGGTAGTCCTGAGATACGCCTTTCATTATGACACCTTCAAACTGATCTCCAGCTTTTAAAAGCCCCCCTTTTAGTGCTACCCGCTGGACTTGTTTCACACCCGCTTCATTTTTTAGCATATCGAGGACGGTAGAATCATTGGCCATGGGGAGTACAGAAATCTGAGACTCACTGTTCTCGAAAGGTGCAACAACCAAATGGCCGTTAAAAGCCACAGTTTTATCCTGAATCTCCTTTTGCAACCCTTTACCTGTTGCAACAGCAATCAATATCATTGCCATCCCCAGCGCAACAGCAAGCTTGGCAATTTTAATTATCTGAACAGAAACACTACCTTTATGCTTAGGGTTAAAACGCATCCTTCTGGCGATAAACAGAGGTAAATTCAAATCAATTTTTTTTTGTGAAAGGCATGTTCAAAATTACATTTTTATTTTTTCTTTTACTGGGCAATATTTTGCTGTGTAACGCCCAAACCCAAATCGTCGCTGGAGCCGCTCAATGGGAAACTTATAAAGAAATATTAGGGGGGGAAAATATTGGGGTTGTTGCCCATCAGGCCAGTTTGGTCAATTCCAAAACCCATTTGATTGACACCCTTCTATCCCTTAGGGTGAACATCAAAAAAGTCTTTGCCCCCGAGCATGGATTCAGGGGAGATGCCGATGCTGGAGAGCACGTTGTAGATCAAAAAGACCCCAAAACAGGATTGCCCATTCTTTCCCTTTATGGCAATAACAAAAAACCTTCCAAGGAAAGTCTTGAAGGCATCAGCATCATGCTCTTCGATTTACAAGACGTGGGCGTAAGGTTTTACACCTACCTCTCTACCCTTCACTATGTCATGGAGGCTTGCGCCGAAAATGGAATTCCTCTCATCATTCTGGATCGACCCAATCCCAATGCACACTACACCGATGGCCCAATATTAGAGGAGGATTGCAAAAGTTTTGTTGGATTACATCCTGTTCCTATCGTCCATGGTATGACCATTGGTGAATACGCCAAAATGATCAATGGAGAACAGTGGTTGAATAAAGGCATTCAATGCGATTTGACCGTCATTCCTCTGAAAAACTACACCCATCAAACAAACTTTGAAATACCCTTAAGGCCTTCTCCCAATTTACCCAACGCACAATCCATTGCTCTTTATCCCAGTCTATGCCTGCTGGAGCCCACCGTGATCAGCGTTGGTAGAGGAACCGAAATGCAATTTCAAATCTACGGTCACCCACAGCTACCAAAAACACAATTTTCTTTTATCCCTCAGCCCAATTATGGAGCAAAAAATCCCAAACTCAAAGGTCAACTTTGTCATGGGGTTGACCTGAGAAACTTCGAACGTCCCAAAAAAATTGAATTACAATGGCTGATTCAAGCCTATCGTAATTTCCCAGATAAAGAACATTTTTTCAAAAAAGGCTTCTACAGAATTGCGGGCAATAAAAAATTGCAAAAACAATTGGCCATAGGAATGAACGAACAACAAATCCGTAAAACTTGGGAAAAGGATTTAGAAAAATTCAAGCAAATCAGAAAAAAATACCTTATTTACCCCTAAAGCACTCCATGATGACAAATCATAATGATGTCTTTGGAAAAGGCCTCTGGCAATACCATCAATCCCCAAGTGACCAGGAACTAATCACCTGGACCAGTCTCACCGAAGAAGATCCAGTACCCCTCAGCTATTTTTTCAGAACATTTGACCAAATGCCTCCTCTGGAAAAAAAAGCATTGGAAATGGCTCAAGGAAAAGTCTTGGATATTGGTTGCGGAACCGGATGTCATAGTCTGTACTTACAAAATCAAAGAAACCTCAGTGTTGTAGGACTAGACAGTTCTCCAGCAGCCATTAGAGTTGCCACAGAAAGAGGTTTATTACAAACAGTCAACCAATCTATTTTTGATTTCAAAGGAGATACTTTTGACACCCTTCTCCTTTTGATGAATGGCCCCGGAATATGTGGCAGTCTGGATAGACTCCAATTATTGTTAGAAAAACTACAAAAACTGCTCAATCCAGGGGGGCAAATCTTGTTGGATTCCTCAGATTTGATCTATTTATTTGACGAAACACCCGAAGGTGAAAAAATCATTCCCGCCAATCAATACTACGGTGAACTCCAATACGGTATTCGATTCGAAAACAACACCGAAACCTTTCCTTGGCTCTATGTAGATTATGGCCACTTAAGCCATTCAGCCCATCAAGTGGGTTTGGAAACCCAACTGATCTTAGAGGGACAAAACTGGGATTATCTCGCCCGTTTGACTAAGGAATATTGAGATATTTATGGGTTTGTAAGGACACGATCCACTGAGTATTTTCCATGACGTAATCTACAATCAATGGCATCATTTTCTCTCTCTTACTCCATTCGGGTTGAAGGTAAAGCTTACAGTTCGGACTCACTTTTTGGGCTTGCTGCTCTGCAAAACGAAAATCGTCTCGGTTGTGAATGATCATTTTCAACTCATCTGCCCTGTCATAGGCTTCTGCAGTCGGAAGTTTATTTTTTTTGGGAGACAGACAAAACCAGTCCCATTGACCAGACAAAGGATAAGCCCCTGAAGTTTCTATATGCGTTTTCATCCCTAGAGATTTTAGACCCGCTGTGAGTGGTTTCATATTCCACATCAATGGCTCCCCTCCTGTAACCACTATAGTATCCGAATACTTATATGCAGTTTTGATGATCTCATCTACTGTTGTGGGTGGATGTGAATTGGGGTTCCAACTTTCTTTAACATCACACCAATGACAACCCACATCGCAACCCCCTACTCTAATAAAATAGGCAGCACTACCCTTGTGATAACCTTCGCCCTGTATGGTATAAAAAGCCTCCATCAACGGGAGAAGAGTTCCCGATTCCAGCATTTCTCCTTGTTTCTTTATCTCCATTTTGGCAAAGATAGTCCATAGCGTTACAAACCATAAATAAAAAAAAGGTATATTTGAGAGTGCCCCGAAAATGATAAAATATATTTTTTCATGAAGCCTTGGCATCAATTCATTGACAATATCTTCCTAAAGGTTTTTTCTTCTAAAAACCAAACCAAAGTGGAGCGTGCAACCTTGTGGTTGTCCATGATCGGTTTTATCATCCATTTGGTTTTGATCTATGCCAAAAAATTTGATTGGTTTGAAATCTCATTTGAAAGCAGTCTTTTGATCGATCCCATTTCGGCCATCTATACCCCTTTTTCGATCATTTTGGTTTACGAAATCTACCTTTTGGTCGTCAACCTACCCAGATCCTTTACCACTTCTGTTTCCAAACAATTTGAAATCATTTCTCTCATCCTTATTCGAAGAATTTTTGCAGACATTCCCAAAATAGACCTCAAGACCAATTGGATGAGTACTCCAGAAAATGTGCAATTGATTTATGACGTATTGGGTGTATTGATCATATTCTTTTTGATTTTCTTATTCAAGAAAGGACAATCCAGACTCCCCAAAAAACCCCTCAATCCCAATCTTCAAAGTTTTGTGGCTTCCAAAAAAGCAGTAAGTCTGATTTTATTGCCCATACTCATCCTCACTTCCATAATCAGTGTCACCAATTGGATTTATGGGCTGTTTTACCTCCAAATAACCTCCGACATCAATGCCATTTTTTACAATGAATTTTTCACCATTCTGATTTTAGCAGATGTTCTCATATTGCTCCTTTCTTTTCAATATACAGAACGTTACAGCCAATTGATCCGAAATACCGGATTTGTAATCTGTACCATCTTGATCAGACTCTCTTTTGGAGTTAGTGGACTTACCAATGTGTTATTGATTATTTCAAGTGTTGCCTTTGGTCTAATGATATTGACCATTTACAATATGGAGGAAAATCCCATCGAAAAAAAGAAGGAAAAGGGTTAACTCTACCTAAGCATTTCGCTCACAAGAAAGCAGAGTGTTTTGTAGCAACATGGCTATGGTCATAGGACCTACTCCACCTGGTACGGGCGTAATATAACTCGATTTTTTTGCGACTTCGTCAAAAGCTACGTCCCCTTTGATAACATAGCCCTTTGGATGGCTATCATCCGGAACTCTTGTGATCCCAACATCAATAATGATCACCCCGTCTTTTACCATATCGGCTTTTAAAAATTCGGGAATACCTAGGGCAGAAACAATTATATCTGCTTTTTGGGTCAACTGTTCTATATTTTTGGTTCGGCTGTGGGCAAGGGTTACCGTAGCATTACCGGGATTCCCTTTTTGACTCATCAAAATACTGATGGGTCTTCCTACAATATGACTTCTACCGATCACCACACAGTGTTTTCCCGAAATGTCAAGCCCGTTCCTTCTCAACATCTCCATAATGCCGAAGGGCGTCGCAGGTATAAATGACTCCATTTCGAGAGCCATACGGCCAAAGTTGCTGGGGTGAAAGCCATCTACATCTTTTTTGGGATCGACCGCCAATAGGATTTTCTCCTCGTCTATATGCTTGGGAAGGGGAAGTTGAACGATATAACCGTCCAAGGTATCGTCATTATTTAACGCTTTGATTTTAGACAACAGTGCCTCTTCGGTAATACTACTTTCCAGACGGATAAGGGTCGATTTAAAACCTACCTGCTCACAAGAGCGAACTTTACTCCCTACATAGGTCAAACTTGCTCCATCATTACCTACTAGAACCGCTGCCAAATGTGGAATTTTTTGGTCTTTTTCTTTTCGCAGGTCAACCGCTTGCTTGATTTCCTCTTTGATTTGTTGGGATAACTTTTTCCCGTCCAGTATTTCCATAATTATTTAAATCCTTGAAGCATTTGCATCATTTGTTTTCCTTTTCCTCCCTGCATCATCTTCATCATTTTACTCATCTGACCGAATTGTTTGATCAATTGGTTGACCTCGTCAATGTCCCTCCCGGAACCCTTGGCAATACGATTTTTTCTGCTGTGATTGAGCAAGTTGGGCTGTGAACGTTCTTTTGGTGTCATTGAACCGATGATGGCCTCGATGTGCTTAAAGGAATCATCGTCTATATCTGCATCGCCCATCATTTTTCCAGCACCGGGAATCATCCCCATCAAATCCTTCATATTTCCCATTTTCTTGACCTGTTGGATTTGAGACAGAAAATCATCAAAGCCAAATTGATTTTTGGCAATTTTCTTACTGATTTTCCGGGCTTGCTCTTGGTCAAACTGCTCCTGCGCTCGTTCCACTAGGGAAACAACATCTCCCATCCCCAAGATTCGGTCGGCCATTCGTTCGGGATAGAACACATCCAGGGCTTCCATTTTTTCGCCTGTACCGATAAACTTTATGGGTTTGTTGACCACCGATTTGATCGATAGTGCGGCACCACCACGGGTATCACCATCGAGTTTGGTCAATATGACTCCGTCAAAATTAAGGGTATCGTGAAAAGCTTTGGCCGTATTGACCGCATCTTGTCCCGTCATGGCGTCCACCACAAAGAGCGTCTGTTCGGGTTTTACTGTCAGGTGGATGTCTGAAATCTCTTTCATCAATACCTCATCAACGGCCAATCGTCCTGCCGTATCAATGATGACCACATCATTATTTTGTTGTTTGGCTTGTTTGATGGCAGCCTGAGCGATCTTTACCGGATTCTTTTCCTCCCGATCACTAAAAACCGGTACATCAATCTGCTCCCCCAATACTCCTAACTGATCGATGGCCGCAGGTCGATATACGTCACAAGCCACCAACAAAGGTTTTTTCTTTTTCTTATTTTTGAGATACAAGGCCAGTTTTCCACTAAAAGTGGTTTTACCCGATCCTTGTAAACCAGACATTAATATAATAGACGGTTTTGCAGTAAGTTCCATTTCGGCGGCACTGCTTCCCATCAGTTCGGTCAACTCATCCTTGACGATCTTCACCATCAATTGTCCCGGCTGAAGACTGGTCAATACTTTTTGACCTAAGGCTTTTTCCTTTACCCGATTGGTAAACTCTTTGGCGATCTTAAAGTTAACATCAGCATCCAACAATGCCCGTCTCACCTCCTTCAAGGTTTCGGCTATATTGATCTCAGTGATCTTACCGTGCCCTTTTAGGAGCTTAAAGGCACTCTCCAGTTTATTACTTAGGCTATCAAACATGGGTCAAGTTTTATAAAACAAATTTACTGTTTTCAATCATATTTAAAACCCTTTCAATTCATCCATTTTTATGTTTCATCATCCCCATCACTATGGTATGTGGAAAAGTGATCGCGGCCAAAAACGAAAAAAACAAGGGCATAAAATAGTCCGCTTCGAAATCCATATAGCGATAAACCAAATACAAAGAAATCAGCGAAGCCAACCAATAAATAATGGAATGCTTAAAATATCTTAGAAAAGACTTAAAGTTCATATCTCCATAGAGAAACTTTAATTG
>Ga0209659_1002096_pt1 | contig 11081 bp, 9 predicted proteins | sample SaaInlLV_10m_DNA_FD_184658 | JGI IMG/M metagenome (GOLD analysis project Ga0209659, IMG submission 184658) | Marine microbial communities from expanding oxygen minimum zones in the Saanich Inlet - SI072_LV_10m_DNA (SPAdes) (version 2) | ecosystem: Environmental > Aquatic > Marine > Intertidal... | reverse complement strand
CGCTTCCCATCCTTGGCCAGATTCCGCCACGCCAACCAAATTGCGACGCCGAGCACGAGAGGACCATGTTGCGACTCCGACGCGGGGTTAAACCACTGCCACCCCCACCACCAAAACACTGAAGATGTATCAATGTAGCCTCGCACCGCGTTGCCCCAGAACTGAAATACGACAAATCCCACGCCCCCACAAACCGTCGCGGCGAGCCACGGCGAACGTCCGATTCCAGACTGGTTTGCAGAAGAAGGAGAGTTCACGCTGTCTTTAGTGTTTCGCGCCTCGCCCGACATTCCAAGCCCTCGATGAAGGACGACCTTGCTCCCCGCTCCATCGCCGACATGCCGCCACCCGATACTAAATCCATCGCCATCATGCTCCATGAGCGGGATCGCCGTGGTCCGAACGAGAACTACCGGATATGGCCCATCGCCGAAAACTGGCGCCGCGCGGGTATCGAGGTGCAGGTGGTGCATGGCCCCAAGCCCTGCCTGGACGCAGACGTGCTCGTGCCTCATATCGACTGCACCATCGTGCCCGACGCGTATTGGGAGGTGATCCAACAACACCCCCGGGTAGTGAACGCCCGCTTGCGCGACATCAGTAAAACCGCCTTCAGCGAACATCTAGTTTCGGTCGACGACGCCTATGCCGGAGCGGTCATCGTAAAAACCAATCGCAACAGCGGCGGCTTCAAGGATCTGGATTTTGGCCAAACTCGCCCCCAATCCCTCGGCGATCAGTTGCGCAAACGGTTGGCCTGGCACCCGTGGCTCGCCAAACGCAGCCTCGGTTGGGCGCACACGCTGAAGCAGTATCCGATCTTCGAGCACATTGCCCAAGTCCCGACTGGCGTGTGGGACAACCCTCACCTCGTGGTGGAGAAATTCTTCACCCCGGATTGCGATGCCCAGGGTGATCATGTGCTCTACCTCTGGATCGTGATGGGCGACGCCTCGCTCGGACTCACACTGCATTCCCCCGACCCATTGGTGAAAAGCGCCAACGCGCGGCTGGGAACATTTGAGCAACCACCACCCGAAATATTGGCCGCGCAAGAACGACTCGGCTGCGACTACGCCAAGATTGACTATATCCTGCACAAAGGCCGTCCAATTTTACTCGATATCAATCGCACCCCCACGCTTTCGAACAACGCCTTCACCCAGCACTACATCAACCAGACCAAGGATCTGGCTCAGGGCATTGCTTCTATTCGCCCACACTGAACGTCCCTACCTGCTCAGGTTACTACCCAACGCCGCAACCCGGCGCGCCGAGCTAGTGCGTTGATGATCAATCGCCAACTGCGCCAACCCTGCGTCGCAGCCACCCGTTGCAGGCATCGTAAATACTCTCCCCAACTGACATTCGAGCGTTGGGCGCGAACCAATAGTCCCACCGCCATATAGGTTCGGCGAGCCTCGCGGGAGAAGTGCTGGCGATGCTTTTTAAGACAATGTCGAAACGTCCACCAAGCTCTCGTCCGATTGTCGACATTGAGGCGTGGTCCATCGTGAGCATGCAGCACCACTCCACACGCCGTGACACACGGCACGCTCAACGATCCACTGCGTATCAGATAATCTATGACAAAGAGATGATCTTGCCCGACCAGTGCCCGCGGCTCGAATCGCGCCGAGGGGTCGACACGATGGAAAATCACCGAGGTGGGGTAATCAACCCCCACCAAACAGTCGTCGCCAGAGTAACAGGCAATGTTGCACTGCCGCATCCGTGACCGGCCTCGTAATTGAACCCTGTAGCCACCAATCACCAGCGGAGCACCACTGGATTGAGCCAACGCAAGTTGGCTCGCCAATTTTCCGGGTAAATAAACATCATCGTCATCCAAATACGAAATCCATCCTCCGCGCGCTTCCGCCAAGCCGGCGTTGCGGGCCTCGGACGCATTGGCCAATCGATGCGGAGCCAGAACCACGTGGATACGCGGGTCTTTCAGCATCTTCTCCAATGCCGGGTTGTGCGCAACGGGCCCCGTCTCCCGATTGCCGTCCACCACGACGATCTCGAAGTCGACCCCCGTCTGCGCGAGCACACTGGCAAGCGCCCGAGGCAGCATTTCCGGGCGATCACAGGTGGGGAGGATAATACTGATCATAGTCATGAAACCATCAAAGCGAAAGCCCCGAAGGGGCCCGGATTCCAGACTGGTTTGACGACGACTGATTGTGCACGCTGGCCATAGTATTCTACGAACAGCTCCACTTTCCAAGCCCGCGATGAAGCTCCTCGTGCTCGCTCAAATCCCGCCACCTCACCACGGCCAAAGCGCCATGGTGGAGCTGATGCTGCGACGATTGCCCGCGGTCGCTCCGGATATTCAAGTGCACCACGTAAATCTCGCTCTCTCGCAGTCCACTGCTGATATCGGGCAATGGCAGTGGGGCAAAGTGCTCGCGATTCTGAAGGCCCTCCTTTGTGTCTGGTTGCTCACGCTTCGCCACGGCCGTATGACCCTTTACTACGTGCCCGCTCCGGGCAAACGAGGTGCCCTTTATCGTGACCTTGTTTTGATGCTGGGAACCCGAGTTTTTACCCGCGGGCTCGTCTTGCATTGGCACGCCACGGGACTCGGCCATTGGTTGAAGACCAAGGGGCACGGATGGGAGCGCTTATTCGCCAAATGGGCACTCGGGGGCGCGGGAAGATCCATCGTATTAGGCGAAGCTCTCCGAGCCGATGCCGCCGAATTCGCCCCCCAACAACTTGTCGTGCTCCGCAACGGAATTGAGGATCCTTGCCCGGAGAGGGCCGAAGCTCCCAGAAACCGAAACCGCCCCTTACGGGCCCTTTTTCTCGGACTGTGCTCCCTCGAAAAAGGGGTTCTCTCCGCCGCCAACGGAGTCATCGAGGCCAATCGCCGTAACCCGGGATCCATTACCCTCACCGTTGCCGGTGAATTCGATTCGGAAGAAACTCTCCGCGAATTTTCGGACGCTCAATCAACTTCCGCCGAGAACATTCGGCACGTCGGTTTCGTAGGCGGAGCAGCAAAGCAGAAACTATTCGAAGACCATGATGTTTTGGTTTTCCCCACGCACTATCCGCATGAAGCTCACCCCCTGGTAATCGTAGAGGCCTTGGCCTATGATTTGCCTATCATCGTAACGAGATGGAACGCCGTAGCGGAAGGTTTACCGGAATCGGCAGAAGAGATCATGGTGATCGATACACGCGAACCCACGGTTTTGGCAGACGCACTGGAGACCCTTGCCAGCTTACCGGAACCTCACGGACGTCTGCGGCAATATTACCTGCAACACTACACTGCGGATAAGTTCGCCCAAAACTTGGCGTCCTCCCTTCGCTAGCGCCAAAGCGCGGAGGGAAATGCGCGGGTGATCAGCCCCAGCGGCAACCAGTCAAACCACTGAGTGGATCGAGTCCCGGTAGGTTTCAGCGAGATTCGCGGCATCGCGGCGATCGAATGCGTGAAGGATGCGAAATCGGCATCGTATTGAGTCGGCGTGTGCGATGTCGCGGATTCTCTCGCTACACACCGAACCCGATTGGCGACATCAACAGGAGTCTCGGCAAGATCCCGCATCACTCGAGCCGCCGCAATCGGGTCGCCGGCAGGATACTGACAGGTGACCTCGAGATCCGAAAGATAGTCATCCCCCAGACTGCCGCCAATCGCGGGAAACACCGGCAACGCCCCCGCCGCCATGGCTTCGAGTAAGACGATGGGGCCTCCTTCGTGATCCGTGAAAGAGACATACGCGTCCCAATCCTGCATCCTATTCCAATATAACTCCCGGTCCTGCCAACCGAGAAACTCCACCCGCTTGTCGTCTCCCAGCTTCTGTTGTAGCCAGGATTTCATCGGGCCGTCGCCGTTGATTTCGAGGCGATAATTGACCTTGAGCCGACGCAGCTCCTCCACAAACGGAACCAGGCGTTCGCAACGTTTTTGCGGCGTCACCAATCGACCCGCGGAGCCGATGACCCACTCATCCCGGCACGTTCTCGCGACAGACAACTCCGACGGAAATTCCATCGGAACCTTAAGAAATTGAAACCGCTCCCGCGGCCAATCCGGTAACATTTCTCGCGCCGCATCCGTGGCCGACTGACTCATACTAATGACGCCATCTAGCCATGGCCGCATCTGCGGTAGCCACGATCCAAAATCCTGCGGTCCATCCCACAGACAGACCACGCGGCGCGAAGAATGATCACTATCGGCAAACCAGGGTAGTCCCCACCCTCCATGCCACACCGTCACTGCTCCCGCCAGCCGTGCCAGTTCACCGGAAATCTGCCGCCGCATGCGCCACGGAATACTTCTCCAATTGAACCGCAGCGGCACATAGTTCTCTTCCCGCACACCGCCGTAAGGCGGCCGGTCAAACAAGGAAAACTGCGTGGCGGACAATCCCCCTCCCGCGTCCTTCTCGGCATGTCGAGCGAGCAATGTTTCCACCCCTCCGATGCTCCGCACCCAACTAGCGATGTGGGCCACGCGCACTGGCGCTTGCATCAGGGGATCATCACCTTTCATCTTCGCACACCTTCCATATACCCCGATGCAAGCGCCGCGCCTTTTTCGCGCAAGCATCGACTCTCCCATCGTCATGTCCTCCGGAACATTCAACTCACTGATCTTCGTCCGATATGAGTGGCGATAGTGAACGGAATCTTGACCCCTTGCTTCGCCAAGCGGCCCGGGGCTATCGCACTACGATCGTGACCCAAATTGTCCGGGTAGTGTGCAAATTGGTATCGGTCGTCGTCATGGCGCGTCTGGTCGCCCCGGAAGGCTACGGTGATTTTGCCATGGCAGCGGCGGTATTTTGGGTTCTCGCCCTGTTTCGTGATGCGGGGTTGGGCACTGCCACGATTCAAGCGAAGACCCTTTCCCCCCAACAGATGAACGGTCTGTTTTGGGTCCAATTAGGCATGGGTGGCCTGCTGATGGCGGCAACATGGGGTCTCGCGCCCTTGGCTGATATTTGGTTCAAAACCGACTCCGTTTCCGCGCTGCTACAGCCGATGAGTTTCGCTTTTTTGATCATTGGGGCCGGCGGGTTTGCCCGAGCTCAGCTCTATCGCGAAATGCGGCTGGCCGAAGCAAATCGACTTGAATCCCTATCCGCGGTGATCGGCACGGGCGCGATGGTCGGAGCAGGTTGGGCGGGCGCTAATGCCTACGCTTTCGTCGTTTTCCTACTGGTTTCCGAATTGGTGGCGAATGCGCTCGCTTGGCGCGAGATCTCATGGCGACCCAGTGTAGGATGGAAAAACTCGGGTCTGAAATCCCTCTGGCGTGTCGGCGGGCACGTGACCCTTAATCACCTCGTCACTTACCTTTCGACCCAACTCGACGCCATCTTGATCGGACGCTGGTTCGGGGCGACCGCGGTCGGTCTCTACTCCCGCAGCACCCAACTACTGACTCTACCAAGGCAGTATATCGCCAGTCCGTTGAGTCAGATCATGCTGACCACTTTGGCCCGCTTGAAAGACAATGCCGACGCGCTTTCCCAACACACGTCGCGGGCCGTGACCAATATCAGTCACCTGGTGCTTCCCTTTTATCTCGTGTGCATTGTTCTACCGGTGCCCACGGTCAAAATCCTCCTGGGTGCAGATTGGTTGGCCGCGGCGCCCCTCCTCCAGATCCTCGCCATCGGTCGCGCGATGAATACCCTCACGTCGATGGCCGAGACCGTGAACATCGCACTCGACCGCAGTCATCGGCTCGTCGGGGCCGCGTTAATGAGTCTGGTCGCTACCACCGTCGCTATTATTATCGGCCAACGATTTGGACTCAGTGGCATCGCGTGGGCGGTTTCCCTCGCTCAAATCATGATGATCGGACCGCGCCTGTGGTGGCTGCTTCGCGATATCCCTGGAAGTCTTCGTCAATATTTGCGCGCGATTCGCGGACCATTGGCGCTGAGTGCCATCACGGTCGTTAGCCTGAGTGCTAGTGCTCGACTACTCGAAAACGCGCCCGTGGGGTTCATCTTAGGCGGAGCGATTCTCGCAGCAATCGGCACCGGCGGAATAATCTATCTGGTCTCTCGTTTCATTCGTCGTGAGATCATGGATACTATGAAATTCGTCACCGGAAAATGGGACCCGGGATCATCCAAACGCGAGGGGGCATCCTCGTGAAACGGCGACCGCGCGTATTGCACGTCGTTTCTCATTTTGCTCTCGGCGGGGCTGAGCGCATCGCCCTCACCCTGAGTCAGGCTTTGCAGGAGGAATTCGAATTCTCCGTTTTTGCGGTGAGAGGAAAGATCGATGATGGGGTGGGACAGAACATGATGGACGAGCTGCAGGCGATGAACGTTCCCCTTTTTGAGGGACCACGCATTCCGATGCGATACGGTGGTATGCTGACAGGCGCGTGGACCCTCGCACACGCGATCAAGAAAATTAACCCCGATCTGGTGCATCTGCACACCGAGGTGCCCGAATCCAGCTACGCCGTTCTGGCCGCGCTATCCCAACACCATCGCCAGCGGCCGGTGCTGCGGACCATCCACAACACCAATTTTTGGACGTTCCATTGGCGCATGGGTCAATGGTGTGATCGCCAACTCGATGCAGCGGTTTGCGTAGGGGTATCCCAAGGCGCCCAAAGAGAGATGCTCCGGTTGCGTGGGGATTCCGGTGGAAGCCCGCTATCGCCCGAACCCGCCATCGTTTTAAATGGCGTTCCTGCCTCGCTGCGCGCGAAACAAAACTGGCAGCCGGGAAAGACTCTCCGCCTGCTATTCGGCGGACGCCTCGAATACGAAAAAGGAGCAGACCTCATTCCTGATATTCTACGGCAGACTATCCTACCGGCGGGATATGAGGGGCATCTTGATCTGTTTGGAGATGGAGACCTGAGGGAAGACTTGGAGGATCGCGTTACCCAACAGATCCCGGGATGGACGATAAATCTCCAACCGCCGGTCGCGGACTTTCGGGAACGGATGGCCGACTACGACATTCTGATCATGCCATCTCGGTTCGAGGGACTACCATTAACCGCAGCAGAAGCCGCAATGGCGGGATTGCCTGTGGTAGCCACCCAAGCTCCGGGATCAGTCGAAGCGTTACCACCCGATCACCCTTGGATGGCGCAGGTCGGCGATGCAAAGAGCTTCGCGAACTGTTTGAACGATGCTTTTGCTCGGATAGAGGAATGGCCCGAGATCGCTCGATCGACCAGAAGCTTCGCCGAGAATACATTTTCGATCGACCGTATGGCGCAAGACTACGCCAAGTTGTATCGAAATCTAGCCGTTGCCAAATAGGCGACGACCACGGGTCGAATAAGCGTAGGCAACAAAACGCCACCCCGATACCCCGGTTTGTCGCATCCAACCCAACGCAAGTCGGGTGAGATGAAACCAATCTCCATATCCACGGGCCGCGCGTTCCAGCGCCGCTGCATGCAAAAATTGTCGACGAGCGCGGCGGGAGAATTGGCCACGCCGGGCCACTCGCAATCCCTGCAAACACCCCCACCACGCTGCCTCTCGATGTTTGTGAACACTCATCTCCTGACAAAACACCGTCACGAGGGCACGCGGCACGCAGGGCACCTCGTGAACATCATGACGTTGAAACAATTCGAGTGTAGCGATACGATCATCTCCCGACCCCACCGATTCATCAAATCTCCACGGTTCGTCTCGACGATGCAGCAGCAGGGAAGTCATGAATTCGGCGCCAAATAGGAGTTCATCGTCACGGAAAACGGACCGATCACACTGCCGGCGACGTTGCCGTCCTCCGGGCCAAACAAACGTGTAGCCGCAAAGAACCAATGGCTTCCCCGACTCGCGAGCCAGTTCAAGTTGAGCCGCAAGTTTGCCCGGCTCATAGAGATCATCATCATCGAGGTAGCTGACCCAGTTTCCCCTTACCAAAGGCAACGCAGCGTTTCGGGCCGAGGCCGCACTAAAGGGGCGAGGATCGGGCTCGATCAAACGCACGCGATCGTCAGCCAACATATCCAAAACATTCGCATTCGTTCGCACGGGTTCAGCGTCATGATTGCTGTCCACGAGCAACACTTCCAAATCGACGTCTGTTTGGCCCAGCACACTCCGCAAGGCTCGCCCAACCAAATCGGGGCGATCACATGTAGGCAAAATGACGGAGACCTCTGGCATCAGACAACGGGCGTAGGCACCTACCCCATTCGGCGCAAGCGATGGTTGCGCCCGAAATCCAAGCGCTCCTCAATGCGAACAGCATGAATCAGCTTTCCCCCACATGGCGCGACCGCATTTGGATCGTGGGCGCGGTGTTGATTGCCCTCCTCGTCGGGGTGCAAATTGCGCAGGGTGGTTGGATTTTGGCTGGGGGATTGGCCGGGGCTGTAGGCCTGCTACTATTATACCGACTGGACTCGTCGGGATTGAGCAAGACGGTCCTCGTCGGATTGCTGGCGGGATATCTCATTGGAAATCGCGGATTCGCTCAATTCATGCCCGCCCCCGGGCTACCGCTCTTACCCGGTGAAGCCGGTCTCGCGATCTTGCTCACGCTACTCTTCGTCGAACAATCACGAGGTCGAAGTAAGGTTTCATTTTGGGCCGCTCTGGATGCACTTATCATCGGTTGGATCTTAGTCGGAGCAGGCCGAATGTTCTTCGATGGACGGGCCTACGGCATCCTCGCGCTACGGGACTTCGCGACGGTCTACTACGCGACATTCTATTTGATCGCTCGAGCCGCGGCCATGCGCGATCCGAGGTTGGGGCCCACGTTGCTGGCCACGTTGCGAATCTGCGCGGTGCCCATGGCCATCCTGTTTGTGATATCGGGCAGTTTTCCGGGGCTCTTTCTGGATACGCTCACCGTTCGCGGAGTTCCGCTCATCTTCTTTAAGGCAGATTTGGTCGGTTTGTATGCAGCAATTGGAGCGGTCCTCCACTTTCTGCGATGGGAAGAAACCGGCCGAAAACATAATCTCATATTTTGCTTCGGCTTATTTGGACTCGTAATGACGAGTAACAACCGGGCCGCGATGGTGGCGCTTTTAGTGATGTGTGGATGGGTCGTCGTATCCGGAAGATGGCGTCTGGCTGCTTGGTTGGGTATCGGCGGTCTGTTGGGTATTTTCACCCTCCTGCTTTCGGCTCAGCTTAAAAACGAGTCATGGGAGACTACGCCTCTGTTCGATATCTACGAAGCCGTGGTATCGGTAACCGACCCGACCGGACAAGGTGTCTACCGGGGGCAGGAATCGTCGGTGAAAGGCGACAATAACCTGTTTCGATGGGTCTGGTGGAAATTGGCCATCACCGAAGCCTGGGAGAAGGCTCCGATATTTGGGTTGGGGTTTGGCTACGACATTTCCGCCGAATTTTCCCGCGAGTATTTTGCCGGCATGGCGAACGATTTTACCGCCCGAAGTCCCCATTCGATTTTTGTGACCATTTTTGCTCGGATGGGTCTGGTCGGGCTCAGCCTCTTTCTGGGAATCGTTGCCCTCATGTTCCACCACACCCGCAATGCGCTGATTTCCTCGGTCCCCCATGAGCTGGGCGCATGGGCGGGAGCTTGGGCAATCCTTGCCAGCGCCAGCTTTGGCGTGGTTTTGGAGGGCCCGATGGGGGCTATCGTATTTTGGATCCTGCTGGGTATCGCCAGTGGAATGAGCAGCAATTTGAACGCAAAGGAGGAAAACTCACCCATGATCGACGAGGAAACTGACCCTCAAATCAAAGAAAACGAACTTAACCCCCATCGAATCGGTAACCACGCTTGATCTCCCGCGGTGTATCCTCGCAGCTTGGGTGAAGCAGACGTCGCCCAGGCTCTAAACCGGGTGTCCGCCCCTTCCCTCCCCTATGGCTGTTAACCTTCGCACTCCAGTTGAAGTATTCAGCGTCTTCAAACTGACGACGCGGGAGCGATGGGATATTGGCACCCCTCTGATCATGGCGGTGCTGAGCGTCATCGGCGTCGCATTTATATATAGTGCGCAACTGAACTCGGAGAGGAGTTCGTGGGAAATGCAAATCGTTTGGCTTATGGGCGGGATCGTGACTTACGTCGTCGTTTCCCTCATCGATTATCGGTTTTGGTTACGCGTAGTGCATTGGTTTTACGCACTTTGCATCATTCTGCTCCTACTGGTGCTCGTCCCGGGTGTAGGGACCGAAGCCTACGGCGCCCAGCGTTGGCTTCGTATTGGACCCATCGGATTTCAGCCATCGGACCCGGCAAAAATCGCCGTTTTGCTGGTTACCGCGACGATTCTGATGCGGGAAAAGGTCGGCACGATCTTTCAGTCGCTGGGAGTGCTGGGCAAGTTGGCGCTTGCCGTCGGAATCCCGATGTTCCTTATCCTGCTCCAACCCGACCTTAAATCGGTCATCGTCCTGCCCCCCATGGTTTTCTCAATGCTCTATGTTTCCCGCCTTTCGACGCGGTTCTTCATGGGCGCGCTGGCGGCCTTCTCGGTCGTGGTGGGAGTCGTCGCTTGGGACAGTGCCCGTTACATCAATTTTATGGAGGAAAATGGTTACTCCTACGCCCGTGACAAAGGGGTGTATCAGGACCACAGCTGGTTGCCGCTACGCGACTATCAGCGAAATCGGATTATTACCTTCATCGACCCCGATAAGATCGAGCCCCTCGGGGCCGGCTGGAACCTCCGCCAGTCTTTGATCTCCGTCGGGACCGGTGGATTGCTCGGCAAAGGCTGGACCGAGGGCACTCAAGCCCAACTCGGTTACCTGCCCCGTGCCGTGGCACATAACGACTTCATCTTCTCGGTCATCGCCGAGGAGAAAGGACTTTTGGGAAGCCTCACGGTTCCCAGCTTGTTTGGTTTGATGCTGTTTAACGGCATTCGCATCGCGGGCCTCGCTCGCGACCGGTTTGGCACTTTGATCGCCCTCGGCGTCACGGTGCTCTTCTCGGTGCATGTGTTTGTAAACATCGCCATGACCATCGGGTTGGTGCCCATCACGGGCATACCACTTCCCTTCATTAGCTACGGTGGTTCCTTCCTGCTCAGTTGCTGTCTGCTGCAAGGACTCGTCCAGAGCGTCTATCGTTTCCGAAAGGACTTCACGTGAAACTGAACCTTTCGA
>Ga0209659_1002094_pt1 | contig 11088 bp, 12 predicted proteins | sample SaaInlLV_10m_DNA_FD_184658 | JGI IMG/M metagenome (GOLD analysis project Ga0209659, IMG submission 184658) | Marine microbial communities from expanding oxygen minimum zones in the Saanich Inlet - SI072_LV_10m_DNA (SPAdes) (version 2) | ecosystem: Environmental > Aquatic > Marine > Intertidal... | reverse complement strand
GATCGGCATCCGTTGGACTTTGGCGAAGAGCGCGCGACGGAGGTCGTAGATGAGCCCTTCGCCGACGCGGGAACTGCACCACCGCTGGAAGATCGCAAGCCCCGCGTCGGCAAGAGCTGCGGCGACCGCAATCCCTGCCAAGACCTTGATGGCATCGCGGTCCGAGTTAGGGATCGACGAGTCGATGATCTCCCTGACGACAAACGGCGGCACGAGTGCAAGCAAAGCGGCAGCGAGAATCGCAAGCAAGAAGAGCGTGATCGTTCGGCGGTACGGGCGAGCGAATTGCCACACTCGCGCGTAGGTGCCGTCGGCGAGTTTGATCCCGTCGAGCGCATCTTTGTCACCGGGCATCATGTGGTGTGGAGCCATCCGCATGGGTGCAACGCTACGACGTGTCCGGCCGTACGCTGCATGGCGATGCGTCGTGTTGTTCCTGCCGTGATCGGATGGGCACTCCTGGTTGGGGCGTGCACGGCTTCTGATGCTGCGCCTGCGCCGAAGACTCGCGAGATCACGTCGGTCCCAGCGACCACAACGACGACCGTGACGCCACCGACAACTGTGGAGGCGGGCGACACGTTGCCGCCCAGCACGTTGCCGCCTGAACCGCTTGACTACGAGATTGTCTGGGAACAGACGGCAGGGCGTGTTGACGCCGGCCGCCTGACTGTGCCGCTCGACTACGCCGACCCGCAGGGCGAGACGATCGACCTCTATGTCGCGCGGCACCGCGCTGACGGCGACCGCGTCGGGATCATGTTGGTCAACAATGGCGGGCCGGGGTCACCCGCCAGCTCGATGGCAATCAACGCCACCACCTGGTTTGAACCTGCCTTGACAAAGCGATTCGATGTCATTGCCTGGGACCCGCGCGGTACCGGAATCAGCGACGGAGCGGTCGACTGCGTTGATGATGACGAATACGACCGTTTCTACGCCACCGGTGACATCACGCCCGATAACGACGACGAGAAGAACGAATTGGTCGACCTTGCTGAGGAGTTCGCACAGCGCTGCATCGATCGCGTGGGTCGGCCGCTGCAGTACATCGGCACGAACAACTCAGCTCGCGACATGGATGCCATCCGCCAGGCGCTCGGTGAGGAACAGGCGTCGTATTTCGGGTTCAGCTACGGCAGCGAGCTCGGAGCCGTGTGGGCCACGATGTATCCGACCACCGTGCGCGCCGCGGTGTTCGACGGCGCGTCCGACCCGAACGCAGACAGCATCGAGGCAACCCGGCAGCAGTGGGTTGGCTTCGAGGCTGCGTTGAACACGTTTCTTGCCGAGTGCAGCGCAGAGAGTTCGTGTGCGTTCCACAACGATGGCGACGCCGAAGGTGCCTTCGACGAGCTGTTCGCCACGTTGGACGAGTCTCCCTTGGCAGGACCGGAGGGCCGCGCCGACATCAGTCTCGGCGTCGCCGTGACCGGCGTGGTGCGCGCGATGTACTCCGATCAGTTCTGGCCGACGCTCGAGGAGTCGCTCGACGATGCTGCGAACGGTAATGGCGACGGCTTGCTGGCCTTGCAGGACGGGTACTACCAACGCCGTTCTGATGGCAGCTACAGCAACCTGCTCGAATCGTTCCAGGCCATCTCGTGTGCGGACGACCCTGATCGCCCCACGATCGAAGAGGCCGACGCCGACGCAGAACAACTGATCGGAGCGGCACCTCGGCTCTTCCCGTATTCCACCGGTTCCTACTCGTGTTCGTTCTTTCCCGAATCGATTGACCCACGGATTGAAATCACGGGCATTGGCGCTGGGCCAATTGTCGTTGTCGGCACGACTGGCGATCCGAGTACACCACTCGACAGCAGCCGCAAGATGGCTGCTGCGCTTGAAGACGGTCGCCTCGTAGTGGTCGCGGCAAACCAGCACACCGGGTATGGCGTGAACGACTGCATCGACGATGTGATCCATGACTACCTCGTGCAACTCGAAGCGCCCGAGAACGAAACCATCTGCGACTGACCCGAAAACGAACGACACCCCCGAGCCGGAGCCCAAGGGTGTTGTTACTGGCGGAAGGCGTGGGATTCGAACCCACGGAAGCCTGAAAGACTTCAACGGCTTTCGAGGCCGTCCCATTCGTCCGCTCTGGCAGCCTTCCGAAATGCACGCTAGCGTGAAAAACGGCGTCCTGGGCGGTCACGAAGCCAGATGAACAGCGGACGGTGGGCGCGCGACGTTCAGGGCGCGATGCGGTGACACCCCTGTTCAAGCTCCGATCGCTTTGGACCGATAGCAATGTTTGGATTCGGTCAAGACGAGAAATGAAGGGGGTGGCGCACAGATGAATCAGCGGATTCCAATGGTGCCGGTTGCCCCTGCTGCGGGCGGCGCGACGCCCCCAGCAACGACACCGCTCGCCCCTCCGCCCGTAGCAATCGTTGACGGAGCGTCCGCGACGCCCCCACTCGCGATCATTCTGGACGAGATGACGTCTGCAGTTGATGGCGTCAACGGCGCGCTCCTCGCCTCGGTCGACGGTTTCGCGGTGGCTCGGAGCGCAGGAATGCCGAACTCGGCGGCGCATGCAGCCGTTCTTGCTGCGGGTATGGGCCTTGCCCACCAGTTGGCTGCCATGGGCGGCGGCTCCGAGCTTCGCCAGTTGGTCATCGACCACGACGAAGGCCTCTTGCTGCTCTGGCCACTCGGTTCGAAACGCGTGCTTGCCCTGCTGACGACGCGCCGTGTCGATCAGCAATCGATGCGTCAGTTCGTACAGGCCAAGGCCTACTGGCTCGCCGGCGATCAATGATGTCGGACCATACGTTCAAAATCCTCGTCACAGGGCCGTACGCAGCTGGAAAGACCTCGTTGATCCAATCGGTGTCCCAGACCGAGGTCATCTCAACCGATGTCGTCACCAGCGGTGACGAGTCGGCGGTGAAGGCGCACACCACGGTCGCAATGGACTTCGGTACGTATGCCATCGACGACAATGACGTTCGGCTGCTGTTGTTCGGCACCCCGGGTCAGCCTCGGTTCCGGTTCATGACAAACATTCTGAAGGGCGACGTTGACATCGTTGCGTTCGTTCTCGATGCCGAAGCGCCGGCGACTCACGCGCCGGCCGGCGTCGAACTCCGGTCGTTGCTCGCCGACCTGCAAGTGCCGGCCGTCATCGCGGTCAATCGATGCGACGATCTCCAGGCTGCTCGGCGTATTGCTCGGTCACTTGGTGCGGCGGACAGCCAACCAGTGGTTCCCTGCCAACTCAACGACGCCGATTCCGGTCGAGAAGTTGTCGTCGAGATTTTGGTCACGCTTCTCACTCACGTTGAATCCAACGCGCTCGTGGCGAGCGGCGCCGGGGTGGCCTGACATGTCCTCACCGATCAACACTCCAACGGGCGGCGCTGGGATGGCGCCCGCCACCCTTGACGCGTTGGCTGCCGACGGCGAGCACGCAGGATGGCGCGTGCTCGACACGGCGCGAGCCCAGCAATTCACGGGCGAGATCATTTTCCAGTCACAGCCGAGCGTCAGCGTGTACCTCGACAGTGGCCACGCGTACTACGCGGTCCGGGCCGGCGGCCCGTCGATTTGCGAGCGACTTATCGATGCTGACGTGGTTACTCCGATGCAGATTGAACGTGGGGTCATTCGGATTGGGGACGTCGAGAATCTTGGCCGGCTGTTCGATCGTGATGCGTCTGTTGACCGTGACGCGGTGATGGTCGTTGTCGAACTTGCGACCGACGACGTGGTGACCTTGCTTGCCAACACCGTCACGAGTTCGATCACCCTGACGGCCTACCGCCACCACGCCTCTGGCGTTCACCGGTGGTTCGTTGTCCCGTTCGATCAACGACACGATGTCCTTGTGCAACGGGTCCCGGTCAACGAAGTCACCCAGATCGACACGTCGATCACGAGTGAGCAGCCTGACCTGGCTGATCTGCCCGATCACGTCGACGACGGCGTGCACATCGAATGGGACGAGTCGCTGGGCGACGACCTGCTCGATGTGCCCGAGCGCCAGCTCCCCTTTGACGAATCGATGGTGCAGTCGATGCTCGATGCCCAAGTGGCCGCATCGGTGGCGGATGCGTCGCCGGTAGAAGACGTCGTTCCATCAGCGCCCGCACCGGCTCCCGTTTCCTTAAGCTTCGAACTGCCCACGCTGGTGGTGACGGACGACAATCTGCCTGAGGATCACCAACCTGAAGAGGTCGTTGATGCCGTGCGCCGTGCGCTCGACGCCATCGAGTCAGCGTCGTCGGCGCCCGCTCCGGCGGCCCCTGTTGCAGTCGCTGATCTCCTGCCCGTTGAGCCGATCGCGCCGCTGCAGTTCGATGCCGTCGATACGGTGGCGGAACCCGTCGTCGTGGTTCCGGTCCCTGCTGTGGCAACTTCTGTTCTTCCACCGGTTGTTGAGACTGCGCCGTCAGCGTTCGATGGATTCCCTCCACCGACGATGGATGACAGTGCCGAAGCCATCTATGCCCGAGCAGGGCATGATGAGGTCACTGCAGCTGTTGCAGGTGACGTAGTTGTCGACGAAGTCCCCGGCGGCAGCACCAACGATCGCTCTGGTGCGCTCCAGCGTCTCATTGGCAGCCTCCGCCGCAAGTGACACCAGACGCCATGGCGGCCGCCGCAGAGCGTCGCCACGTCAGGAACGACGGGCGCGGAAGAACGTACGGAGTAGTTCGCCACAGCGTTCAGCCTCAACGCCCACGACGACGTCGACGCGATGGTTGAGGGTCGCACCGTCGAGCAGGTGGAAGTGGCTGTTAGCGGCACCGGCCTTCGGATCGGTCGCCCCGTAGACCACACGTTCGAGACGGGCGTTGACCATTGCGCCTGCGCACATAGCGCACGGCTCGAGCGTCACGTACAGCGTGCACTCGTGGAGGCGCCAGGAACCGATCTGCGTTGCAGCGTCCTGCATTGCGAGCACCTCGGCGTGCGCGACCGGGTCTCCGGTCAGTTCGCGCTCATTGTGCCGTGCCGCGATCGCCTGCCCCTGGTGGACAACGACCGCACCGACAGGCACGTCGTCGTGGCGTTGCGCCGCCTCGGCCTGCTCGATCGCGAGGAGCATCCACACATCGTGCGGCGCACACGATCCACCTGAGGAGATGGCATCGGTGTCGCCGGACGGTGCGGACATGATGGGATCTTAGAAGCAAAGGTGAAGGGGACCCGGTAGTTGGTCCAGTTGTTATGCGACTTGGGGTTGGTGTTCGGTCTTCCACTTGGTGGCGAACTCGGTTGGGGTGAGGTCGCCGTGGGCGGTGTGGGGCCTGTTCATGTTGTAGTCGATGCGGTGGTCTTCGATGATCACTCGGGCCTCGAGAAGGCTGTCGAAGTGCCAGCCGTTGAGGAGTTCGTCACGGAATCGGCCGTTGAATGACTCGATCCACGCGTTCTGCCACGGGGACCCTGGGTCGATGAAGATCGTGTTCACCGAGTTGAATCGGCACCAGTCCGCAACGGCTTGGGCGATGAACTCGCCGCCGTTGTCAAACCTGAGATAGATCGGGAAACCGTGCTCGGCGGCGAGACGGTCCAAGACGTTGACGACGCCGTCGGCGTCGATCGAGCGGTGCACGTCAATAGCGTGGCATTCGCGGGTGAACTCGTCGATCACGTTCAACATTTTCAGGGTGCGGCCGTCGATGGTGGTGTCGAACTGGAAATCGAGGGCCCACAACACGTTCGGCCGGATTGGTGACATCGCACCGATTTGGGTGCCGATCCCGGACAGGCGTTTCTTGCGTTTCTTGGCCGGCACGCGCAGCCCGTGCAGGCGCCACAAACGTTTCACGCGTTTGTCGTTCACGTCCCAGCCGTCACGCCGCGCTGCTTTGGCGGCGCGGCGCCAACCCCAGCGGGGCCGCTGTTTGGAGAACTTGATCAAGAACTCGACCAGCAGCTGTTCGTCGTCGGGCACGACGCGTGCAGGGAGCCGCTGGGTGGAGCGCGGCTGACCGACTGCTTTGCAGGCTTGTCGTTCTGACACCCCGAACCGTTCGCGCAGCATCATGACTGCGCGGCGTTTGCGGTTCGGGGTCAAAATTCCCCCTTTGCGACCTCGCGCAACATGTCAATGTCGAGCGCCTGGTTCGCGACCAGCTTCTTCAGTCGGGCGTTCTCGCCCTCGAGTTCTTTGAGTCGTTTCGCGTCGTTGGCTTTCATGCCGCCGTACTGGGCGAGCCAGCGGTGCCAGGTCGACTCGGCGATCTCGAGATGACGGCACACCTCGTCGAGGTCCTGGCCCGCCGAGAGCAGTTTGTTGCCCTCGGCCAGCTTGCGGATGATTTGCTCTGGCGTGTGACGCCGGCGCTTCTTGCTCATGATCGTGATCCTCTCACGCCCCCTCACGGAGGCAATCGAGTCGCACAACACCTGGATCAGAAACCGGGGCTCACTTCAGGTTATCGATACAACCAGCGTTCAGCCTGACAGCGATCTGCACACCGACAAGCCAGCAGCGCGCTGGGTTTAAAAGTGGGGTTCGAGACGACACGCAACGTTGAGTTGCGCGACCGACGCCGTGTTCGGCAGCGACATGGTCGTTGAGATCAGTTCAGCAAGATCGGACGCATCGATCATCGTGGCGGAATCCTCGCCAAAGTCACTCGTCATGTCGGTCGCGATGAATCCAGGGCAGACCGACGTGACGCGAACGCCGTCATCCCAACCCGCCTGTTTCGTTGCCTCCGACAGAGCGAGCACAGCGTGCTTGGACATCGCATAGCCCGGTGCGAACGTTCCCATGACCCGCACACCGGACAACGAGGCGATGCTGACAACACGCCCGCTGCCGTCGGCGCGTAAATGTGGCAGCGCAAGTTGGATCATCCGAAACGGTGCCTTCACATTGACCGACCACAATGCGTCGAGCCCGTCTTCGGTGAGAGCTTCGAGCCCGGCGGTGTCGATGATCCCCGCATTGTTGACGAGACCGGACAGGGATCCGAATCGCTCGATGGTTGCGCTGACCCACTCGGCGTCGGTGCCGGGTTCGGTCGCGTCGTAGCGATGGCACAGCACCCTGTCGTCATCGCAACCCTCCATTGAATGGCGCAATGCTTCGATGTCGCGGCCGCCGACGCTGACGTTGTATCCGTCGCTGTGGAGCCGTCGTGCAATGGCGTTGCCCAGACCTCGATTCGCTCCGCTGATCATGATTGTTCTACCGGTCGGGTCAAGCATGACGCGACCGTAACCGACCCAGCTCGTCGGGAAACTGGCGGCGACGCAGTTCCAGCAGGCGAGGCGGGCTCCGGCTATCGAGCGACACGTCAGCGTCGCGCTCTGACGTGCGAAGATCATTCGAGCACACAGCCGGGGACCAACGTGCGCCCTGATCGACAAGGAAGAAAACACATGACTGGCAACCGAACCGCAGCTGTCGCTGCAGCCATGGATGACATCCGCCGCATCGAAGCCAATGTTGGCGTGACCACCAAGGGCGTCGAGGCCATTCGCGATCGGATCATCGAGCTGAGCCAACAACGCGACCTCTTCCCGCTCGAAGACTTTCCCTCCCCGACCGCCGAGGACGACTCGAACAGCTTCCTGTACCGCCTTGCTCAGGACACCGACGATCGGTTCGCCCTCTACGCCCAGTCGAGCAGCGGCCAGTTCGAGACACCGGTCCACAATCACACGACGTGGGCCGTGGTGGTCGGCTTTGACGGTCAGGAGCTCAACAAGTTCTTCGATCGAACCAGCGACGGTGTCACCCAAACCGATCGGCACATGGTCGAAGCCGGTACTGGCGTGGCGATGCTCCCCGACGATCTGCACTCGATTCACATCAACGGACAGGCTCTGAACTTCCACTGCTATGGCCTCGCGCTCGAACGACTTGATTCTCGTGAGTACTTCAGTCCCAGTGACAAGACGTGGAAGATCTTCAACAACGTCAGTGGCATCCGCGAGGCCCGCACCAGCTCGCACATCTGCTGATGGACGTCGATGCTCCGACGCTGAATCGGTGGCTCCAAGATGGTGACGAGTTGGCCGTCCTCGACGCACGTGAACAGGGGGTGTACTTCCGGTCGCATCTGTTTCACGCCGCCTGCATTCCACTTTCCCAGCTGGAGCTGGTGCTGCCGGGATCGGTGCCGCGCAGCGACACCAGAGTGGTGTGGTGCGACGATGGGAGCCACGACGAAACCGGCAGCACCCTCGCCCAGCGCGCGGCCGAGAAGGCTCAGGAACTCGGCTGGAGCAACCAGCATGTATTGGTTGGCGGCATTGGAGGCTGGGCCGCCAACGGAGGCGAGCTGTACTCAGGCGTGAACGTTCCCTCCAAGGCGTTCGGCGAGTTCGTTGAGCACACCTACGGCACGCCGCGCATCACCGCTGCGGAACTCAACACGATGATCGATGATGGTGCCGACATCGTGGTGCTCGACTCTCGTCCGCTCGAAGAGTTCCGCAACATGAGTATCCCGAGTGGCATTGATTGCCCTGGCGCCGAGCTGGTCCATCGTGTCAAAGAAGTCGTGACCGACCCCGAGACACTGGTGGTCGTGAACTGTGCCGGCAGAACACGCAGCATCATCGGGAGCCAATCGCTGATCAACGCCGGGCTCGAGAACAGCGTCGTGGCGCTTGAAAACGGCACGATGGGCTGGGAACTGGCCGGCTTCGATGTGGTTCGCGGCCACGATGTTCATGCACCAGATCCGGGCGCGACGAGCAAAGAATGGGCGATGTCCGCAGTGGCGGAAGTCGCCGAGCGGTTCGACGTCGGCCGGATCACGATCGACGAACTCGAACAGTGGCAAGCCGACACGACCCGCACGACGTACCTCTTCGACGTACGGACACCGGCGGAGTTCGAGGCAGGCCACCTCATCGGCAGCAGCAACGCCCCCGGCGGTCAGCTCGTGCAGGCAACCGACGAGTACGCAGCGACTCGAAATGCCCGACTCATTCTGGTCGACGACAATGGAGTGCGAGCCACCATGACGGCGAGCTGGTTACGCCAATTGGGGTGGAACGACGCGGTGGTCCTCGACGTCGATGTGCGCGAACTGGACGTGGTCTCCGGCAGGGTGGAGCGGCTGCCCGTGGAGTCGGCGCCTTCGATCACGGTGAGTGAATTGGGCGATCGTCTCAGCGCGGACGGTGTCGCGGTCCTCGATGTGGGGACCAGCCTGAAGTACCGGAAGAAGGGTCACATTCCAGGTTCGTTCTGGGGTGTGCGCAGCCGTTTGAACGCAGCCCGGGCTGTGGTCGGTGATGTGGAGACGTTGGTGATCACTTCAACCGATGGTCAACTCGCCAAGCTGGCCGTGCCTGACGCGCAGAAGGTGTGGCCCAATGCCTCGGTGCTGGCCTTGGCGGGCGGGAATCGGGCGTGGCGTCATGCCGGCAATGCAATGGAGTCTGGCTTTGAACGGCCCACGACCGAGCCCGACGACGTCTGGTACAAGCCGTATGACCACGACGGCCAGGCCGCTCCGAAGCACATGCAGGAGTACCTCACCTGGGAGATTGCCCTCGTGGATCAACTCGAACGAGATCCCACGGTGCGCTTCACGTCCTGGGCCTGAGTAAGCGTGAGCGTGCAGCAGACAACATCGGCAAGACTCTCCGATGTGGTCGTGCATTCGCTCATCGAGACAGAACGATTTGGGCAGCGTTATGCGGTGTCTGGCGAGGCAGCGCCGCGGACGGTGGAGCTTGAGGCACTCGGCAGCGACTATCGCGCGACTGGATATACGACGCGCGAGCAGGCGGACGACATCGGTCGGCTCCTTGAACTCGGGCCAGGCAGCGTGCTCCTCGACATCGGCGCCGGATGCGGATGGCCGGGCCTCTATCTGGCGACAACGCTCGGCTGCTCCGTGGTCAGCGTCGATCCGATCATGGAAGGTTGCAGTGCTGCTCTTGACCGGATCGGCAGCGATGACCTCGGACCCCGAGCACTCGCACTGCTCGGAACCGGCGAGCAGCTCCCGATCCGGTCGGGGTCGATCGACGCGATCGTGCACGCCGATGTGATGTGTTGACTGCCCAGGAAGCTCTCCGTGCTGAGAGCGTCTCGTCGGGTTCTGCGTCCGGGCGGCCGGCTGGCGTTCCATACGATCCAAGTGCCGCCGGGGCTCAGTGCAGCGAAGCGCCGGCGTGCAAGCTTGGTCGGGCCACCCGGGGTGGCGGTTCGGACGACCTATCCGAGCTTGCTCCGCTCAGCAGGTTTCATCGAGATTGACGAGGTCGATGTGACCGCTGAGTACCTCGCCACCCAGCGGCGCTGGCTCGCGGCCACGCTCCGGCACGAAGAGGGGCTGCGCTCAGTTCTCGGCGACGACGGAGTCCATGAAGGAATCGAGCGCCGGCGGCGCACGGTTGACGCGATCGAGGGGGGCTTGTTGTCGCGGACCCTGTATTCGGCCACTCGCTCACACCGATTGCGCTACGGACGCGACGCCCGGTCCAGCCCAAACCGGTGAGCTAGGAGGAATCGCGTGATTCGCTCGGAGTGGCATCGTTCACTGCGAGCGTTGATTCGATCTGGTCGAGGCGCTCAGCGAGGGTCGACTCGATCTGATCAAGACGCTCGACGAGCGTCGAGAGTGTCGAATCGAGACGAGTGAAGGGGTCAGTTTCTGGGGACGCCGCTTCGGCGTTGGCGCGTGCGGTCCGAACCCGTGCCGCCTCAATGAACGTTGAGGTCACTCTGGCTGTCACAACGGTGACGAGCCCGATGGCGGTGAGCATGACGACTGCCGCCACGGTTTTACCCACCGTGCTGATCGGCGTCGCATCGCCGTATCCGACCGTCGTGACCGTCTGGAGGGTGAACCAGAGCGCACTGCCGTAGGTGGGGTACTGACCGTGGTCAAAGACCCACATCATCAGCGCACCCAACAGAACGACCGCAACCGTCAGGCTGGTGATCATTTGGGTCGCGTGCCTCAACGACGACGGATTGTCATGGAATCGTTCATAGCCACGGCGGAGAATTCCCATGACCACATGGTCCCAGAGCGGGCCGCGCCGTCGCTGGATGGTGGCTGCGCTGGGCGGCTACTGGGTAGCTTCAGTAGTAAAATGGCAGCCGATGAGGTCAGCGCGAAGATGACGACATCCTTCAGAACCTTG
>Ga0209659_1002081_pt1 | contig 11141 bp, 10 predicted proteins | sample SaaInlLV_10m_DNA_FD_184658 | JGI IMG/M metagenome (GOLD analysis project Ga0209659, IMG submission 184658) | Marine microbial communities from expanding oxygen minimum zones in the Saanich Inlet - SI072_LV_10m_DNA (SPAdes) (version 2) | ecosystem: Environmental > Aquatic > Marine > Intertidal... | reverse complement strand
GTTTTGAACACCAACTTAAATTGGCTCAAAAAGGAGATGATGAGGCTACAGAATTTATCGATGAAGATTTCTTAAGAGCACTTGAATACGGCATGCCTCCTACTTCGGGGATGGGGATAGGAATGGATCGATTGATTATGTTCTTAACAGATAATGCCTCGATTCAAGAAGTGTTGTTTTTCCCTCAAATGAAACCGGAAAAAAAAGCGGTTGATTTGAGTGATAACGAAAAAGTGATTTTTGAAGTCTTAAAATCAAATTCTGGTATTTCATTATCATCCCTAAAAATTCAGTCTGGATTGAGTAATAAAGGCTGGGACAAAGGCATCAAAGGATTAACTGCAAAAGAACTCGCAAAAGTATATAAGACTGATGATGTGTTAGTTGTTGACTTTGTAGGCTAGACTAATTTATATGTTATAAAGGGTCATTTGTTTTTTTAGTGATAGAATTATTATATATTCACTTCATAATTCACAAACTAAAATCACAAGCCCATGAAAAAGATGTTTTCATTATCACTATTGGTACTTGCATTTGTATCTTTAGAATCTTGTTTAAGCATAAAATTTACTTCTAAAAAAAAGTCTGCCAAAGCGGCTCAAACTACAAAAAAACCAGACCCTAAGCCTAAAAAGGGTGACATTCAACCCTATGCAGATGTGATCACCAAAGAGGCCCAATCTGACGAAGGACTTTTTACGGTTCATAAAATCGATGACAGCTTCTTTTATGAAATTCCAGACCTTCTTTTTGATAAGGAAATGTTGATGGTGACCCGAATTTCCAAAACAGCTTCAGGTCTTGGGTTTGGAGGTGGAAAACAAAACACACAAGTCCTAAGATGGCAAAAGAAAGATAAAAAAGTTGTTTTAAGAGTCGTCTCATATGAAGTATTTGCAGCTGATTCCTTACCCGTCCATGAGGCCGTTGTAAATTCTAATTTCGAACCTATTTTATATACTTTTCCTATAAAAGCATTTAGTGTTGACTCTACCGCGACGGTGATCGAAGTGACTGATTTATTTAATAAGGATGTCAAAGCATTAGGACTTCCTTCAAGATCCAGAAAACGCTATAAAGTGAGTCGTTTGGAAAGTGAGAAATCTTTCATTGAAAGTGTAAAAAGTTATCCTAAAAACATTGAGGCTCGCCATGTAAAAACCTATGCAGCTTCGGAAGCACCATCAAACTCAAGTACAGGGACGATTTCTATAGAAATTAATAATTCGATGATTTTATTACCTGAAAACCCAATGAAGCGTCGCTATTTTGACAAGCGTGTAGGCTGGTTTGCAAGGGGGCAAGTAGATTACGGATTAGAAGATCACCGGAGTAAAGAAGTGACATTCTTAGACCGTTGGAGGCTGGAAGTCAAAGAAGAAGATTTAGAAAAATTTAAAGCGGGTGAACTTGTAGAGCCAAAAAAACAAATTGTGTATTACGTCGATCGTGCAACTCCCGAAAAATGGCGTAAATATATCAAACAAGGAATTGAAGATTGGCAAGTTGCTTTTGAAGCGGCAGGATTTAAAAATGCCATTATTGCAGCCGATCCACCAACAGCTGAGGAAGATCCAGAATGGAGTCCTGAAGATGTTCGCTATTCAGTAGTGCGTTACCTCGCCTCGCCTATTCCAAATGCCAATGGACCCCATGTGAGTGATCCTCGAACTGGTGAGATTTTAGAAAGTGACATCAATTGGTACCATAACGTGATGACTTTATTGAGACGCTGGTTTTTTGTACAAACAGCGGCTATCAATCCTGAAGCACGAATGCCAGAATTTAAGGAAGAAGTCATGGGACGTTTGATCCGATTTGTTTCAGCTCACGAGGTAGGACACACCTTAGGATTGCCTCACAATATGGGAAGTAGTTGTGCATATAAAGTAGAAGATTTACGGGATCCCGTTTTCACTCAAAAGTACGGAACAGCTCCCTCAATTATGGATTATGCACGATTCAATTATATAGCACAACCAGAGGATAAAGGAGTCGCTTTAATGCCAAATATAGGGGTTTATGATACCTATGCTATTGCATGGGGCTATAAACCAATTTTAGACACAACAGCTGAAGCCGAAAAAGAGACTCTTAATGGTTGGATTTTAGAACATGCTGGCGATCCAATGTATCGTTTTGGGCATCAACAAGTGGGCGATGTCGTAGATCCAAGTTCACAAACAGAAGATCTTGGAGATGATGCTATCTTAGCTAGTACCTACGGAATTAAAAACTTAAAACGAATTGTTCCCAACCTCATCGAGTGGACAACTGAATCAGGAGAAGATTATTCTGACTTAAGTGATATGTATGGGCAATTACTTTCTCAATTTGGCCGTTATATGGGGCATGTAGCTAATAATATTGGAGGCGTTTATGAGCACTATAAAACAGCCGATCAAGCTGGTGCAGTCTATACTTATGTCGATAAAAAACATCAAAAAAATGCTTTAGAATTTATCAATTCACAACTATTCAAGACTCCCAAATGGCTTTTAGATCCCGCAATTTTTGAGCGTATTGAGTATTCTGGTTCCATTGAGCGCATCCGAAGATTGCAAGAGCGTACCATGACGACGATTTTGAGTTTAGGGAAAATGGCGCGCATGATAGAAAACGAAACTATCAATGGCTTTGAAGCTTATACCCTTAGAAATATGACACGGGATTTAAGAATAGGTGTTTGGAACGAATTGTACTCTGGACGTAAAATAGATACTTACAGAAGAAATTTACAACGGGCTCATATCGATCGATTGGCGTACTTGATGACGGCTGAAAACCAAAGCAAAAGAAGAGGAAGCGATTATGTAAAGTCAACTGCGGTTAACACCAGCCAATCGGATATTCGTGCAATTGTAAGAGCAGAATTGAAAACTTTAAGAAACCTTATCAATTCTAGTATTTCAAAAACAACAAATAGCATGAATAAAATTCACCTTCGGGATGCTGTAGAACGGATTAATTTAATTTTGGATCCGAAATAATAACTCTTTTTTTAACAATAAATTAAAAATTATGAAGCCTTATCTCTTAATTGCCTTTATTCTTGTTGGTACAACAAGTTTTGCACAACCCTCAAAAAGAGGTCCCGAGACGCCACCTCCACCTCCAATGAACAAAATGAAAGAAATGTCGGCAGAGAACATTGCTACTTTAATGTCAAAAAAGATGACTTTACAGTTAGATCTTTCCGAAACACAACAATCAAAGGTTTATGAGCTCATTTTAGAAAGTACGATTAAAAAGAAAGCCCAAAGAGCCAATTTTCCAGAGAAAAAACCAAGTAAAGAAATGCGTTTTGAGATGCAAAATAAGATGTTAGATGAAAAAATTGCATTCAACAAGTCGATGAAATCTATTTTGACTGATACCCAATACTCACTATGGAAAAAGCAGGATAAAAAGAGAAATAAAAAACGGAAACACCAATAAATTTATTGAATTTAGAAAAAGCCCAAACTTGATGTTTGGGTTTTTTATTTAAACAGGTTTGATGTTTTTTTCAAAGCGATTATGAATCCATAAAATAAAGAGCCCAAAAGCAATAGAACTTATAATTAAACAATTGTTTAGCAATCCATCTACTGAAAAGGACAAGCGAATAAGAATCGTTGAAATAATAAATCCTGAGTTTCTAATGACCTTATGAAACTGATCGGTATAGAAAAACGAAAACAGCAAAAGGAAAACATCGACGATAATTAGAATTGCAAAAAACTCATCAAAGAAAATACTGTTGACATCTTTTAAGGCAATGGATAAATTTTCAGGGGAATTTTGAAAGACCCAACTTCCAAACGTGATCAGTCCAATCCCCACAAAAACAGGGACTAAAATCGTAGCCATAAATTTTTTGATGGCTATAAATTGTTCTATTTGAGCGGGCCCCAAGGCTTTTACACTATTGGAAACTTGAAGTTTTTGGCGTTCTAATGAAAACAAATAAATCATAAAAAATAATAATAATGCCGTAATAATATCATAGGTAAAATTAAGATCGTTTTTGATGTCAAACCAATCCGAATTAAGTTCTAAATTGGCTAAATCTTTGAAAATACGTCGGATGACTATCAATGTTATAATCTCGTATTGTTTACCAATATAGGTGGTGATGGACCGTGGTAAGTAAAAAATCAACAGATAGACTTCATAGATCAGAATAAAAGAAAAGGGCGTATAGATCGCTGCAATTGGTGAATCAAAAAAGTTGACCTCTGCAGGAATCATAATAAATTGATTTTGCACCAAATAAATGGTAATGAGATGTGCTAAAAAACTGAGGATAGCAACAATAAGAATAAACCGTTCTACCTTGTTTTTTTTAGTTTCAGACAACACTGAATTATAAAAAAATGCATTTAATTTTGAGATCATTACACGTTGATTTAAAATTGGTTAAGCATGGGAAGATTATTAAATTTACGAAAAACAAATGAACTTTCATATAATCCGCTTAACTAAATTGTGGTATTCATTTATATATGTTAGTTTTAAAAATAATTGGATCCTGCGACTTAAGAATCCCTAAATGTAACCTATGTTACAATTAAGACGATTTTAAAGCTCTAATTTTGTGAAAAATAAAAAGCACTGATTTAGTTATATTATACATAAGTTAAAAAAACATGATTCAAGAGCTAAAAGCGAGTTACGGACATCAATTTGAGGATGCATTACTTGAAGAAATTTCACAAGTAGGTACTTTTAAGGACGTTCCGGCTGGATATAAGATGATAGAAATTGGGGACTACATTAAAGGGATGCCTCTATTGTTGTCCGGTGCTATCAAAATCTTAAGAGACGATTCAGACGGTGACGAATTACTGCTCTACTATATAGAAAAAGGAGATACCTGTTCCATGACCATGAGCTGTTGTCTGGGACAAGCTAAAAGTGAAATCAGAGCGATTGCTGAAATAGACACAAAACTAATCATGGTTCCCGTCATAAAGATGGAAGAATGGGCTGCGAAATACAAGTCTTGGAGAAATTTTGTATTTGAAAGTTATCATAAACGTCTCAACGAATTACTACAAACAGTGGACGCCATTGCGTTTACAAAAATGGACGAACGCTTATTGAATTTTTTAAAAGAAAAAGCCCGCATCACTAACAACTCTTCCATTTACAATACGCACCAAGAAATTGCTTACGAACTTCACAGCTCTAGGGTAGTGATATCGAGACTCCTTAAAAAACTAGAGAATTTAGGCAAAATTGAGCTGAAAAGAAGCCACATTCAAATCATTGATTTAAATTAAAATATGTATCATGGAACTGATAGAATTTTTTGGATTTCTTTGCGCATTGATTATCGGAGTTTCACTAGGACTGATTGGCGGTGGAGGCTCTATATTGGCCGTCCCAGTTTTGGCATATCTGTTTTCTTTTGATGAACGCATCGCAACCTCCTATTCCTTATTTATAGTTGGAATGAGTGCTTTAATCGGGGGACTGAAACAACATTTTAAAGGCTATGTCGATTGGAAAACGGCCATCGTATTTGGCTTGCCTGCTATTACAGGCGTGAGTCTAGTGAGACATTTTTTAGTCCCAGTTCTTCCCGATGAATTATTTCATATTGATTCGTTTATTTTCACCCGCAGAATGGGCATGTTTGGACTCTTTGCGCTTCTCATGATTCCAGCCGCATTTTCGATGCTAAAACAACAAAAAGCACCAGATTTAAAAGAGAAAAAAACAGTCTCCTACAATTATCTCTTAATATTAATAGAAGGATTGATTGTTGGAGGAATTACAGGCCTCATTGGAGCTGGTGGTGGATTTCTAATCATACCCGCATTGGTAATTTTGGCAAATGTAGAAATGAAGATTGCCATTGGAACCTCTTTAGTAATTATTGCGTTTAAGTCCCTTCTGGGCTTCTTTATTGGCGATGCTACTAAGATGGAAATCGATTGGAGATTTCTATTCACTTTTACAGGGATTGCAATTGTAGGAATTTATATTGGCAGCTATTTAAGTAATTTCATAGATGGTGGAAAACTCAAAAAAGCGTTTGGGTATTTTATTTTTATAATGTCCTTATTTATCTTTTATATGGAGTTCCTTTTGAACTGATCAAAAAAAATAATCTTCAATGTAACAAAGGTTACTGTACGAGCTGTTCATCCTTCCTAAATTTGCAGTAATAAATAAAAGATGCCAACATGAAAATAGAACAAATCTATACAGGCTGCCTTTCTCAAGGTGCTTATTATATTGAAAGTAACGGAGAAGTTGCAATTATTGATCCTTTGAGAGAGGTAAAACCCTACCTCAACCGAGCAAAACAAGACAATGCAACAATAAAATACATTTTTGAAACACACTTTCATGCCGATTTTGTGAGTGGTCATGTTACACTTTCTAAAGAAACGAATGCCCCCATTATTTACGGCCCAAACGCGAATCCAAAATTTGAAGCTACCATCGCTACCGATGGTCAAGAATTTAAATTAGGGAACCTTACAATTATTGCCCTTCATACCCCTGGTCATACGATGGAGAGTACTACTTATCTTTTAAGAGATGAAAACGGAAAAGACCATGCAATTTTCAGTGGAGATACTCTTTTTTTGGGAGATGTCGGAAGGCCTGATTTGGCACAAAAAAATGGCAATTTAACCATCGAAGACTTGGCAGGATTTCTTTATGACAGTTTACGCAAAAAAATCATGGTTCTTTCAGATGATGTGATGGTATATCCCGCTCATGGAGCAGGATCTGCTTGTGGCAAAAATATGATGAAAGAAACCGTGGACAGCTTGAGAAATCAAAAAAAGATGAATTATGCACTTCGTGCTGATATGACCAAAGAAGAATTTATTTCCGAAGTAACCCATGGGATTTTACCACCGCCAGATTATTTTCCAGCAAATGTAAAATTAAATATTGAAGGGTACGATGATTTTGATACAGTTTTAAAAAGAGGCACTCAAGCCCTGTCACCTCGTGCTTTTGAAGCAGCAGCGAACGAAACTTCAGCCATTGTTTTAGATGTTCGCCACCAGGATGCTTATGAAAAAGGTCACATTCCTAGTTCAATTTTTATTGGTTTGGACGGCGAATTTGCTCCTTGGGTTGGCGCCTTGATTGCCGATGTCAATCAACCGTTGTTAATAGTCTCTGAACATGGTCAGGAAGAAGAAGCCATCACACGTTTATCACGCGTAGGTTTTGACCAAACGCTTGGATACCTCGAGGGTAGTTTTGAAGCGTGGAAAAAAGCTTCCATGGAATACGATACGGTTAGCTCCATTTCAGCTGAGGCGTTTAAAACGGCTTGTCATACAAACAACACCAACGTATTTGATATGCGTAGAGAATCTGAGTTTTTATCAGAACATCTTTTGGAAGCTCATAATACGCCTCTAAATTTTATAAACGACCATCTTGCAGAATTCAAGAGAAACCAACCCTTTTTTATCCATTGTGCTGGTGGGTACAGAAGCATGATTGCAGCTTCGATTCTTAAAAGCCGTGGCATTCATAATTTAATTAATATTAAAGGCGGATTTGTGGCAATTAAAAACGCTGGAATTCAGGTTTCAAACTTTGTGTGTCCATCAACTTTATAAGAGCTGACAAAAATTCCCTTCAAAAAAAATAACCAAACAAAATTCAAAATGGCTGTATTTCAGCTTTCACTAAATTAAGATATTAAATATGATTTCAATTTACGAACCATGGCCTTGGTATGTTTCAGGTCCTATGATTGCCCTGGTAATGTTTTTACTTTTAATGGTTGGAAAAAACTTCGGGATGTCTTCCAATCTTCGAACGCTCTGCACTATTTGTGGAGCAGGAAACTCTTCTGATTTTTTTAAATTTGACTGGAAATCACAAAAATGGAATTTAGTGGTCATTTTGGGAGCTGTTATTGGGGGCTATATAGGTGCTCACTATATGTCTTCAGATTTGACGGTAACGATTCATCCAGACACAGTCAAAGATTTAAAAGCCTTGGGGTTTGAAAGTGCTGGGAGTGCTTACCTCCCAACCGAACTGTTTGACCTCTCAGCTCTCACCAATGTTAAATCACTCCTAACCTTATCTATTGGAGGATTATTAGTTGGTTTTGGTGCCCGATATGCAGGGGGATGTACTTCTGGACATGCAATTTCTGGTTTGAGCAACCTTCAACTTCCTTCACTAATCGCTGTCATTGGTTTTTTTATCGGAGGACTTACTATGATTCATTTAATTTTCCCTATAATTTTTTAAACTATGAGAACACTTATATATCTTCTTATCGGAATCCTTTTTGGGATTACTATGTTCAAATCAGAGGCAGCCTCTTGGTTTCGAATTTATGAAATGTTTAAATTTGAAGCCTTCCATATGTATGGCATCATTGGCACTGCTTTAGGAGTGGGACTTCTTGTGGTACAAGTGATCAAACGCTATAAAATAAAGTCCTTTTTCGGCGATGCCATTACCTTTCCCCCAAAAGAAAAAAGTATCAGTCGCTACCTAATCGGAGGGATTATATTTGGGTTAGGATGGGCCTTAGCAGGTGCATGTCCAGGCCCTATGTTTACTTTGGTTGGTGCAGAATATACACCCATTCTTGTGGTTATTGCAGCATCACTTTTAGGAACTTTTCTTTATGGACTCTTAAAGGATAAGCTACCCCATTAAATGTAGGTTTAAGAAAGAAGTGTTAAAGATTGTTTAGTTTCGCATTTATCGCATCCACGCAATTGATTCCATCAATAGCAGCAGAAATAATACCACCCGCGTAGCCTGCGCCTTCACCACAAGGATACAAGCCTTTGACGTTTACATGCTCTAAGGTTTCTAAATTTCTAGGGATGGATATGGGTGACGAGGTTCGACTTTCTGGTGCATGCAAAACCGCTTCATTGGTATAGTAACCCTTCATTTTTTTTCCATATATAGAAAATGCTTTTCGCAATCGTTCGGAAATCATAGGAGGTAAAACAGTATTCAAATCTACCGAAACGATCCCCGGTTGGTATGAGGTTTTTGGGAAGTCTTTGGATGTTTTCTTCTCAATAAAATCGATCATGCGTTGGGCTGGTACTTGTTGAGTTTTACCAGCTACTTCCCAACAATTGCGTTCTACTTTTTTTTGAAAATCAAGACAAACAAAAGGATTTCCTGGTGTGTAATTTGGCAAATCTTTCGGTTCTACACTTACTACAATTCCGGAGTTTGCATAGGGGTTGTTTCGTTTGCTTGGACTCCAGCCATTAGTTACCACTTCTTCTTGAGAGGTGGCACAAGGCGCAATAATTCCTCCCGGACACATGCAAAATGAATAGACCCCCATCCCATCAATTTGTTCTACTAAGCTATAAGAGGCTGGAGGTAAATACGGATTTTCAACAGCACCATGGTATTGTATTTTGTCTATGAGTTGTTGTGGGTGTTCGACTCGAACGCCCAACGCAAATGCTTTGGCTTCTAAATGTACCCCTTTGTTATGAAGTAAATAAAATATATCTCTGGCAGAATGCCCCGTCGCCAAAACGACATTTTCAAAGGGTTTCCAATCAGTATCGTTAATTTTAAGAGCATTTATGGAGTTGTCTTCAATCTGAACATCAGTCAGTTTAGCGTTGAAATGCACCTCCCCACCTGCTTCGATAATTGCTTCTCGCATGGCCGTAATAATGGCTGGTAATTTATTGGTTCCTATGTGCGGATGGGCTTCGACCAAAATGTCTTCCGACGCTCCAAAATGCACAAACCATTCAAGGGCTTTGAGGACATTGCCTCGTTTTTTGGAACGGGTATATAATTTTCCGTCGGAATAGGTTCCTGCTCCCCCTTCTCCAAAACAATAGTTGGACTCGGGATTTACTATTTGTTCTTTGTTAATGGCTGCTAAATCACGGCGTCTGGCACGTACATCTTTTCCACGTTCAAACACAATGGGTTTCAACCCTGCTTCGATGGCACGCAGAGCTGCATACAGTCCTGCGGGTCCTGCACCAATAATAGCGATTTCTGGTTTTGTGTGAACCGCTTGGGAAACAAAAGATTGAGGTTGATTTCGTTTTTCACCTAGCAACCAAAATTCAATCTGTAAGTTAAGCTTTATAGATGCTGTTCGGGCGTCTATAGAGCGTTTGCGAATACGCCAATCGACAATATCTGCTGAACGCAGTTTTGCCTTAAAAAGACCCGATTTTAAAATGAAATCTGTATCTTTTTGTTGATCTGGTTTTATGCTAATTTGAACTAATATACTCATCGTGGCAAAGGTAACTAAAGTTTCTCTTAAATGATTTGATTGTTCAAAATGCTATTGAACGTAAAAACAATTAAAAAAACAAAAAACTATTACTCTTAAAACACAAATTGACCAAACAGATAAAGAAATAGATGCAATGGTGTATGATCTCTGTGGATTAAGGGAAGCGGAAATTGCTATCGTTGAGAGCTGTTAACAGAGTAAAAAATACTATCTCCATAGTGTTGCAGACATGCAGTCTTTCAATAGTTTACATATACTACAATTATTAAATTAATATCTTTCTGTTAGAGTGAAGATTTTTCACATTATCTTTGTTAAAATTATGAAAACAATAGATCGAACTTGCGCAATTGCTTATTCTATCAATCTTTTAGGAGATAAATGGTCTCTTTTAATTTTGAGAGACGTCATATTACATAAAAAATCTAAGTTCAAAGAGTTTATTGATTCGAAAGAAAAAATCGCTACTAACATCCTTTCCAATAGATTAAAGTTTTTAGTTGAAGAAGGTTTTTTAGAGCTCTTAGACCCTAAAGGATTTAAAAAAAAAAATAAGCAGTATCTCGCGACTGAAAAAGGTATTTCGACATTACCTATTATCATGGAATTGTATTTGTTTTCAATAGACACTATTGATGAATCTGTTTTGAATGCTTCCCAAATTAAAATCAAAAAGGAAATCTCTGCCAATCGTACAGCTTTCGAAAGAAAACGAAAAACAGACTATCTTAAGTTTGTTGAAAGCCTAAAAAACAAGTAGGAAAGTAAACGGGGCTGAATTGAAATAACAAAAAATTCTAAAGTGTATTTTATAAAATATTTTTTGGTTCTTTTATTCATCATCTCTTTTTATCAAAAAAAATTAATTTGTAATTAATTATACTTAGAAGACAACCCTATGATT
>Ga0209659_1002071_pt1 | contig 11200 bp, 9 predicted proteins | sample SaaInlLV_10m_DNA_FD_184658 | JGI IMG/M metagenome (GOLD analysis project Ga0209659, IMG submission 184658) | Marine microbial communities from expanding oxygen minimum zones in the Saanich Inlet - SI072_LV_10m_DNA (SPAdes) (version 2) | ecosystem: Environmental > Aquatic > Marine > Intertidal... | reverse complement strand
TCTCTTGCCGTTGACTAGAGGCAGCGTAGCCCCGTGACCTAGGTTACGAAGGTTGATTGAGCTTCGCCCATCTGCGCCCTCGCCCTGGAAGGTCGATGTTCTGGTTTGACTACCCGATTGCCAGGGTAGTGACTGAATGACCTCGGCGATATCAGCCGCGCCTAAGTCATCAATATCTGCTGAAGTAATGACAGATAGCGGTGAGGGTGAATCTTGGGCCGTTCGTTTTAAGAATGATCCAGTTACCAAAACCTCCTCAATGATTTCATCCTCAGCAACTGCGCCTTGGATGCCTATTAAGTTTAAGAGCAGTGCTCCTATATAAAGGACACTAAGAAGTCCTTTTTTTCGAAATGCGCGAATTAGTCGAAATGCGCGAAACTTTCGTTTTTTCGTCTCCTGGCTGAATAAGGTCATAAACCTCTCCCTCTTTGAACAACAGTATGAATTTGCACGTTAGAAACTCCCCTGCGGGAAATATGTTTCAATCTGTTTCTAACAGTTGGTCGAAAGTCGGTCGAACATAAGGTGAAAAAACTATTGGTTATGTGAACTGGTTCGCATATTTTTTTTTTGGAGAGGATTACGCACTTTGCAAAACTATCTGGTAGTCATGTGTATCGCTGCACGTTTTGCCATAAACCTGCGATTCATTTTCTCTTTTCCGGCCAAGTGCCTCTTACATAACCGTCGCTAACTCAAAATAAACGTATGCCATAACCCACCACTCGTCCCACAGAATCAACCGCCTAGATCAATTCAGCAGTGTCTTTGTTGAAAGTGAAATGCGGGAAAGCTATATACAATTCGTCTCGCTGTATTCCAAATCCCACCTGAATTGCGACGTCAGTCCAAAATATCGCGTATAGCACCGGCGGAGATCACCGCTCAAGAGTATTTGAGCAATGGATTTTGGGCCACCGAGATTAGGTTTAGAAAACTAAACATATTTGCTGCTACAAAAAAACAGCGGTAACTATTGCAGGTCAGACGGGAGCATAGAAAGTGCATCAGGGTAGTCAGAGCGCGTATGAAGTGGCTAAAAAAAGCGCTGTGAAAACCAGCAAATTGGATGATGAGATAAAAAAAGCCAGTTATTGGGTGGGCCAAATTTTCATGATGATCGCAACGGTAGTGGGCGTATTTCTAGCCGCACAGGTGGGTTTAAGGCAGGCGATTATTTTTGACGACATTGCCAGCAAAGAAAGTAACTACTATTTACGCCAATCTCTTGCTCAGGAGGTAAGTGATAATGTGGACCTGTTACGTATCTATAACGACGAGTATCTTGGGCGCAATGTGCCTAAGCAAACCTTGATCGCAAATCATCCAAAGATTAGCTACTACGTCTGGGAAACCATGAAGTTTTCACCGTTTACCTTAGAAACCCCTAGCCACTTTTTGTCTGAGACCCGGGCTTTCTACGACCTTGCCGAAGATCTGATAGCAAAGCGGGAAGCAGGTATTTTGGGCGCAAGTTTTGTCAAAAAGCAGATGATTGAAAAACTGGATCATATTGAGCAGGTGGTGTTGCCGCTAATTTATGCAAACACTGAAAAGTTGGCGGGCGAACTAGCAGAATACAATGTTACGGTTGAATCCGTTGAAAGAGAGGTTGCCGATGCTGAAATGCCCTAATTGTAAAAATGTAAGTTTGGACGAAACAAACTATCTGTCTGAGACAGTGGATGTTTGTCGCAGTTGCGCTGGCATGTGGTTTGAGAGAAATGAGCTAAGTGGTCTACTGAGTACGGTTGATAACGGCGAAAAAGACGCTGATTTTTCGAAGCAGTTGGGCATGGAAATAAAAACATCCGACCGATCATGCCCAGAATGTGAACACATGATGACTGCTTATCATTTATTGGAGGGTTTTGAGATTGAGGTCGACGTGTGCAAAAGTTGCCGCGGAGCATGGATCGATCATGAAGAAATAGAGCAGGTAAAGAAGTCGCCGCGTATTCGTGAAGTGCTTTTAAATCTCAACACTTCTGTTTCCTGGAAGACTTGGCTCTTTCAGTTTCTCACTCAAGTGCCAGTTGAATACAACATTAAACCCAAGGTTTTTCCGTGGGTAACCACAAGCCTGCTGGTGCTGAACGTGCTGATTTTTTGTTTATATATATTCGATCAGTACACCATGTTCTGGGTGTTAGAAAATTTCGCGAATATCCCTGCGTTTACTGCTAACGGCGAGCAACTTTATACGCTGTTAACCGCTACATTTTTGCATGGCGGCTGGATGCATCTCATTGGCAATATGTACTTCCTTTATATCATTGGCGACAACATTGAAGACGTGCTGGGTGCTAAAAAATATTTACTGATCTATTTGGGCATGGGTATTTTCGCCAGCGCCGTGAGCACACTGTTCGATATGCAAAGTGAAATTCCGCGAGTAGGCGCCAGTGGCGCTATAGCTGGTCTCTTTGCCTTGTATTTGCTTTGGTTTCGTAATGCACGCATAACATTTATGTTTGTTGTGTGGCAGAAAAAATTGTCGCCGCCTGTGTATTTCAGTATTTGGCTTGCCATCAATATTTTTGGCGTATTAAGTGGTGAGCAGGGCATAGATTACTGGGCGCACTTGGGCGGCTTTATTGCAGGTCTGGTGATTGGTTTGGCGCTACGTAAATCAGTTATGGAGGCGAACCCTATTGTAGCCATGTTGGGTTCTAAATCGGTTAAGGTTTCTTAGGGGCAAAAGAGTAATTGTTAGCTCAGTCAGTCAGCACAATAAATGCTACCGATGTCAACCTACGCTCTCGGGTGTGATGTGCGCAGAGATCTACCGCCTAAAAACAACTACATATTATTGGGAGAAGCGTGTGGGACGTAAAATACTGGTCGGATTATTGGTCTTGGTGATGCTTGGCACTTTAGCGATCTCGCAACGACATAAGATTCTTATACCGTTGATTACAAGCGGCACCCAAATTCCGCAGTTGGTGGACGCAAACCCCGTGCCCGGCGGACAACCTTTCGGTGATGAAAATCATTTCTCAATTGTTCAGTTGGACGCAAAGACCTACGCCATTGCTGAGCCTTATTCATGGGCCCGCAACGTAAATTATTTAGTACTGGGGGACAATCGCGCGCTGCTCTTTGACGCTGGCGTAGGCCACTACGATATTCGTCCAGTAGTAGAGTCTCTTACGGATCTGCCCGTGACGTTTATGCCCTCGCACTTTCACTACGACCATACTGGCCAAGGCACCTGGGCAAAAATCGCAATTGTAGATTTGCCTCATGTGCGTGAGCGCGCTGACGGTAACTTATTGCAACCTACATGGGGAGAACATCTGGGCGATGGTGAGGGCATTGATCTGCCTACTTGGAGGGTCACGGAATGGGTGAAGCCCAATTCTCTGATAGATCTGGGTAATCGCGAGTTGTTGTTGATCTATACGCCGGGGCATACGAGCAATTCAGTTTCGTTGCTAGACGTTCAGCGACAGGTGATGTTTTCAGGCGATTTTATTTCAGACGGCGGTTTGCTGAATTCAATGTTTCCGACCGCGCGTCTTGGCGATTACTTGCAGTCGGCAGACAAGGTCTTGGATCGTACCAATGCAATGCAAGAAATCATTTTCCGCGGCGCCCATGCCTCGCCAACTAATACCATCCCCAATAGTTCACGCGGCGATTTACAAATATTACGTGACCAGCTAATTGAAATTCGCGAAGGTCGGCTGCAAGGCCAAGGCCCCTATCCAGTGGTTTACAAAATTGCTGAAGGCATGCTGCTCAATACCGAGCCGCCGTTCTTGCAAAATTGGGACCCAACTTATCCAGATGATCATGAAGTATATTAGCGAGGGCCAAAAAACAGCTTCTTATGTATTGGCTGGCAGATATTGCGAAATGTAGTTGCCAGCGCTGATACACAGTCAGCGGCCACGCAATAGGATGGTGGGTATTTAGGTCTAGTGTTTGTAGCAGTGCGCGTAACTTTGTCCGAAACAGTGTCTATATATTAGCCCCGAGTGATGTTTGTGCGCCTTCGCTAATAGCCCTATAGTCCAGCGTCAACATTTGCAGCGGGTGGCTAAGATGAAAGTTTTACAAGGCAGATGCGTCTGCTCATTTATGAAAATTTTTGCAGCGTGGGTGCTTCTTGCCTTAACTGCCAGTACCCAAGCCGTTGAACTCACCCCACGCGAGTCGCACGCCTACACCCAAATCTGCGCTTATTGCCACGCCCGTGCAGAAACCAGTGCGCCAGTGATGGGGGACGCAGCTGAGTGGCAGCGCCGTGCTGCTGAAACAGAAGGTGGTTTTGAAGGATTAGTGCGCAACACTATTGTGGGCATTGGCAACATGCCGCCGTTGGGCACCTGCGGGTATTGCACCGAAACCGAAATCCGCAACTTAGTAGCAACCATGAGTGGTCTTGCTCCATTGGTTCCCAGTTCTTCCCCAGTTTCCTCCCCCAGCCCATCTTTACGCGAGGCGAATACACAATGATCAATCGTCGCAAACTCATCAAAAATTCAGTGCTCGGTACGCTAGGCGCCAGCGTTGCCTTGGGGCTATCTGGGTGCGGTAAGGCCTCAATGGGTCCAACGGCCTCTTTAGATTACGATTTTCAAACAGGTAAGCCGCTGCCTTGGATGAACTGGGCGAAGAATCAGGGTTGCCAGCCTGCACACAGAATTGCACCGCAAAGCGAAGAAGAATTGGTTTCGCTTATGACCTCAACTAACAGTGGCAGCATGCGTCCGATGGGAGCGGGACATTCCTTCAGCGCCGTTGTGCCAACTGACGGAACGCTGATATCCACAGACTTATTGAACGGTCTGATAAGCGTTGATGCAGAGCAGAATACTGCTGAGGTTTGGTCAGGCACGCGCCTGCATCAGCTGGGTCCAGCGCTAGATGCTCAAGGCCAAGCGCTAACAAATCTTCCGGACATTAATTACCAAACCATTGCCGGAGCCATTTCAACTTCCACCCACGGCAGTGGTGTGACCATGGGTTCTCTTTCTTCAATGATTGAAGAGCTAACTATCGCAATGCCATCTGGTGACTTGGTGACGTGCAACAACGCCAGCAACCCAGAGTTATTTTATGCAGCGCGGTGCGGTCTTGGAGCGCTCGGTGTCATCACCAAAGTAAAAATACGCACGGTGCCTGCATTTAGTTTAGAACAACGGACAACAGTAGAGCCGTTAGACGGCATATTGGAAAATATTGAAAACGAGAAAGCTGCAAATCGTAATTTTGAATTTCTCGCATTTCCCCATACCTCAATGGCCTTAGTGGTACGCACCAATGAAGTGGATCCATCTGCGCCATCAGTAAGTTCGGGCGAAGAAGATCCAACTGCAATTTTTCAAATTCGCGATGCGTATCAAAGCTTAGGCGTTCTACCCCTTGTTGGTAAGTTTGCTTATCAAAAGATCATCGACTCGGCAGCGGACGGCGCGGCAACTATAAAGTCTGGTCCCTCATATACAGTGTTAGCCCACGACCGAGTAGTGCCTTTTCGTGAAATGGAATACACGGTGCCCGCAGAAGCAGGCCCTGAATGCCTAAAAGAAATTCTTGCAACCATTGTAGAAAAAGACATACCTGTAATTTTTCCTATCGAGTATCGCTACACCCAGCAAGATGATATTTGGCTGAGTATGTTTTCCCAGCGCGATGGCTGTTCAATCTCGGTGCACCAATTTGCAGACGAAGACTACGTGGAATACTTTGCCGCCATAGAACCTATTTTTCTGAAATACAATGGTCGCCCTCATTGGGGCAAGCTGCATACGTTAGGTCCGCAAGAATTTGCAAACTTATACCCGCATTGGCAGGACTTCCTGTCGGTGCGTGAAAGTGTTGATCCCAAGGGGAGAATGCTTAATAGCCATCTCAAACATTTGTTTGGTTTAGGAGATTCCTCCCATGCCTAGTCGTAGGTCTTTGCTTCTCGGTGGCGTTGCCCTTGGCGGCGCTGCTGCACTGCTTGCTATGCGCCCGAGTAAATTAGGCGCAGGCGGACACAACGACTACTTTACCAAGCTAAATAATGTGCTGCGCCAAAATGGCGAAGGACGCCCAACAATGATTATTGATCTAGATGCGTTAGATCATAATGTTCGCGAGGTCAGTCGCGCACTGGGCGGGCGAGATTTGCGCATTGTTGCCAAGTCTGTTCCTAGTACCTCTCTCATTGATTACGTTAGTAACTTGTCCGACTCAAATAAATTGATGGCGTTTCATGAACCGTTTCTAGGCGCAATGGGCAACCGGCAGTCGGACATTCTGTTTGGCAAACCTATGCCAGTGGCGGCGGCCGCAAGGTTTTATGACCGGCCTGCGTTAAAGCGCTTCGACCCAACTACCCAATTGCAATGGCTTATAGATACGCCAGAACGGTTAGCCCAATACGCGTCATTGGCGCAGACAAAAAACGTATCCATGCGTATTAATATTGAATTAGACGTGGGTCTGCATCGCGGCGGGGTTCATGATCCTGCAGTCCTTCAGCAGATGCTCAAAACGATAGAGCAAACGCCACAGCTTACTTTTAACGGACTCATGGGCTACGACCCCCATGTGGTGAAAATGCCTGAACTCATAGTTGGGCAGCAGGAAGAGTTCCAACAGGTTCAGCAGCGTTATCAAAAAATGTTAGATGTTGCGCTCGTAAGTGGCGCCAAGACGAACAGCACAAATGATCTAACCCTCAATGCGGCTGGTAGCCCCACCTACACTTTGTGGGGCAATGTGGAGGGCATTGCCAACGAACTTTCCATTGGTTCGGGGTTCGTCAAGCCGCTAGATTTTGACCTGCCATCTCTCGCTAACCACCGACCTGCACTCTATATAGCAACGCCTGTGCTCAAATCTACCGTAGGCACTTGGACGGCAGGAGCGGATTGGGTTGGCGAGGCGCAAGGCCTTTGGGATCCGAATAGAGCGCGAACAATCTTTGTTTATGGTGGTTATTGGCAAGCCAAGCCCGTTTCTCCTGAAGGCCTGGTAACTAATCCGCTATTTGGCAGGAGTAGTAATCAAGAAATGCTTAACGCGTCTGACGCGGTGGACGTGAATGTAGACGATTATGTCTTTTACCGGCCCACTCAGAGCGAGTTCGTGATGCTGCAATTCGGCGAGATTTTGGCTGTTCGCAAAGGACAGATTGAACATCGCTGGAAACCTTTTACATGGGCGTAGTGAGTGGTCGAATCCAGCATTAGCGAGTGGGTGTGTTGACGATAAATGAGACTCATGATTGTGACGGTGAGCGTTGGAAATCGTTAAGATGATTTTGCTAGACTAGCTAATTTAGAAAATTTAATAAACTAACGAGAAGTCGATGGTCCGCATTAGCCAAAATATGCAGTATCGGCTCAACGCCTTTTGGTGTATTAAAGGTGGCCCGGTGATATGTGGTCTCTCCGTAAGTGCTGGAATTTTCCGGTTAATCTTTGTGTCGCATGGTCCCTTCGGCCCTCGCCGTAGACACTTGTCTGATTCGCTCGGCAGGCACGGTCAGTTGATCTATTAGGTAACTTTTTAGGCTTGCTGGGTACGCCATTCGATCTATCGCTTTTGCCATACAGTCGAGCCATTGGTCTCGCTCCTTCAATGTTACCACTAGGTGTGCGTGTGCATGAGGAAGGTTGATAGGACCATATTTTACTTTGAATCGGCGCGGTCCACCCATCCACCCACTTAAAAAACGTGCCAATTTGTCTCGGCTTTCATTGTTGTCGCTTGGGTGCCAAGAAAAGATGCCCGGGTAGCTGGCCTGCATAATGTCGTAGAAATGGTCCACTAGCTGCCGGATGCCTGCTTCGCAGCCGGCGGCCTTATAAGTGGTGTCTGCTTCTCCGTATTGCATGAGTTATTCTCGCGCCTTCTCGCAACCCAGTTCAATAGGTGAGTTGATCTCGCTCTTGTAAAGATCACTACATGTACAAAGGCAGTTTGGCTCTGCCGCACGGCGATCAAAATTCATTGGTAGAGTGCCAGATAAAACTCAGTCTCACCTGATAGCGTTAAAGGGTGTCTTTGCTCAAGTGCGCAGAGTGATTCTTGGCTGTCGATATGTCACATAAATTATGGGGCCCAATCAAAGTCGAGATCCAGAGGATAAGACGGTCTTGGAATTCGCTTCCAGTCATGACGGGATAACACAGGAGAAGTACGCCCCGGTGTATCCACTTCAATCATATTTTCTGAGTCAAAATATTGACCATACACCGCTCTGTAGTTTGAGCGGCACTTTAGAACTAAAGTGCGTATTGAAGCGACCTTTATGCCCATACTCTCTAACAATTCTGGGTCAGGCCAAACGATGGGGCGGCGGCTGGTGACCAAAATCTGTATGCCATCGAATTTGAGTAAACACATTGGGCCAGCATTCACGCGCATGCCAGAAAGCGGGCCTGTGGAAATATAGAATTCACCAGGATGCAGATGCTGCACCAGAACGTTGTCCACTAAGTATGTAGATTCTGCGCCTTCCCAACCATCGCCGTTGAACGTAGCCTGAATACTTGATCCAACCCCGGCGTCCGTTGCAGCGCTCACTAACTCAGGATCAAAAAAGCTACCAATGACAACGCCAGTCGTTTTTGCTTCGTGCAGGGCTCTGGTCAACCACAAGGTATTGCCGGGACCACCAGCGCCTACGTTGTCGCCAAGGTCAGCCAGCAGCACTGGCAGTGATTTGTTGTCGTGTCCTACATCTACAGCTTTAGCTACCGCTTTTTCTAGCGGCACCAAATTCCAAAGAAAGCGCTGGCGCATTGACCAAGCCATTTCGGCGATTTTTTTGCACAAGGTCGCCGCGGCCAGTTCGCTTTCACGTGCTGTAACCAAAACGTGTAGGCCATTCACTGACGTATCGCTGTAGGCAAATCCAGCAACTATAGAAATGTTTAAAATTTCCGCGCCGATTTGGCTTTGTCCGTAATCAATTAAATCGCCGTAGGGACCGTTGGCCGTTAACAGGCTGACATTTGGCGGCACAATAGGTACGCGAATATTGCTAACCGTAGGGCGCATGCCATTAAATATCTCGTTGAGAATTGTTGCTGCTTCAATGCCCCTTTCATATTGGTCCACATGAGGATCTGTGCGGTAGGCAACAATGACATCGGCGTTATCCACCATGCGCTGGGAGATGTTTGCATGCAGATCAACCGTGGTCACAACGGGCACACCTGCCCCCACCGCTCGCCGCACGGTTTCATATAAGAGGCCGTCAGGATCTTCATCTTCAGGAGTAGTCATGGCGCCGTGATTGAGAATATAGACACCATCAAGAGAGGTTTGGGCTTGCAGTTCACGCCCAATTTTTTGAATTTCGTCAACAATGAAACTGTGTTCTGCGGGGCCGCCGGCACCGCCAAAAATGAGTGTAATTGGAATAGGTTCCCAGCTGCCCTCTATGTCCATCTGAGCAAAGAAGCCTTGTCCTTCTTTCAGCAGTGTGGGCGACTGAGATCGTGCGTCCGCAACAATAGCGTCGCCATTGAGTACACGGAACCGATTGCCCGGGACCACAGGTGAGTATCGGTTGCTCTCGAGAAACTGGCCGACAATGGCAACCTTCCTAATCTTCATATTTACTCGCAGAAAAAGCTGCTTGGAGAAGAGATAATATAAGGTACTTGAGCCTCAACTTAACAACCCAATACTGGCGCGTAGCCAGTGAAAGGAAGTGGTTGGTGTGAAAGCGCTTTTCAAGCTAATCAAATTGTTTGTCGGTACTAGCAAATAGAAAATAAAATGCGCCGCCGAAAAATGTAACGCCTGCTGTTACGTAAAAAACCATATCCCAGGAGTTTGTCATGTCGAGGATTACGCCTGTCAGTATTCCGCCAACCAGCCCAGGAATGGCCGCAAACGTATTAGTTACGCCCATTAGTCTTCCGGTATATTTTGGTCCGATATCGGCATGATTGACGATATACCCACCGGCACCAAAGCCACTAAACAACTTGCCGAGGCAAATGATGGCCATCACACCAAATGTGGTAGTGAATTGGGGCACTAAGCAAAGGCATGTTGCCAAACCACCAAAAGCAAGAGTGTTGCATAGTTTTCTAACGGTAAGAAGTTTAACGCCGCGTGCAATAAGATTATCCGCGAAGTAGCCTCCAAGATTAGCAGAGACAAAGCTGACGATATGCGGAAACATGGCTATGACGCCGACTGCAGCAAGTTCAATTCCAAGCTTCTCGTTTACGAATGTAGGCAGCCAAGAAAGGAAAACAAAAAGAGTGTAGTTGTTACAAAAATGCGCAACTGCAATTGCCCAAAGCGGTTTATTAAACAGCCATATTCGCCAATCTAGATCCTCTCCTGGGCCAGATGCTGGGGCGTTATCTGTAATATAGGTCAATTCTTTTTCAGAAATGGTTGTAGATTCTGACGGGGTGGACGTGACGTATTTGCCCCAGAAGTAATACCAGACAAAGCCTATTGCGCCGTATAAGTAGAATGCCCACTGCCAGCTGAGCTTAACGATAATGATTGGTGTAACGACCAAGCCAAAGATGGTTCCAAGAGGTATGGCGCTATTCGTGGCAGCAACGGAGCGCGAGCGCTCGCTTTTAGGAATCCATCGAGCATAAAGGCTATGCCATGCTGGGAAGGTGACGCCTTCTCCCAGGCCCATGCCTAATCTTGCTAGTATTAAAATTGTGAACCCTGCAGCTGCCGCCAGCGGGGTGACCAAAGTGAATAGCGACCATGTAATTAAACCGATGCCAAGAACAATTTTCGCACCTATTCTGTCGGATAAGATCCCGCCATAAATTTGCGTAACCATATAAGCAAGATAAAACGAACCTAGAACAATGCCTTTCTCGGTATTAGTCCAACCAAGCTCAACGCCCATAGGTATGATTGTTAGAGAGATAACTACCCTATCAATATAGCAAATGAACACAGCCGACATTGCCAGAGCAATAATCCTAAATCTTTCTGGCACCTGGTGCCCTCCCAAATTTCTATTCAGCTATAAAACCTATAGAAGGGGGGGTGCACTGTCCAGTATTTGGATAAGACACAGTTACTATACTCAACTGAGAATCCGGCGAGTGGACTGCATCAACACTAGGTTGTTGTTGTTGGAATGGTGGGTGTCTGAATCCGTTTGAGGTGAACCCGTGACGTGGACGTTGTCTATTTCGCGTTTTTGTCCGCAGTTGTTGGGTGGCTTTCAAATGTCTTGAAACTCTGGCTC
>Ga0209659_1002069_pt1 | contig 11210 bp, 10 predicted proteins | sample SaaInlLV_10m_DNA_FD_184658 | JGI IMG/M metagenome (GOLD analysis project Ga0209659, IMG submission 184658) | Marine microbial communities from expanding oxygen minimum zones in the Saanich Inlet - SI072_LV_10m_DNA (SPAdes) (version 2) | ecosystem: Environmental > Aquatic > Marine > Intertidal... | reverse complement strand
CACCAATGGCAATCACCCCATCATGACCACCATCAAGATAGCATTTCCGGCCAGCCATAATTTCTGTATCGCGGGGATTTGGTGAAATATCCGAATATAACGCCGCATCCATGCCTGCCGCTGTCAGATCAGCCATGATAGCGGCAATGAAAGGCAAATCAGCACTGCCCTTATCGGTAACAATAAACGGCTTTTTCATATTCTGATCAAGACAGAGCCGTGCCAGTTCTTTAATCCGGCCGGGGCCATAGGTAATAGGGACTGGAAATGACCAATCCTGAAATGATGTAAAATCAATCATAGGTAACTCCACGGTAACTCAACGGTAACTTAAGGTAATAAAATCAGGGCAAAATATATCATCTGCATATATCTAAACCAAGGTAAATCCCTAATATTGTTATGATATTAGAAACAAATGATGCAAATTTTTCATTTTTTTCTTGATTTTATTGCTGTTAAGGGTAGCTATGAGCATGATTCCGATAATGGAATACAAAATGTCAGGATTTCCCCACATGTCACAAGAGTTCCAAGAATTACGCAACATTGCCATCATCGCCCATGTTGACCACGGCAAAACCACCTTGATTGATGCCATCATGAAACAGAGTGGGGTATTCCGCGACAATCAGCAAGTTGATGAAAGAATGATGGATTCTGGTGATCTGGAAAAAGAGCGCGGCATTACGATTCTGGCGAAACCTACTTCTGTCGTCTGGAAAGACACTCGCATTAATATTATTGATACCCCCGGCCATGCTGATTTTGGTGGGGAAGTGGAACGCGTGCTTGGCATGGCAGATGGCGTTATTCTGTTGACTGATGCCGCCGAAGGCCCAATGCCGCAAACAAAATTCGTGCTTGGTAAAGCGCTCAAACAAGGTTTGCGCCCGATTGTGATCATCAATAAAATTGACCGCAGTGATGCCAGACCGGATGAGGTGGTAAACGAAGTTTTTGATCTGTTTGTTGCGCTTGATGCCGATGATGCCCAGCTGGACTTTCCTATTCTTTACGCATCAGGCCGTAGCGGTTGGTGCGTGAATGATCTGACCGATGATCGCAAAAACCTTGACCCATTGCTTAATGTTATACTGGATCATGTTCCCGCCCCACAATTTGACGGAAATGCCCCATTTGCCATGCTAGCCACATTGCTGGATGCAGACCCTTATTTAGGGCGTTGTCTGGTTGGACGGGTGATGCAGGGAACAGCCAAGGTTAATGAAACTGTCCGCGCCATTAATTTGAACGGTGACGTTGTTGAAAGCGGTCGTCTGACCAAATTGCTGCGATTTGAAGGATTGGAAAAAGCAGCGGTTGAAAGCGTGCAAGCCGGTGATATCGTCTGTATTGCCGGATTAAGCAAAGCATCCGTGGCTGATACCATTTGCGCCCCGCAAGTGACTACACCGATTGCGTCAACCCCGATTGATCCACCGACCATGTCGGTAACTATTACAGTTAATGATTCTCCGCTTGCTGGCCGTGACGGGAAAAAAGTCACATCAACCGCTATCCGCAAACGGCTATTAGCCGAAGCAGAAACCAATGTTGCTATCACATTTAATGAAAGCGGCGATAAAGACGCGTTTGAAATTGGCGGTAGAGGCGAATTACAGCTTGGGGTTCTGATCGAAACCATGCGCCGCGAAGGATTTGAATTGACCGTGTCGCGGCCAAGAGTTCTCTATAAAACGGATGAAAACGGCCAACGGCTTGAACCTATAGAAGAAGTCACCATTGATGTCGATGATGAGTTTTCGGGCGTTGTTGTGGACAATCTGAACCGCCGCAAAGGTGACATGGTTGATATGCGCGCCGCCGGTGCTGGCAAAACCCGATTGATCTATCATGTGCCTTCACGCGGATTGATCGGATATCCTAGCACGTTTTTATCTCAAACCCGTGGAACTGGCGTATTAAACCGGATTTTCTATTCTTATTCGCTGTTCAAAGGTCATATTGATAGTCGCCGTAATGGGTCGCTCATTTCCACCGATAACGGCGCAACGGTAGCATATGCGCTATTTAATCTGCAAGATCGGGGCGAGATGTTTGTCGGCTCACAGGTTGAGGTTTATCAAGGCATGATCGTTGGTGAACATAATCGTGAAAATGATCTTGAGATTAATGTTCTCAAAGGCAAGCAATTAACAAATGTACGGGCATCCGGCACGGACGAATCTATCCGGCTAACCCCGCCACGGTTGATGTCACTCGAAGACATGATGGCTTATATTAACGATGATGAATTGCTTGAGGTAACACCAAATCACCTGCGGCTTCGCAAACGTCTGCTTTGCCCGCATGAGCGCAAAAAGGCCTCACGCGCCTCATAAGAAAGTCAGATCATTCTGGCAAGAGAATAACAATGACAATACAGCTTGCCAAATATAGTTTTGTTCTGGCTTTAGGGTACTGGCTATATCAGTTCACCCAGAACAGCTTTGATACATTCGGAATCCAGTTCCGTTTTCTGACCCATTGGGGCATCAGCCTTGCCATGGCTGTGCATTTCATGAACTGGCGGCGGCGACTGGCTGGTTTGCCGGAAAGCTATCATGCTTTTAACGCGGCGGTGGTTATTCTGAATATTCTGGTCGTGTTTTTATACTGGCGGCTTTATTTCATTGATCCCGCGCTCGTCAATGGTGACAAAATCCCTGTCTGGCATCAGGAATATTATATGCATATTCTGGGGCCATTATTGCTGTTTATTGATGCGGTCTGGTATAATCGGGCGTTTCGCGGATTTATGAAAGGCTGTTTTGCCACCATATGTCTATGCCTGATTTATATCATCTGGCTTGAGGTATTGGTGCGGCCACTAAACAGCGTGCCTGTTGGTGATGTGACCGCTGGTCTGCCTTATCCTTTCCTGAATGATATGGACTGGGGCGGCAGACAATCTTTTTATATAACAACCACCGGTACTGGCATATTTGCCTTTATCATCTGCTGGGTGATCGGGAACGTATCTGACCGGCTCAGAACGGATTAACCGTACCGCCATTGATCCGCTATTCAGCGTAATTGACGCCTTCGATTTCGCAATATCGGGCTTTAGCCAGTTGGGATTTCTGATCATCCACCATGCGAACCCATGCATCATAGCCCAGTGTTTTTGCCATCCGGCCAGATAGATTTTGCAATATCTGTTTACACTCACCAGTATCACCAGCTTCTATCCCGACATTTGGCATCCCGCATATGGTTTCTGTTGTCCGAAACACATCACCAGACGCATCCATGACCAGAACAGAAACCTTTTCAATGGTGCGGCGGCTGTTATTTTTATGTTGTAGCCGCAAGATATAATTGGTGGAAATACCATCGGCATCATCACCAAAAGCCACATCTACCAGACAGGTAACTTTATCTTTATCATGCGCGGATACCGGCATGATGGTGAGGCATAATATAGCAAGGGGAATGGCAAAACAGGACGATATCAACACACGGGATCGGTTCAACATTTCACACTCTTATCTGATTAGAATAAAACATCCTGTTTCATATAGCCGCTTATTCGGCATCAAAGGCATCGGCCAGTTCAGCCATGCTATTAAATTGCATATCAACATGCGGGATATCACCCGGATTCATCGTTGCCCCAAAACCGTCTTTATTATGGCGGCGGTATATCCAGCAATTTTTCAGCCCAAAACGATTGGCTGGCTCATGATCATGGAACATGCTTTCTGCGACATGCAAAATCTCATGCTTTTGAATTCCACGATGCGCCAGTTGTTCCAGCATATATTCAAAATTCCGGGCAGAAGGCTTATAGCTGCCAATATCTTCGGCGGTATAAACGCCATCAAAATCAATGCCTAGCCGTGCCGATGATCCCTGAAAGCTGATATTATCGGTGTTGGTTAGCACCGCCAGTTTGATATGTTTTTTCAATCTGGCCAATGCCGCCCGACTATCATCAAAGGCTGGCCATTGCCGCACCGATAAGCCATAAGCCTGACATTCTTCCCATGATACGGAAATATTCCATTCCTCAGCCAGCCGGCGATAAACCACGGCCAGTAATTCGGTATATGGTTTGTCCGGTGTCCAGCGCTGGGTAGTGGATTCATGAAACGCATGTGCCTGCAATATCTCATCACGCGATAAGGGATCAATGCGCTGATCAGTGAGAGGTTTAAGCGCATTAACCATGCCGCTTTCCCAATCAATAAGCGTTCCATAAACATCAAAAGTCAGAATTTTATAATCACGGAGATTCATATCGGGCTTGCCTAAATGATTTATATCAAACAAAACCCTAACATAGCTATCAAGTCAGAACAAATTGCGAATAAGCGCTGATTACCATTTCCATCAAAACAAATAGTTAAGATGATTATAGAATTTTGATATCGGATTTCAGCTTACGCAAGCTTTTGCTAGCTTCTTTCAGCAATTCGGATAAATGATCAATTTCCATGTTCATATTCTGAATTTTCTTTTGTAACGCTGATTTTGATAACGGTTGCTTAATTTTGCGCTTGCCCAGTTCTGCCATCAAAAACGCCGGCGATACCCCAAGGATGCCTGATAAAGCGACCAGCTTATTGATCCGTGGCTCTGACCGGTCTTGTTCCCAGTTGGTGAACGTCATTTCCTTAACGCCGACAATACGCGACAATTCTGCCGTTGTGTAACCGGCCTCTTCGCGAAGCATGGCGATCCGCCCACCAAGTGTGTGCTTTTCTTCGACATGCTCGCTATTTATCATTGATTTTTTAGACATGGGAACACCTTAATATAAAACCTGTATTTTGTAAATAAGCGACTATGATGTCGCAAATATTACATTTTAGATTATGCCGGGCAGCGTTAATCCCCTCACCGTCTAGGATGCCTGATACAATACCGGAAAGTCATGTCCGGCCAATGCCGAACCAACAGGAACATCCAGATCAGGAAAAGCCGGTGAGCATTTGGCCGGTTCTGCACAGACCCGCGCCTCATCGCCAACCAGCCGGAATGATATGGCACGCCTGCGGGTTGATGCGCTGTTGCCAGCCGCGCCATGCAGGGTGCGGAAATCAAACGCTATCGCATCCCCCGGTTTAACGTCCCATCCCAGAATAGGGAACTGATCAGGGTTATTGGCAATATCCGGCACCGCTTGACGCGTGTCATTTTCTATCAGGGCATCGCCATTAAACCGTTCTGGCCGGTATAGCCCGTCTGCTTTATGTGAGCCTTTGACATATTGCACACAATTTTCGCGCTTTACCTCATCCAGCGGCACCCAGAAGCTAACCGTTTGTTTTGCTTCAACAAAATAATAAGGTTGATCCTGATGCCATGGGGTTGGAAAACTGGAACCCGGTTCTTTGACCAGCACATGATCATGAAATATCTGCACGGTTTTTGATCCGGTTAATTCTGACGCCAATGCACCAAGCGGTGAGTTGAGAACAAAATCCTGATATTCCGGCACTTGCGACCAGACGCAATAATCCTGAAAAAACGGCGCCGTTCCATCATCCGGCTGATAGGTGCGCTCACGCCAGCTGGGGTTTGCCATATTGCGCTCAATGCCTTGCCGCAAATGTTCTACCCAATCGGTGAAAACACCATCCAGTTTAACCGCCCCGTCTGTTGCAAAATCAGATATCGTCTGTTCCGATAACATATCCATCACCTTATTCTCCTTAATTCGGTTAAACATAGCCTAGAATCTTACCGCCACATGATCAATATTAATGATTAATGATCAAGTGTTATGATATTATGACCGGTACCGGTTATCCGTCTAGCTAATTCAGCAATATGGACAGGGCTGATCTCGCAACATCCGCCAATGATCTGCGCGCCTGCGGATATCCATTCCAGCGCATAATCCGCATATTTTTCAGGCGGTAAATCTGTTCTTGCGGTCAGCTCATCAACGGTCTGCCCCGGCTGCATTTCCTTGACGCTGGTAAAGCCATTGGCATATCCGCCAAACATCAGCCCGCTTTTCTGCAAAACCGGCATGGCGGCGGTTACGGCTTCGGGATAGCAACAATTGATCATCACCCCATCCGGCGGGTTTTCCGCCAGCTGTTCTACCACCCAATCCAGCCGTTCTCCTGACCGTAACTGATTGCTGGCATCATCGTTAAGCGTGAACGCCACATAGACAGGCTTGCCCACCTCTTTTGCGGCGGCAATCGCGGCGCTGGCTTCTTGCCAGTTTGTCATTGTTTCAACAAAAAACACATCAACGCTGTCTTTCTGGAGCGCAACGATCTGGCGGAACTCATCCAGCGACTGTGCATAGCCATAAGCGCGTTCATGAACATAGCTCGCCACCAATGGCGGCAAGCATCCGGCAATGGTGATGTCTGAGCGCGGTAATCCCTCGGCGGCAATGGCATCATTGGCGATCCGAATAGCGGTATGTTGCGCGTCTTCAAACTGCGCTTCAAACCCGTGCATGGCCATGCGGGTTGGCGTTGCTGTATAAGTATTCAGCGTCAACACTCTGGCACCAGCCTGCATAAATGCCCGATGAACATCCAGCACAATATCCGGTTGTTCCAGCATTACCTTAATCGACCATAGAGGGTGCGTTTCCCCAGTGTAACGCAAGCTGATTTCCTGCCCCAGACCGCCATCCAGCAATACAATATCGCGCATCATGCTATCCAAACCTATTAGTGAATTAGTTAATTAATAAATGATAATGTAATTTGTCAGCCAACGGAGAACAGGTCAATAGAGCTGTTACCCAAACTAGTGGTATATAGACAGAAACCGCAACTGCCGTTATGGTGCCATCACTTTATCAGCTCAAAGATGACTAGCCTAAACATGATATCAGACCAGACATCTTCTGTGCATCATCCGTCTGTTAATGATGCGGATACCCATGATGAAACCATCATGACCGATCATTTGATGGATCATTTTTCCACTTGGTATCTGGCGACGGTGCTATCGGTTGATCTGTTTAAGCTATTCTTACATCATTATCGGGAATCCCACCCTGCGGAAGACTGATTTTACTTGTATCTGATTTTGTTTCCTCGCTAGGATAGATGCCAGTGAACACATCAGGGCAGTATGTAATCGACCATGACCGGCACAACCACCATCCTAGAAAAACTCATAGCGTTTCCCACCGTTAGCCGGGATTCGAACATGGCCTTGATCACCTATGTGGCTGATCTGCTGGCGCAATATGGTATTGAATCCGATATTATCAGCAATGCCGACGCGACCAAGGCTAATCTGTATGCCAGCACCGGACAGAGCCGCCTTGGCGGTGTCATGTTATCGGGGCATACGGATGTTGTACCGGTTGATGGCCAGAACTGGACATATGATCCGTTTATCATGTCTGATGCGGATGACCGGTTTTATGGTCGCGGCACCACCGATATGAAAGGTTTTGTTGCCGCCAGCATATCATCCATGATTGTGGCTAGCCGGTTGGAGCTCAAAGAACCATTGCATCTGGCTTTATCCTATGACGAAGAACTGGGCTGTCTGGGCGTGCCATCGCTGTTGCATATGATGGCGGCAACCGATATCCGGCCAGCCATGTGTATTGTTGGTGAGCCAACAGAAATGAAACTGGCGGTTGGCCACAAAGGTAAAACCGCTATCACCGCCGAATGTTGCGGACGTGAAGCACATTCCGCCCTTGCCCCGACCGCGGTTAACGCCCTGCATCTGGCCTGTGATCTGGTCGGTGCTATCCGGGCATTGCAAGCCGATATTGCCGAACATGGCGCAAAGGATCATGATTTTAACATTCCCTATACCACGCTTCATGCTGGTATCATGTCTGGCGGCGTTCAGGTAAATATCGTGCCGAATAAAGCCAGCGTTCATTTTGAAATACGCAATATCGCCGAAGATGATCCCATGGCTATTCTGGATCAGTTGAAATCGCGGCTTGAGCCTGTCATTACCGCCGCCCGCGATATCGCCCCCAATGCCGCCATTGATCTGACCATCACGAACAGCTATCCGGGGTTGAACACGCCAAAACATGCGGATATTGTGTCTTTTATGAAAACGCTGACCGGCAGTAATGCCACGATCAAGGTGGCGTTCGGCACCGAAGGTGGGCTGTTTAGCCGTGATCTGGGGATACCGACCATTGTTTGCGGGCCCGGATCAATGGATCAAGGCCATAAGCCGGATGAGTTTATCAGCAAAGCCCAGCTAGCATCATGTGATCATATGCTGGCCGCGCTGAACCAGCGGCTCAAAGACGGCACAATTGGCATGCCTGCATCACCCGAAATAGTGGCAGAAGCAAAAGCCGGAGCAAAAACGTGAGTTCATCCATTTTTGCTGACGGATTCAAAGACACTCCATACTGGTGGGAAGCCGCTCACCCCATCACCGGCGCCGATGCCCTGCCCGATCATAGCGATGTTGTTATTATCGGCAGCGGTTTTGCCGGATTATCAGCGGCCATGGAATTAGGCCGGAACGGTGTTCAGGTCACGGTTATTGATGCCGGCATTATCGGAATTGGTGCCAGCTCACGCGCCGCCGGTTTCATATCTGGCCGGGCAGGCGTTAGCAAACAGATCAATCTGGAAAAAATGGTTGGTACAACAAAAGCCAACGCCATTCTGGAAGAAGCCGATGAAGCCTATCAGCATTTTCAGCGGATCATTGCCCGCGAAGATATCGCCTGTGATTTTAATGGCAATGGCCGTTTTGTTGGCGCGCATACACCGGAATCCTATGATGCGATTGCGAAAAAAACCGCTGAATATAATCAGGATGGCAAAGACCGGTTTGCCATGGTTAGCCGCGCCGAACAGGATACCTATGTCCGCAGTGATTATTTTCATGGCGGCATGGTCACCCGTGATGCAGGCTCGCTTCATCCGGCCAAATATCACGCGGGGCTTGTGCAAACATGTTTGCGCTATGGGGTCAAATTAATCGGCAATACCCGCGCTGGTAGTATAAAAAAAACCGCGGCCGGTTTCACCATTTCCACCAATAAGGGCGATATCAGAGCCGATCAGGTGATGCTGGCCACTGGCGGCTATACCGATAAGGTATCGCCATGGCATAAACGCCGGATTATCCCCATGGCCAGCACCATCATCGCCACCGCGCCTATCGGTAAAGCGCGGGTGGATGCTATGCTTCCTTTCGGTTGTGCCGTGATTGATACGCGGCGCGTGATCCGGTTTGCCCGCCCTTCTCCTGATGGCACGCGCTTGCTGTTTGGCGGCAGAGCGCGGTTCACGCCAGTATCTGCCGAAAAAAGCGTGCGTATTCTGCATGGCTATATGACAGAAATGTTTCCGGATATGGCAAATGTGCCAATCACCCATAGCTGGGCTGGCTATATGGCATTTACGTTTGATTTTCTGCCCAAAGTCGGCCAGCAGGATGATGTGCATTATGCCATGGCATGTAATGGCGGCGCAGGCGTTGTCATGATGAGCTGGCTAGGGTTTCAAGCAGCACGCAACATCATGAACAGCACCAATCAGCCAAGCGCATTCGAAGGACTGCCCTTTAAAACCATGCCACTTTATTCCGGCCTGCCATGGTTCGTTCCAGTCATAGGAACATGGTACCGCTTCCGCGACTGGATAGACAGAAACCGCTCAGCCGGATGATGTTGGGGGTCACGAACGCAACGACTCAAACCGCTTTCGCGGCTTGTTTTTTCATGTTTTCTCTGACTACGATCAGCACGCCTGCGCCGGCGATTAGCACCATGCCTGTTAATGCTTGTCCGTCTGGCCAGTATCCGAACAGTATCCGCCCCCATATCATGGCGAAGATCAGATAGCTGAAATCGAGGGGGGCTAGCCAGCTGCTATCCGCGATTTGATAGGCGCGGCTAAGACAGATATTGCCAGACAGATTAAGCAATGAAGCCAGCATACATAGCCCCAGCACCAGCATGCTGAAATCCGGCCAGCCGATCAGCAAAAATGGCAAAGACATCCGCATGGATTCCGATAACGGCATGACGCTAATGATAATCGCGCCAATAATGCCAACCACAAAAAACATGAGCCCGACCATAAAAGCAATGGCCAGCGGCCGTTCACGGCGGCAATAGCGGCGCAGAATGAGAATGTTTAGCGCATAGAAAAATCCGGCAATCACTGGCAAAATCTGCATCGGATGAAAGCTGGTGCTAAACGGATTGATCAGCAATAAAGCCCCGGCCATCCCGATAGCCAGCGCGCTAAACCGCCAGATGCCAACCTTTTCGCCCAGTAAAGGCCCCGCCAGTATGGTCACAAAAAGCGGATAGGTATATAGCCCCGCAGACATTTGCGAGACGGTGATATATTGCACCCCGCCAAAAAAACAGATCATACACAAAGTCAGCATCAACGCCCGCATCGCCACCGCAAAAACCCGTTTTGGCCGGATCAGGCTAAACCCGCCAACCGCAGACGCAATCATCAGCATCAGCCCCATATTGCCCAGCGAACGGATCGATTGAAATTGCCAGAATGACGTATAATCAGCGATTTTTTTAACCATCACGTCTTGTGCCGCTAACACAAATACCCCGATCAGCAACAGCCATAAAGCCAGAAAAGGCCGATCACCACGGGCGCGCATGAATAATTTAGGTGGAAGCATAAAACATATCCTTGCCTAAATTTAAGCCATAGAACCGCATCTGCTGTCAAATTGTCATTTGTGGCGGCTTTCGTATTGCGACCGGCAAAAAAACACATTAGGATTTTCAGATTGATCCATTGTCTGGGGATAAAACCAATGCAGGATTTAGCAAAAAAGCTCCACGCCGCCTTTGCCGAAGCTGTTGCAAGACCGGCCACTCACCCATCTGGCAAAAATCAGGACGATCATAACGCCATGGTAAAGCAATGCGTTGATGGGCTGGCGCGATTGTCCGATGATCACCGCCGCCATGTGGATATTGGCGCGGCTCCCGATGCCCTAACCCGTTATGGCGCGGCGTTACTGGATCAGATGATTGATAGCGATTTAGCACATCTGGTGGCTGATCTATGGCCTGAGCTTCACTGGTATGAAATATTTTCCGATCCGTCGATTAGCGAGGCATTGAGCAGGGGATTGATCACCGCCCCGATATCCGGCACACGCGGCCAGCTGGTCAGCGGGGAATTGCTATCGGGTTTATTCCTGTTGGCACCACATACGCATTATCCTCTGCATCAGCATCCGGCACTGGAAATCTACTATGTTTTATCTGGCGAGGTAGGTATCTACCACGGCCG
>Ga0209659_1002062_pt1 | contig 11237 bp, 9 predicted proteins | sample SaaInlLV_10m_DNA_FD_184658 | JGI IMG/M metagenome (GOLD analysis project Ga0209659, IMG submission 184658) | Marine microbial communities from expanding oxygen minimum zones in the Saanich Inlet - SI072_LV_10m_DNA (SPAdes) (version 2) | ecosystem: Environmental > Aquatic > Marine > Intertidal... | reverse complement strand
CCGACATGGGCACTGACACTGTCATCTCGCTTTCGACCCTCGATGAAACTTCCCACCGTATTTTCCGCCTTGTTGTGCCTCGTCGTTCTGGCCGGTTGCCAAACCGCCCCAAAGTCCGAAGGGCCGCCGGTCAAAGAAGACCAGGGCGTCGTATTTCACGTATCGTTCCCGGCCGATGCTCACACCGATCCGCTATCCGGTCGGGTGCTGCTGTTCTTTTCCGAAAGTGACCAAGGAGAACCCCGCAAACAGATCAACTGGTTCGATCCTTCGCCGGTCTACGCCGTGGACGTCGAAGATCTGGCCGCAGGGGAAACCATCACATTTTCTAAAGAGAATCTCGACGACCCCGACGACTTGGCGTTCCCGGAACGTTGGAGCCGTCTCGCCCCCGGCACCTATCGGGTGCAGGCGTTGATCAACCACGATGAGACGCGACGCGACTTCAATGCCGGTCCCGGCAACCTCTATACAGAACCGCTGGACGTCGAAATCACCAAGGGCATGGACGCAACGTTTGAACTCGTGGCGAATCAGGTCGTCGAGATCGAAGAGCCGGAGGAAACGGACTGGGTGAAGTTCGTGAAAGTGCGCAGTGACCTATTGAGTGATTTCCATGGCCGTGACGTATTCATGCGGGCCGGAGTGCTGTTGCCTTCCGGCTACGAGGACGACGCTGAGCGGGAGTATCCGGCCTATTACGTGGTGCCGGGATTTGGGGGTCGCCACTTAAATTCTTCCAAACGCGAAAAGCGGGCCGATGAGGCGTGGGAGGCATGGACGGAAGGCACCAATCCTTACCGGGGATTTGAAATCGTGCTGGATCCCGATATGCCGTTGGGCCACTCGGTGTTTGCTGACTCGGCCAACAACGGTCCCGTGGGTGAAGCCCTGACCACGGAACTGATCCCCGCGATCGAGGAGCAGTTTCGCGTCATTGCAGAACCGTCGGCCCGGTTCGTCGGCGGTCACTCCTCAGGGGGATGGTCATCGCTTTGGCTGCAAATGACCTATCCGGATTTCTTTGGCGGTTGCTGGAGCACCGCTCCCGATCCGGTTGATTTCCGCGCGTTTCAGACCATGAACCTGTATGAAGACTCCAATGGGCATTGGACATTCAGCGGCCAGGCACGAGCGGTGGGTCGGAATCGCTACGAGCCCTTCCTTGTTTTCCCGAAATTCAACCACTTCGAATACGTGCTGGGGTGGGGTGGTCAGCTTGATTCGTTTGACGGTGTCTTCAGTCCGCGCGGCGAAGACGGGATGCCCATGCGAGTAATGGACAAGCTGACCGGCACCATCAATCCCGATGTGGTGGAGTATTGGAAACGCTACGACATCCGTCTGCAGATGGAGCAGAACTGGTCCACGCTGGGCCCCCGTCTCCAGAACAAACTCCACATCATTGGCGGTGGCTGGGACACGTTCTACCTCAATCCTGCCTTGGAGATGTTGAAGACATTTTTAGACGCACAAGACCACGGCGGTTACGTGGAGATCTTGCCCGGCAACCATGGTTCCTTCATGACCAAAGAAGTGCGCCAGCGGATCTATCAGGAGTTGGCAGATCAGTTTGATCGTCGTGACGAGGAGTGACCGGTCTCAGATTCTAGTCAGGGGGCGAACGTCACACCCGATTTAATGTAGGCCGTCCGGATTCGACGACGAAGGAGGCGCGGTTGTTGAGGGGGGCGTCGGGGCGCGTGACGTAGGGGACCGTGCGGTAGTCGGCTCGCCAGGTCTTGGGGGTGATGTCGTGGCAAACGTAACCGCGTTCGCCGTTGAAGAATTTCACGAAGGGATTCTCGGCTAGGATTTCTGCATGGCCGCCGGGCTTTTCGCCGCCGTCTCCGCTGGAGGAGATCGAGGTGCCGACAAATTCGGTGCCGACGACTTTGGAATCGAGCTGATCGAAGTCGGCGATGAGTTCGTTGGCCCAGTGTTTGTGAATGTCGCCGGTGAGCACGACGGGATTTTTGATCTGCTGATCGTGGAAATGTTTGAGCACCCGGCGGCGTTCGAATTCGTAGCCCGGCCATTGATCCATGCTGTGGGTGACCTTCGGTCCCGGACTGCGATCTACGCGCGCCATCATGACCTGTTGAGTCAGAATATTCCACCCGGCGGGTGACTGTTCCAGACCATCGAAAAGCCACTGGCGTTGGCGGTCGCCGAGAAGCGTGCCGTTGGGATCGAGGAGGATGGGCGTGGGTGGTTTGTTGCCGTCACCGAGTTGCTGGGGAGTGCGATACTGGCGCGTATCGAGCACGTGGAATTGCGCGAGCCGTCCGTAGGAAAGGTCGCGATACAACAGCATGTCCGGACCGTTCGGGAGGGACGAACGCCGGAGCGGCATGTGCTCGAAATAGGCCTGATAACCGGCGGCGCGGCGGTGCCGAAACGCGTCGGGAGGAGTGCCGTTTTTGAGGTATTCGTCGGCGTAGTTATTGGCCACTTCGTGGTCGTCCCACGTCACGATCCAGGGGGCCATGGCGTGCGCGGCTTGCAGGTGTGGGTCGGTTTTATAGCGCGCGTAGCGAATCCGATAGTCGTCGATCGCCCTGCACTCTCCACCGACGTGGGCGCGGAGTCGGTCGGGATTGGCGGCGCCCTCGTAAATGTAGTCGCCTAAATGCACCACGAGATCGATGTCTTCGCGGGCCATGTGGTCGTAAGCGGTGTAGAGTCCGGTTTCGTAGTGTTGGCACGAAGCCATGGCGAAGCGCAGTCGATCGGGGAGTGAGTTGTCCGCCGGCATGGTGCGGGTGCGTCCGAGCTGGCTGACTTCGCCCCCGGTTCTAAATTGATACCAATACCACCGATCGGCCTGCAGGCCGTCGACTTCCACGTGCACGGAGTGCGACCAATCCGCGCGGGCCGTGGCGGTGCCGGACTGCACCACGCGAGACATACCTTCGTCTTCCGCGATTTGCCACGATACCGCGACATTTTCGATGCCCATGCCTCCGCCTGGTTCGAGGGGGCGAGGAGCGAGTCGCGTCCAGAGCACCACGCCATCGGCCAAAGGGTCGCCGGAGGCGACGCCGAGGGAGAACGGATAGGCTGAGAATTTCGGGTGGGTGGTGACGCGAGAATGGGTGCACGAGGAAAGCAGCGCGGCGGCAGCAAACGAAGCACTGCCAGTGAGGAATGATCGGCGATCAAGATGGTGCGACCCGGAAAGGGGGTAGAGCGAGGGGGGCATGGAATGAAGTTGGTTTGGAATCACCTCCTAGTCCAGAGAGGTCTCGGTCTTCGTCCCCAAATTTTAGTTTAAGCAGCCTGGAATCTAGTCTTACTGGCCGACATGCGAATCACCCCTCTTCTCGCCGCCCTTTGTCTCACGCTTGTTTCCGGAGCCGCGTGCTTCGCCGGGCACCACGAAACCATCAAGGTTTTCAACGGGAAGAATCTCGACGGTTGGGTGGTCGAAGGTGGCGGTCAGTTTTCGGTTGAGAAGGGGGTGATCAAACTGAACCGCGGAACCGGGTGGCTGCGGTCCGCCGATACGTTCGGTGACTTCGTGATGGTAATGGAATTTCGCTTTCTCGAAGACGGCGCCAACAGCGGTATTTTTGTGCGCACGAGTAAGACGAGTAACGCCGAGGAAGGGCTCTGGCCTACAAGCCGTTATCAGGTCCAGTGCATGAACAACCTCGAGGGGAACAATCCGCTCGGTTATATCTTTCCGCACAATGTGCCCGAGGTGCAGTTTCTCTACGATGCGGCAGCCGTGAAAGCGGCCTACAAACCGACCGGAGAATGGCTGCGTTACGAAATCACGGTGCGTGGATCGACGCTTGCGACCAAACTCAACGGGAAGTTGATCAATTCGGTCACCGATATTTCCACGCCATCCGGTCACATTGGGATTCAGGGCGAGGACGGACTGTTGGAATTTCGTAAGATTGAAGTGACGCCGATCAAGTAGGGGGTGGTGGTCCCGTCAGCCTGCTGGTTTTGTCACAGAAATCACAGAGGAGTCACCGAGCGGAGCGCGTCGCGGAAATGATTCCGGTGAGGAGACAATCTCCGAAGCCCACGGGGTCATGTCGTAGACGCATTGCGCAGCAATTTAGTCACGACGTGACCCCATTTCCACACCGACCGAACGTCGCCGCGTTCACGACTGCTTTGTGAGGCAGTTTTTTTTGAGAACGATCCGCCGTCGCTGAAGCTTTGGCGGACAAGGAACGAGAACGAGTGGGAGGAGCGAGGGTGCGAGGAGAGAAAGATAAGGATAAAGAGAAAGAAGAAAGAGAGGGGGCAATGCCCCCGCGGTTACCAATCCACCACGGAGCCGTCGGATTCGTTGTAGGTTTCGGGGTTCCGCCAATCGTGGCCGAGTTTGTCTTCGAGCTGGGCTTCGTCCAACTCGATGCCGAGGCCCGGTTTGGTGGGCAGTGGGATGTGGCCTTCGACGACTTTGAAGGGTTCGGTGATGTAGCCTTCGCCAAGCGTGACTTGTTCCTGACACAGGAAGTTCGGGATGCTGGCGGCGAGTTGCAGACCACAGGCGAGGGAGATCGGGCCCAGCGGATTGTGCGGCGCGATGGAGGCGTAGTAGGCCTCGGCCATGCCGGCGATGAGGCGGCCTTCGAAAATGCCTCCGGCGTGACATAGATCCGGTTGCAAAATCGTGGCTGCGCGTTGCTCCAGAATATCACGAAAGCCCCACTTGGTGAAAATGCGTTCGCCGGTCGCGATGGGCAGGTGGGTGCCCCGCGCGATTTCCGCCATGCCGCCAACGTCCTGACACTGAATCGGCTCTTCGATGAACCAGGGATTGAACGGTTCGAGTTCCTTGATGAGCAGTTTTGCGTTTTGGGGGGTGATGGCGCCGTGAAAATCGATGCCGATGTCGCAATCGTCACCGACGATTTCCCGTAGCTCCGCGAAGTAGTCGACGGCCTCGGCGATCTGCTTGTTGTTGGCGATGATTGAACCGCCGAGTTTGTTGCGGACCCCGGTTTTGAAGGTGGTGAAACCTTCTTTCTTGGCGTTGCGCACGGACTCCGGATCGCGGGCGTGAGCATAGGTGCGAATGCGGTGACGGGTGGGGCCACCGAGGAGTTCGTAGACAGGCACGCCAAGCGCCTTGCCCTTGATGTCCCACAACGCCTGCTCGATTCCGCTTAAGGCGCTGGTGAGGATCGGACCGCCGCGGTAAAACGCGTGGCGGTAGATTGCCTGCCAGTGATGGATTACGCGGCGCGGATCTTTACCGATGAGGTAGGGAGCGATCTCCTTTACGGCTGCAGCACAGGTGTCGGCGCGTCCTTCCGTGATGGGCTCGCCTAAACCCACGATGCCGTGATCGGTGTGGATTTTCAGAAACAGAAACCGTCGTTCGACCTTGAACGTTTCCAATTTGGTGATGCGAAACTTGTCCTTGTAGCGGTCGGGCAGGGCATCGTGCATGCGCCGGCTTTGGGCGAGGCGTTCGTCATCCGTGCTGCTTTGGTAGACGGTTTTAGGTTTGTCTTGAGCGGAGAGGCCGGCGGCACCGGCGGCGCTTACGGCGACACCGGCGAAGGCTTTTTTCAAAAACGCGCGGCGCGATTTGGCGGAGTTTTCATTAACGATCATGAGGTAGGGCGGGGTTGAGGTTTAAGAAAAGTGAGTTTTGGGGGATTACGTTTGGCGGGGTTTGAATCGGCGGAGCAACGGAGGCACGACGAATGCGAGCATGAGTAGGGCCAGCAGCACGAGGCAGATCGGGCGGGTGAGAAACGGGAGGAAGCTTCCTTCCGATTTGATCAGACCAGTCCGGAAGTTTTCCTCGACCATTGGTCCCAGAATCAGTCCCAGAATGAGGGGAGCCAGCGGCATACGTTTGGCCTCCAGAAAATAGCCTACGACGCCGAAGACCGCCATGACGGTGACGTCGAACAGGCTGTTGCGGAGCGAGAATGCACCGACGGTGGAGAAGACCAACACGCCCGTCATCACCAGGCTGCGGGGAAGTTTCAGAATCCATCCGAACAGCCTCAGTCCTAAATAGCCGCATGGCAGCAGGAGCAGCTGGGTGATCAGGGCGATGTTGAAGATCTGACTGACCTGCTCGGGGTTTTGTTCGAAAATCAATGGACCTGGCCTGATCTCATACATCATCAATGCGCCCAGCACGATGGCCGTGACGGCATCACCCGGAATCCCGAATACGAGGGCCGGAATCCAGGCTCCGGCGACAGCGGCGTTGTTGGCGCTGGTGGGAGCGATGACCCCGGCAACTTCGCCGGTGCCAAACTGGGCGCCGCGTTTCGAGGTGCGTTGTTCGAGGCCGTAAGCGGCCCATGCCGCGATATCCGCGCCCGCTCCGGGCAGTGCGCCGATGACGGTGCCGGTGAGGGAGGATTTGGCAACCGTGCCTTTGTGGGACCACAACGCTCCTCCAGCGGTTCGCAGATTCGATTCGTCGGCAGAGCCAGCGGGCGTCTTGCCCATCGTGTTATCGAGACCAGCAACGACACTGCGAATCACTTCCGAAACGCCGAAGAGTCCAATCATGACGGGAATGAACCCCAGCCCGCTCATGAGCTCCGCATTGCCGAAAGTGAACCGCTGGGCGCCGCTGATGATGTCGAGTCCGATGGTGGCCAACAGCATACCCAATGCCGCCGCCATGAACCCCCGGCGCGTATTCCCGGTGCTGACGACCGCGCTCATACTCAATCCCAGGATCGCCAACCAAAAGTATTCAAAATTGGAAAACCGCAGCGCAAAGCGCGCGAGTTGGGGAGCGATCGTCATCAGTAGTCCCACGCCGATCAATCCACCCACACACGAACACAACAAATCGACCTTGAGGGCGAACGGACCGCGGCCTTGGCGCGCCAATTGATGACCATCGAGCGTCGCGGCGGCGGAGGCGGGTGTGCCGGGAATACGCAGGTAGGTCGCGGGAATATCGCCCGCAAAAATGGCGGTAAAACTTACGCCGATGATCATGGCCAAACCCGTATTGGGATCGGGCATATAAAAACTCACCGGCACGATCAAGGCGACCGCCATGGTGGCGGTGAGCCCCGGGGTCGCTCCCACGAATATACCGAACAGCATTCCCAGTATCCAGGGGATCAATACGTGAAATTGCAGGAGCTCGCTCATCGTCAGTGGTTAGAACGGTAGATTGAGCACGCCACCCGGCAGCGGCACCTTGAACGCGACGACAAACAGACCATAGACGACCGCGATCAACACCGTGGTTGCGATGACGGATCGTAGCCAGGTATTGCCCAGCCAGACCATCATCGACGTGCCCAGTGCCAACGTGCTGAGAGCAAAGCCCAGCCAAGGCAGCACGAAGACGTAGGCGCCCAGTCCGCCCAACAAGATGAGGGTGGTTTTTATCCGGCCGTCACCTGGCTGGGACGATGGGGCCGCTCCGCGACTATGCCAGATTTCGATCGCGCCTCCGATTGCGAGGATAAGGGCAAGTCCGAGCGGAAACGCCTTCGAGCCGGGATCAAAATTCTCGCCCAGCCCCAGCGATTTGATGGATCGACTGAATGCGAATACGGCAAGCGCCAAAACGATCATCCCGCCGCCCAACCAGACATCGCCGGATGGCTTGGTATCAGCAGACGGCGACTGTTCGTCGTTATCGGGCATATCCGGCGGCGCTGATGACATCGCGCCATTGGGTATCTTGAGCAGACAAAAACTCGCTGAACTCTGCGCCTACCCGCACTTCAATCGCGAAGCCGTTCTTGCGCATGAACTCGGCGTATTCGGGCGAGGCGACGATTCGGCTCGTGGCCTGCTGCAAAGTGGTGAGCACTTGGGGTGGGGTATCCTTTGGTGCGACCAATCCCCGCCAGCCGACGGCATTCCACTCGACGCCGGCTTCGTGCACGGTGGGGATGTCCGGATAGTCCTTGAGGCGTTGCGGTGACATGGCCGCCAGAGCGCGAAACTCCCCGGCTTCGATTTGAGTGACGGCTTCCGGCACACTGCAGCAGATGGCGTCGATGTGGCCGCCGAGGAGATCGACGACCGAAGGGGCTGAACCTTTACTTGGAATCCAGCGCAATGCGTCGACCGGAATGTCGGCCGCCAAAAGCAGGCCTGCGCGAGCCAGGTCCCAGGCACCACCCGCGGCGGTGCCGGACATGGTGAGTTTTCCGGGGTTGGCGCGCACCGCATCGAGAAATTCGTCCAGCGTCTGCCACGGGGAGTTGCTGCGCACCATGATGGCCGCGGCATCGGCGTTCATTTGGAGAATGGGCGCGTAGTTTTCCCAGGTCAGCTCGGAAATCCCCATCCAGTGCATGGTGCTTAGCTCAAAGGTGGCCATCGTGAGCGTATGGCCATCGGCGGGGGCGAGCGCGCCGGCGGAGTGGCCAACCGCGCCACTGCCGCCGGTGCGGTTCACGACGACAAAAGGTTGGCCGAGCTCTTTTTGCAGTTGATCCGCCATGAAACGGGTGAGGCGATCCGTGCCGCCACCGGGTGACCACGGACAGATCAGCGTGACGGTTTTCGTGGGATATAGATTGGCGGAATCGGAGGCGGATTGGGGTGCGCAGCCGGAGAGCGCGAGCAACCCACCCACTAGAGAGGTGGCGCGGAAAAAGACGGAAGGGCGAGTCATCAAAGAAAAAGGAGAGGTTTAAAATTCGTCGTTCAGGTAAGTGCGGGAACCGGTTTTCCAGTAGTGCTGCAGCTTCAGCATCCAGCGTTCGTAGCCGACAATCGCATCCGTCCGCACCGCCCAGTGATGCCACTCCCGCGCCATGGGGATCACGATCTCGTAGTAGTGGTCGGAGGCGATATTGTTGAGCTCCAGCGGGTCCTTATCGATGTCATACAACTCCCAGTCGTGGTGGGTGCGACCATCGGTGGAGGTGAAGTTTTTCGAGACGAGTTTGTATTGGTCTTTGAAGATCGCGCGGTTCGCTTCGTGTTCGAAACCGATGATGCGTTCTGCCAGTTGCCCGCCGCGCAGTGCGGGCATGAGGGTCGTGCCTTCCATGGGCAAAATATCCCAACCCAGCCGATGGGTCGGATAGGTGGCACCGGTGACATCGACGACGGTGGCCATGATGTCGATGACGTGGCTGCGTTGGGTTTCGCGTTCGCCGGCGCGCTCGAGACCGGCGGGCCAGTGCACGACCATCGGGGTGTTGATGCCGCCTTCGTGGTTGAAGTGTTTGTAGAGCCGGAAAGGGGTATTGCTGACGGCGGCCCAGGAGGAACCCGTGCGGTTGTTCGTGTCGGGTTGGCCCATGGTGTCGAGCTCGGCTCCGGCAAAGGGACCGTCTCCGCCGAGGGGACCCCCCTCATAGTTGGCGCCGTTGTCGGACAGGAACATGATGAGGGTGTTGTCGAGCTGGCCGGTGGCCTCGAGCTGAGCGAGGACTTTACCGATGCCTTGATCCATCTGGTCCATCATCGCGGCGAAGGTGGCCATGCGCCGGGCTTGGTCGGTCTGCAGCATCGGACTCAGATCATCCCAGCGCTGAATCTTCTCCGCCTCGGCAAATTCATCGTGCCATGGCGGCGAATCGGAGAGTGGTGACGGAGCCGGGGAGTTGGGGAACAGGCCGAGTTCCTGCATGCGGGCCCAACGTTCCTCCCGAACTTTGTCCCAGCCCTTTTCGTAACGCGGCACGTATTTATCGATCAGATCTTTGCGGGCGTGGAGCGGGAAGTGCGGCGCTTGATAGGCCAAGTAGAGGAAGAACGGCGCGTCGTCGTCTTGCGCCTCGTGATGCTGGAGGAATTTGACCGCGTAGTCCGTCGTGGCGTCGGTCGCGTGAAACTCGCCGGGGCCATACGGGACTGCGGTTATTTCCGGCGACTCGAGAATATAGATCTCAGGATCCCAAAAGCTGCCGCAGCAACCCTGATAAGCATATGAGTGATCGTAACCACGAGCCGGGGGCAGTTTGTCGGGGGTGTTACCGAGATGCCATTTGCCGGACATATAGGTGCGGTAGCCGTGATCGCGGAGCAGTTCGGAAATGTAGACGTTGTTGCCGGGTTCGACCGGCTCGAGTTCATAGCAACCTACCTGGTGGCTGTAGAGTCCGGTGGAGAGGCTGGCCCGGCTCGGACCGCAGCGGGCGCAGTTGTAGAAATTGGTGAAAACAAGGCCGTTCTTGGCGAGGCGGTCCAGGTTAGGGGTGTCGATTTCGCTGCCCTGAAATCCGGGATCCGAAAACCCCATATCATCGGACATGATGACGAGAATATTGGGACGTTCGGTTTCAGCAACCGCGGTGAAACAGAAAACGAAACTGACGAGCAACAATGCGCGCCGAGTGGGCAGGTATCGCACAAACATGGGGGGGTAGGCAGGGCGGACTGGAGGGGTGAAATGCAGAGTCTTTCAGTTCCGCGAAGAAAGGCAATCTTCACGGAAGCTTCCGATAGATAAAACCGGTCTGCACTCGTCGTCCAAAGTGCCTCGACTTAAACAGTTGATTGGCCATTCCCCCTTCCGGCCAAACACCGCCCCTGGGTTTTATTGCAACCACGTCGGACGTTACTCCGAATGCGATAAGAAAATCGGTTGATTCAACAGAAAAGGCGCGGAGCCGGATTGGGCTGCCGCGCCATTTGGAGAAGAAACGCGATTACGCGTGGTAGTAGCGCTCGTGGGCGATTCGGCCGTCGCGCCATCGAGTGACGACAGCCTGTTCGACCGCGACGCGTTCGTCTTCGGTGGTGGTGTATTCCATGACCGCTTCGTAGAACGAAACCCCTTCGCCGGTGGCATGACGAAGCACGGTGTAGCCGTGAAATTCCTTTACGCCTTCAAGGAGTTTTTTCTCGGTCTCAATACAGAGTGTTTTGCCGTGTTTCTCGTCGGCGTTGGCCTCTTGCAGGACGACATCATCGGTCAGGTAGGTTTCCATCGCTTCGACGAAAGCGCCTTTGGCGAGGAGAGCGAAAACGCCCTGGAGGGAAGCTTCGATGGCGGCGGGTGAGTTTGGGTTATCGGACATGGTTCTATGGGTTTTTAATTTATTTGTTAACCCGGGATCGTTTTCATCCCGGCGTGAGGACGGGAGAGCGAACGGCGTGAACCTTTATTCCCGGCGGCGATTTTCTGCGATGACGGAGGGCCAGAAATGACCGATGGGTTGATCTAGAGCACCGGTTTATTCGCTCAAATTGCCTCGCCGAAGTTCCCCCCTCCGATCATATCAAGAAGATGAAAAAGACGCTCTACGTGCTTCCTGGATTTGGTGAATCAACCCAAGACAAACCTTACCGCCAGATCGCAC
>Ga0209659_1002043_pt1 | contig 11272 bp, 8 predicted proteins | sample SaaInlLV_10m_DNA_FD_184658 | JGI IMG/M metagenome (GOLD analysis project Ga0209659, IMG submission 184658) | Marine microbial communities from expanding oxygen minimum zones in the Saanich Inlet - SI072_LV_10m_DNA (SPAdes) (version 2) | ecosystem: Environmental > Aquatic > Marine > Intertidal... | reverse complement strand
ATATTTTTTTTCTTTAGCCTTTCCATAACACCAATAATCGAAGAAGATCTATAGTTATCAGAACCTTTTTTCATTGACAATAAATATATTCCAATATTATTTTTATCACTTATTCTCCTTAATATTTCTTTGGCGATATAATCTTTCCTAGCTTCATTTGAATTATTGATGTTTTTAATTAATGGGGCATTAGTGTTTCTTAATTCTGATGTTAACTGCTTTACATCTTTGGGCAGGCAATATCCACCATAACCAAATGAAGGATTGTTGTAGTCATTACCTATCCTGGAATCCAGGCATACGCCTTCTATAACAGCTTTAGTACTCATATTGTTAATACTTGAATACGTATGCAACTCATTAAAAAAAGCCACACGCATAGCTAAATAGGTGTTAGAAAATAACTTAACGGATTCTGCTTGCTTTGAAGTCATGAATAAAGTATCTATTTGCTCCTTTTTTGAAGAAGTTATTAGCAAATCTGCAAAAACCCTACCTTGAACCGATTCTGTACCAATAATTATTCTTGAGGGAAAAAAATTATCATGCAATGCACTTCCCTCCCTCAAAAATTCGGGTGAGAAATATATATTTTCTGTACCAAATTTGCTGCACATTTGGTCTGTAAAACCAACTGGTATAGTAGATTTTATAATAATTTGTGCATCTCTATTAGACTTAAGGATTTTAGTAATTGATGTTTCAACGCTTGATGTGTCAAAAAAATCATTGGCTTCATCATAATTGGTAGGTGTTGATATTATATAAAAATTATATATATCATTTAAATTATCTAAATGTTTTACATTTAAGTTAAGGCTCTCATTTTGAAAAGAATGTAAAATATCTTCATCATGAATATGAGGGCGATTATCACCAAGAGATTTAATCACATCTTTATTTACGTCATACAAATCAACTGAGAGTTTTCTATTTCTAGCAAACAGAACTGATAAAGACAGACCAACATACCCTGCACCAAATACAGCTATCTTCATTGATTCTTGTAATACAAATAAATATAGTGATAAATTAAAGAAATAATCACTGAAAGGAAAAAACCAATAAGGGTTATTGTTATACATATTATTGATCTAACCGGGGAATGCTTCCTATCTGGTGCAATTGCAGGATCAAGTGTTTTAAATCTATAATCTTTTCTTGAATTGGCTAGCGTTTTTACTTGAAGCTTATTTTTAATAATTGAAAAAATTAAATTACGAATATCTGTGGAAGCTGTTCCGTTTAGCTCCAGAGATAAATACTCTAGTGATTTCTCAGCCTCGTATAGATCGTCTTCTTTTAATTGTGTATTCAAATCTTCAATAAGCCAGTCAACAATAGTTTTTGATATTTTGGGTGAAGCATGGGTAAAAGATATGCTTATAATATTTGTTATTGGGTCCTCAGAGACAACTAAAAGTTTTTTATAAACTTCTTCATATACATAATATTGAGATGGTTTTGTTGAAGGCAGCCAAGTATTATTTTTGAAATCATATGAATCTGGCCAACTAAGAGAATCATTTTTTTTGTCCCAATGGCTTATGAATAATAGTGGTGTTACATTACGTTTATTATCAAAATCGTAAAAAAATTTTCTTGATTTAAGGACTTGAATAGCTACAGCAGTTTTATTTCCATCTTGGCCACCAAGATCAATACCAACCAATCCGGCCATACCACCTAGTTTGGACGTACTAGATGGTTGAGATTCAATGACAAGGGCTGTTGATTTGTACTTTATTGGTAAATTAAGTGCAATAAATATTGATGAAATGGCGCAGAAAGCTGTAAAAATAAATATAAATAACCTATATCGAAATATGTTTGAACCCACTTCAAGCAAGTCTATTTCTTCATTAATTTTATCTTTTTTAATATCCATTTTATGGGTGATTTTTAATTATTTGTTTAGCATGGCAAGTCTTTATTATGCCACAAATGATTTATCTTAATACACATATATTGATTTCAATAGGCTGTTTGGTGTCAGTCACTTAGCATTTTTAGAGAGTATCAGGTAATTTTTGTGCCATATTAAAAATTAATTTTGCTATTTGTAGGTCTTCATAACTATATATTTTAGATCCTATATCGAGCAAAAATATAGGCTTGGAATTTTTGCAAGGAATTTTTTAATTCCTCCTCACGCTGGAATAATAGCAATAATCATACTAAATTGATGATATTAGGGCTTCCACAACTTCATCTTGAAGTTGATTTGTTAAATTTGGATACATAGGAATGCTTATAGCCTCTGATGCAAATCTTTCTGAGTTAGGGAAATCTCCTGAATTAAAGCCTAGTGATTTGTAAAATGGATGGGTATGAATTGGAATATAGTGAAGATTTACTCCTATACCTTTGTCCTTAAGTGATTTGAAAACCTCAAGATAGGATTTATTAATCTTATTTAATTTTAGTCTTATAATGTACAAGTGGAAGCTTGAGTATGAACTGGAGGTTTGATACGGTAATATAAGAGGTAATTCTCTAAGAATCTCATTGTATCTTTCAGCTATTTCATGTCTTTTTTTAATTATGGATTCAATTCTTGAAAGCTGTGAATATCCCAATGCTGCTTGTATATCAGTCATCCTGTAATTAAACCCCAAGACTAGCTGCTCATAATACCAAGGCCCTAAATCTTTATGCATAAAATCTCTATTTCGTGTTATGCCATGACTTCTAAATAATTCAAGTTTATCTGCCAGACCCTTGTCATTAGTGGTTGCCATGCCTCCCTCTCCAGTCGTAATAATTTTTACAGGATGAAAGCTAAAAATACATATATCACTATACTTGCAATTACCAATAGGTAATCCTTCATATTTACCACCTATGGCATGAGATGCATCTTCAATTATCTTGAAACCATATTCATTAGAAAGTGATTTTATTCTTTTCATATCACAAGACTGACCTGATAGATGAACAGGAACAAGTATTTTAGGAAGAGTATTTTTTTCTTTACAATTAATTAACTTTTCTTCAAGAGCATCCAAGCAAATATTGTATGTATCTAAGTCTATATCAACGAAATCTACTGTTGCTCCACAATATAAACCACAATTTGAAGAAGCCACAAAAGAATTAGGCGAAGTCCATAAAATATCACCTTTAGTTAATCCCAATGACAGGCAGGCTATATGCAAAGCTGATGTAGCGCTATTAGTAGCAATAGCATAACTACTGCCTACATATTTACTGATGCTATCTTCAAATTTTGGAACGACAGGGCCTTGGGTAAGAAAATCAGATTTAAGAACTGAGGTGACAGCATTGATATCATCATCTGTTACGTTCTGTTTGCCATACGGAATCATTTTATATCTTTCCAATTTTGTCTTTATACTCTAATAGCCATTTTGATAAATCATCTTTTGTCATCCACTCTGGATTATTTTCACTTGTGTAGCTAAAGTTCTCTGGAACTTTTTTTCCATTCTTAATTCTATTAACGTCTGAACTCCAGTCATGAATTGCAGGCAATATTTTATAATGTTCATCATATTCATAGGTAAAAGATGCATCTTCAGTGCCTATCATTTGTTCGTGCAATTTTTCACCAGGCCTAGTTCCAATAATTTCTTGTTTTTTATTAGGATCAATTGTTTTAGCTAATTCTGTAACCTTCATTGAGGGTATTTTCTTAACATAAATTTCGCCGCCTTCCATATCATCAAATGCATGCCATACTAGCTCAACGCCCTGCTCTAAAGAGATCATAAACCTTGTCATTTGTTCGTGTGTGATCGGAAATGTATTGTTTTCTATAATAGACATAAAAAATGGAATTACTGAACCTCTTGAGCCCATAACATTTCCATACCTTACAACACTGAATTTAGTATTTTTTCCACCAGTATAGGAATTACCTGCAACAAATAATTTATCTGAAGCAAGTTTTGTAGCGCCATATAAATTAATTGGGCTGCTTGCTTTGTCTGTAGATAATGCGACGACACCTTTGACACCATTATCAATACATGCATCTATAACATTCATAGCTCCATTTACATTTGTTTTTACACACTCAAAAGGGTTATATTCTGCTGTTGGCACAATTTTTGTTGCTGCAGCATGAATAACATAATCAACCCCACCAACTGCTCTATAGAGTCTATCTCTATCCCTTACATCCCCAATAAAAAATCTTACCCTGCTATCATTTGTAAAATTTTTTGCCATCTCCCATTGCTTCATTTCGTCCCTAGAGTAGATAATTATTTTCTTTGGATTATATTTTTCTAGAGTCATTGGGATAAAAGTATTTCCAAAAGACCCAGTTCCTCCAGTAATTAAGATTGTTGAATTTTCTAAAGTATTATTTTTCATTATTCTTCCCTGCTTAAATTTGTTTTATATCCACGACTTTTAATTAACTTATTTTTTTTTGCCTCTAATAAATCTTCTTGCACCATTTCTTTACACATATCTTGTGCAGATATTTCAGGCACCCAACCTAAATCATTTTTGGCTTTTCTTGGATCTCCGAGAAGACTTTCAACTTCAGTTGGCCTATAGTATCTAGGATCAATTTTAATTATAATATCTCCGCTTTTAACCCCTGGCGCATCCGAACCAGATATTGAATCAACAATACCAATTTCATTCTCACCAACCCCCTCAAACCTTAAAGAAATTCCAAGCTCATTTGCTGTCCATGCAATAAACTCTCTAACACTATGCTGAACACCAGTTGCGATTACAAAATCTTCAGGGTGGTCCTGTTGCAACATCATCCATTGCATCCTTACATAATCCTTTGCATGACCCCAGTCTCTTAGAGCATCCATATTCCCAAGATATAAACAATCGTCTAGGCCTTGAGCTATATTTGATAAACCTCTTGTTATTTTTCTAGTAACAAATGTTTCTCCTCTTCTTGGAGATTCATGATTAAAAAGAATTCCATTGCATGCAAATATTCCATATGCTTCTCTATAATTTATAGAAATCCAGTACGCATATAACTTTGCTACAGCATATGGGCTCCTTGGGTAAAATGGTGTTGTTTCTGTTTGAGGCGTCTCTTGAACCAATCCATATAGTTCCGAGGTGGAAGCTTGATAAAATTTAGTTTTCTTTTCAAGATTCAAGATTCTAATTGACTCTAAAATTCTTAAAGTTCCGATTGCGTCAACATCTGCTGTATATTCTGGGCTTTCAAAGCTGACCGCAACATGACTTTGGGCAGCTAGATTATATATTTCATCTGGTTGGACTTCTTTAATAATTCTTATTAAGTTACTTGAATCGGAAAGGTCTCCAAAGTGAAGTTTTATCAATGGGTTTGGTGAATGAGGATCCTCATATAGATGATCAATTCTTTGTGTATTTAACAGGCTTGCCCTTCTTTTTATCCCATGCACCTCATAACCTTTTTCTAATAAAAACTCTGCAAGATAAGAGCCGTCTTGACCTGTAATTCCTGTTATTAAAGCTACTTTTTTAGTTTCATTCATTGTTATGAATTATTGTTTTTTTTATCACGTATTATAGCTTAGCAAAAAAATTAAAGTGAAAATTTTTGAAGTTTGTTAGCAAGATATAAAGCTGCTAGCAGTGTGTAAAATTAAAAATTAATCCTTCAATTTGAATTAAGCTTAACTGAGGTGAGTTTTTAAATAACTTTCATAAGCCATTTTCAAACCGCTATCAAGCCCAATTGATGGCTTCCAACCGAGAGATTCTAGCCTAGAACAATCCATAACTTTTTTAAGACTTCCATCGGGCTTAGAAATATCAAACTCTATATCTCCTTGAAAATTAGTTATCCCTTTTATTTTATTAGCTAAGTCTTTAATACTTATATCTTCACCAGAACCAACATTTATGTGACTAAGCATAGGATCAGTATGCTTATCATATTGCTCTTTATCTAAATTCATAACATAAATGCTTGCTGCGGCCATGTCATCAACATAAAGAAATTCTCTTTTTGGAAGTCCGCTGCCCCATACAGTAACTACTTTATCTTTATTAACCATTGCATTATGGAAGCGAACAATTAAACCAGGGATAACATGAGAATTATACAGGTGATAATTATCACCCATTCCATATAAATTTGAAGGCATTATAGATCTGTAATCTAACCCATGACTTTCAGAATATTGTCTATTGTAACTTTCTATCATCTTTATGCCTGCTATTTTTGCAATTGCATATGGTTCGTTAGTAGGTTCTAATCTCCCGGTGAGCAGTTGGTTTTCTGCCATAGGATAATTGGTTACTTTTGGATATATACAACTTGAACCCAGGAAAAGTATTTTTTTTACCCCTACCAAAAAAGCTGAATTAATTATATTTGATTGAATCATCAGGTTTTGATAAATAAAATCAGCGGGATAAGTATTGTTTGCATAAATACCCCCAACCTTTGCAGCTGCAATATAAACCTTGTTAGGTTTTTCTTTCATAAAAAATTCATGCACTTTAAGCTGATTGGTTAGATCAAGCTCAGAACTGCTTCTGGTAATAATATTATTATGATTATCTTTGCTTAATTGGCGTAAAAGAGAAGAGCCGACCATTCCGTTATGCCCTGCTATGTATATTTTTTGTATTGTCACTAGCTTATTATCTCTCTTTGTGGAGTGTATAAAAAATTATTAATAAAATTATTGAGCCAAGAAACATACTTAACTTAAGCATGATAGCCTTTTGATTTAGAGTTCCTTTTAAATACATATGATTTATCATTAATATTATTTATAAAAAATTCTTGTTTACACTATGATGCGATTAGAATTTCTTCCATAAAAGATTTTTAATTATAAACTAATATGTTGGTTGATAAAAATAAGCCTTTTAAAACTACAGAAGCAATATCATCAAACTGATACAGATATAATGGTACCCGAGGCCGGACTTGAACCGGCACGATATTTCTATCGAGGGATTTTAAGTCCCTTGTGTCTACCAATTCCACCACTCGGGCATGCTAATTGATACCAATTTTTTACATTATACTTTTTAATAATAAAATGTCTTTAGTTGTTATGGAGGCTGAATCCGGAATCGAACCGGAGTTAACGGCTTTGCAGGCCGCTGCATAACCACTCTGCCATCCAGCCATGATCATAAAAAGAAAGCATTGTATAACACTTTATATTATTTAGTTTATTTTAAAGACTTAATTTGGTAAAACTTCTATTCTTTCACTTTTATTTGCCTTTCTTCAAATGGCCCATATAAACATATGGATAAATAAAAGATACCTATATCTGTAACATGGGTCAAATCATTTATTGTACAATCAAAAATAGTTGTTAAGAAATATAAGATAAAAAATTAAATGAAGCTTTTTTCAATAAAAGAGAACATATTTATAAATATGATGAGCATGGCTTTTATAATGATAATAACCTTCATTGCAACTCCATACTACCTTAAATATCTTGGGCCTGAGGCATTTGGTTTAATAGGGTTTTTCTACTTATTTTCCATGTGCATCAGTATATTTGATTTTGGTTTTAGCCCTTTTCTACAAAGAGAGATTGCAAAGTCAACAGACAATAAATATATTTATATAAACTTAAATAGTGTTATTCAAATCGTAACTATTTATTTTATTTTAATACTAATATTAATTAATATTTTATCCCAGCCATTAAGTGAGTTTGTTGCGAATAATTGGCTCACACCTGATGCATGGAGTCTATTAACATTGGATGAAGTTGAAAAAAGTATAAGGTTAATATTTCTAGCATCCAGTCTTTTAATGGTTGTAAATCTTTTTAAATGTGGTTTAACTGGATATCAGTTTCATTATTGGTTGAATATTTTTTTGACTTTAACATCTATATTTAGATATTTTGGTTCAATATTATTGATAGGCATTTTTAATGGAAGTATTACTGACTTTTTTATATATCAAGCTCTAATTGCTTTAGTTGAAGTTATTGCTTTGTCTATAAAATTTTATAGCTATTCCTCATATAATTTACTTTCATTTGGTAATTTAAATATTGAATTGTGCAAAAAAATAATTACAGCAACTTCCAAGATATCAATTATCTCAGTACTAACAATCATGACTTACCAGCTCGATAAGATATTATTGTCTAAAGTTTTACCTCTCGAAGAATATGGATATTTTTCTCTAATAGTTATGATATGTTCAGGGTTGATTGTTATTAGCGTTCCAATTAGGAGAGCTATACAGCCAAAAGTAAGCATACTATTTCTTTCAAAAAAAATTGATGCATCAATAGAAATTTATAGAAAAGCATCTCATTTAATTACAATCATCGTTGGTGCAATTGTTATTACAATTTGCATTTACTCTGAGCCAATTATTTTATTTTGGACAAATGATTACACTACATCTTTGTGGGTTTCCGAGAGATTATACTTGTTCATAATTGGTGCCGGACTCTTAACAATCCAAGCCATATTATTATCACTTCAAGAATCGAGCGGTGATCTTAACCTTCAAATTAAGCTAAGCTTGATCTTCTTTATTATTCAGATTCCAGTAATGCTTTTTTGCGTTCTTTTCTTTGGGATAATTTTTAAAAAGCCTGTAATAGGAATTGGATTAGCATGGCTGGGAATTAGGATAATATCATTCCTAGTAACAACATCTCTAATTCATAAAACATATAATACTCACCTAAATAAGTTGTGGTTTTTTAAAGATTTTTTTCCGGTAATTTTGCTTCAAACTCTAGTTGGGTTACTTTTACACAAATTTATTTCAAGTGAATTATTAGCATCGTTAGATAACCCGATATTTATAATTATCTTTTCAGGATTTATTTTAATATCATCTGGTATTTTTTCTTCTCATTACACCCATAGTTATATTATAAGCCGAATAAGAAGATGATCTTATTGCGGTAAATAATAATCTGTTCTTTCAATATCATCCTCAACGCACTCCTCACCATATTGAATTTCGATTAAATGGCACGTTTTATCAAAAGGGTTAGTTATTTGATGCCACTCACCCAGCGGAACAAGGTAATGATCAAACTTATTAAGTTGAACATTTTTTTTATTATTTGGATCATCTTTGCTGTAATTTACTATACACGAACCCTTGCTAACCATCCAAATTTCGTTTCTTTTAAAGTGTTTCTGAAAACTCATCCCTTGCCCAGGATTAACTATTAATTCTTTAATTTTTACATTCTTTTCTTCAAATAAATTATAGAAAGACCCCCATAACCTTTCTTCATAATAGTATTGCCATTTTTTGAGAATCCAAGAGGAAGAATTTTTTTTAACATTACCACCTACGCTAAATAAAAATTCAATTCCATCAACAGACATTTCAGGAATATTCTCTTTAGTCCTATCACCTCCATTTGCAAATGCAATATCATCATTTGGGTATATTTCCTTAACCTTAATAAGGGCATTGGAGGCGCTGCCAATAGCATCATCATGAAAGTCTATAACAGAATTTACAGATGAAAGGCTTTCTATTACAGCCTTTCGCTCATCAAAAGGCATAAAAAATTTTCCTTTTTTATTTATCAGCCAATCATCGCTATTCAGAGCAACAATGAGTTTGTCACCTAACTCTCTTGCTGATTTAAAATAAGCTATATGCCCAGAGTGAATTGGATCAAACCCGCCGCTTACAATGATTATTTTCATATTTTTTATTTATAAGTTAAGTAATTATCTTTGTGTATTATATGTTAACCCTTATGAAAAGAATTTGCTGTATAAAGAAATCCAGAATATAAAGTAATAAATAGTGAGATAAATAGAAAAATATCGCCAACAACAATAAGAAGCATATTATTTAAGGTTAAAGCAAAAAGATAGATGGCAATTGTAAAAAGCTGAATCGTGGTTTTGATTTTTGCTAAAAAAGTAACCTTAGTTGCATCACTTTTGCCGTTTCTAGCATTTAAGTCCCTTAATGCTCCAACCCAAATTTCTCTTGTAATTATTAATGCTGCAAAAAATCCAATCAAATAACTTGAAAGGTTGATTGCCAATCCAAAAAAAACAAATACTATCAGAATTTTGTCAGCTATTGGATCTAGAATCTCTCCAAGCTGGGAAACAGCATTGTATTTTCTAGCTAAGTAGCCATCAAGCCAATCAGTTAAACCAGCGACATAGAATAAGATAAGTGCTAATAAATATCCATCTGGTGACATTAGCAACAGAAAAACAATTGCTGCTAATACTATCCTTGAAAATGTTAAAAGATTTATAAAAGTAATCATTATTTAATATTTTGTTTTATCTGATAGGCTATTTTGTCATTAATACCCCTTACAGTCATTAAATCTTCAATATTTGCAGATGTTATATTTTTTAAATTTTTAAATTTTAAAAGGATCCTATTTTTTAATACTGGGCCGATACCAGGGATTAAGTCTAGTTGTGATTTTTTTATAGAGTCCCTTTTTTTCTTTCTTTGTGCCGTTATTGCAAACCTATGTGACTCATCTCTCATTTCCTGAAGTACAAGATATGCTTTGGAGTACTTATCTAATTCTACAATACCATTACTAGCAAGAATTGTTTCAGTAGCTCTTACCCTGTTTGATCCTTTTACAATTGAAATAACCTCAATATCGTTATAGATCGATTTATCAATTACTGATTTGCTATACTTCAACTGAGTTTTGCCACCGTCTATTAAAATGACATCTGGCTTAATATTAGGATCATCATAATACTTTATTCTTCTTTCAAGCACGTGTTCCAAGGAGCCCACATCATTGCCAGAAAACTCTTTCGGAATATTAAAAGTTCTATATTCTTTTTTTTGGGGACCTTGATTGGAAAATACCACGCATGATGAAACAGCGTGGTCTCCAGAAATATGACTAACATCATATGCCTCAATTTTTTTAATACTATCTTTTAAACTCATAGCATTTTTGAGCTCATTAAATGCAAAGGTATATTTATCCTCTTTGCTAATATGATTTTGTATAACTTGTTTAGCATTTATTTTACAAAGATTATAAATCGGTCTAATAGATTTATCAGGAGTATGGGTTAGATTTACTTTAACGTTATATTTTTTTTTAATTACTTTGGATAAAAGATCTTTCGATTTTAGTGCATCAGTGGACATAATTTTCTTTGGGATATCTGACTGATTATCATAAAAATTAAATACTGCGCTTTGATAAACTTCCTCAAATGAATCATAGTGAGCCTTTTTTATAAGATGAGTTTTTGTCCCTCTTATTTTTCCTCTTCTTACCACAATAATGCATATACCTAGATAGTTGTCTTCTGCATGGACAGAAAAGATATCAACATCCCTAGCCAGAGTTAC
>Ga0209659_1002040_pt1 | contig 11288 bp, 9 predicted proteins | sample SaaInlLV_10m_DNA_FD_184658 | JGI IMG/M metagenome (GOLD analysis project Ga0209659, IMG submission 184658) | Marine microbial communities from expanding oxygen minimum zones in the Saanich Inlet - SI072_LV_10m_DNA (SPAdes) (version 2) | ecosystem: Environmental > Aquatic > Marine > Intertidal... | reverse complement strand
CAATTTGTTTGAGGTAAAAGGTAAAAACGGTTCAGAAACTACCGCTAAAGCTGAGGCAATTTGGAGGGCAATATACATGATTGTTTTTACGCGCTCTTCATTCAATTTAATTACTTTCCAGGGCTCTTCATCCGCAAGGTATTTATTACCTAGTCTAGCAAGATTCATCAATTCTTGTGAGGCTTCTCTGAATCGGTATCGTTGAATAGACTTTCCAATACTCTCAGGAAAACGTTTGATTGCTGCCAAAGCATCTTCATCAACTTCTGTTAATTCAGTTGCTGTGGGTACTATCCCGCCGTAATATTTATTTGTTAAAACTACCACACGATTGATAAAATTTCCAAAAATAGCGACTAACTCATTGTTGTTTTTTGCTTGAAAATCTTTCCATGTAAAGTCATTGTCTTTATTTTCTGGAGCATTTGCTGTTAAAGTATAGCGCAATACATCTTGTTGACCCGGGAAGTCTTCTAAGTACTCATGAAGCCAAACAGCCCAATTTTTAGAAGTTGACAATTTATTTCCTTCTAAATTTAAAAATTCGTTTGCAGGGACATTTTCGGGTAAAATATAACCACCATGTGCCTTCAGCATGCTAGGGAAAATAATACAATGAAAAACAATATTATCTTTACCTATAAAATGAACCAGCTTTGTGTTTTCATCTTTCCAATAATCTTCCCATTCTTTTCCTTCTCGCTCTGCCCATTCTTTAGTTGAAGAAATATAACCAATAGGAGCATCAAACCAAACATACAAAACTTTTCCTTCACCTCCCTTTGCAGGAACAGGAATTCCCCATTCTAAATCTCTTGTAACCGCTCTTGGTCGCAAACCATCATCAATCCATGATTTTACTTGTCCTAAAACATTAGATTTCCAATCTTTTTTATGGCCTTCTAAAATCCATTCACGTAAAAAAGATTCATGCTTATCTAGTGGCAAAAACCAGTGTTTAGTTTTCTTAAGTGTTGGAGTATTTCCTGTAATAGCAGATTTAGGATTAATTAAATCTGTTCCATTATGACTGGTTCCACATTGCTCACACTGATCTCCATAACTTTCTTCAAAACCACATTTTGGACAGGTTCCAATAACAAACCTATCTGCTAAAAATTGATTAGCTTCAGCATCATACAATTGCTCGGTTACCTCCTCTACAAAGGCCTCCTCCTTATGTAAGTGTTTAAAAAAATCTGAGGCTGTTGTATGGTGAATTTTTGAGGAAGTTCTTGAGTAATTATCAAAAGAGATTCCAAAATCTTTAAAAGATTGCTTAATGATTGCATGATATTTATCAATAATAACCTGAGGAGAAACTCCTTCTTTTTTTGCTCGCATTGGGATAGCTACACCGTGCTCATCACTACCACATATGTAAGCAACATCATTCCCTGTTAAACGTAAATATCTGGCATAAATATCTGCAGGAACGTATACTCCAGCTAAATGACCAATATGAATAGGTCCGTTAGTGTAGGGTAAGGCTGCGGTAACAGTATATCTTTTGGATGAACTCATAAATATTCTTTTGAACTAATTTTGGTTAACAAAAGTACAAAAAGCAAGTTGAACATATTTTTGAAAGCCCAATGAATTTAGATACATTTACAAAAATCATTTTTATGAAGAAACAAATTAAATATGTATTTGTAGTTTTATTCTTTGTTTCTTTTTTGTCTTTTGGACAAACAAAGAATGATTCAATTTCAAAACGTATGAAATTAGTTCAACCAAAGTATCTTGAGGCCGGCGATAGCATTGCTATAGTAGCTCCAGCAGGAATTCTTATTAAAAGAGAAAATATCATCAATGAAGCTAAAGAACTTGCAGAAAGTTGGGGCTTAAAAGTTATCATTGGAGACCATGTTTTTAACCAAAATAATCATTTTTCAGGTACAGATGAAGAGCGAACTAGTGATTTTCAAAATGCTTTGGACAACCCAAGTATCAAAGCTATTTGGTGTGCAAGAGGAGGGTACGGTAGTGGACGTATTTTAGACAATTTAGTTTATGACAAATTTAAAGGAACCCCAAAATGGATTATTGGGTATTCAGATATAACTGCTTTCCATAGCCACATTCATAATCTTGGAATCCAAACCATTCACGCTATGATGGGAACAAGTTTACTATTTGACTCAGAAAAAACCAAACAAAGTATTGAAACCCTTAGAAAGGCCTTATTTGGAGACGTGTTGACTTATAAAATAAATTCTTCTAAATATAATAAAGAAGGAGTGGCAGAAGGAGTATTAGTTGGAGGGAATCTTAGTATTTTACAAAGTATGTTAGGAAGTGAAAGTCAGTTAAATACTGATGGAAATATTTTATTTATTGAAGAAATAGGTGAATATAAATACCATGTAGATAGAATGCTACAAAGTTTAAAAAGAGCAGGATATTTTGACAATTGTAAAGGGCTTATTGTAGGTGATATGAGTAATATTAAAAAGAATACAACAGCCTGGGGAACTTCTATTGAACAACTTGTCTTAGATGTAGTTGAAGAGTTTGATTTCCCTGTTTTATTTAATTTCCCTGCGGGTCATGAACCAGATAATAGAGCTCTAGTTTTTGGTAAAAAAATTAAAATGAATATTATAACAACTACCTCAGAAATTACATTTAAATGAAATCTATAGAAGATAGTATTGCTTTTTTTGCCTCTTTTATTTGGGGGTACCCATTATTATTATTGTTAATTGGTGGAGGGATTTATCTCCTTATTCTTTCTAGATTTTTACCTTTCAGGTATTTCGGTCACGCAATCCAAGTATTACGCGGTAAATATGACGACCCAAATGATCCTGGACAAATAAGTCATTTTCAAGCATTAACAACAGCACTATCAGCAACTGTTGGGATGGGAAATATTTCTGGAGTTGCTGTGGCAATAGCTATGGGTGGTCCAGGGGCAATTTTTTGGATGTGGATAAGCGCCATAGTAGGGATGTCTACAAAGTTTTTCACTTCCTCTTTAGCCATCATGTTTAGGGGAAAAGATAGTCATGGAGTATTACAAGGTGGACCTATGTATTTTATTACAGAAGGTCTAGGAAAAAAATGGAAACCATTGGCAATTTTTTTTAGTGCATGTGCTATGATTGGTGCACTGCCTGTTTTTAATGTAAATCAATTAACACAAGCAGTTAACGATATATTGTTAGAACCGAACGGAGTAGAAGTAACTAATTATACAAATTTAGGTATTGGAGTTTTTCTTGTAATTATAACCTCTATAGTTGTTCTTGGTGGTTTAAAAAGAATAGGAAAGGTTACGGCCAGGTTAGTGCCTTCGATGGTATTCCTTTATTTCATTTTGGTAGTTATTATTTTAATTGTAAACATTGAAGTTGTGCCTAAATACTTTATGATGATTTTCACAGATGCTTTCTCTGCAGACTTTATTAATGAAGAATCTTTTTTTGGAGGTGTAGTAGGGGCTTTAATTATTTTAGGAATAAAACGTGGGGCATTTTCTAATGAAGCTGGAGTTGGAACTGCTCCGATGGCACACGGAGCTGCAAAAACAGATGAACCTGTTAGAGAAGGTTTAGTTGCTATGTTAGGTCCATTTATAGATACCATTATTGTGTGTACGCTAACTGCATTAGCTATTTTAGTTACGGAAGTATGGCAAACAACCGATACCAACGGTGTAAGTTTAACTGCGACAGCTTTTGGAAATGCAATGCCTGGAGTTGGGAAATATTTATTAATGATTTGTGTTGCAATATTTAGTATTTCCTCATTATTTTCATATTCATATTACGGGACTAAATCTCTTTCGTTTTTAGTGGGTTCTAAATATAAACATTTATATAATTATCTATTTATTGGCAGTATTCTGATTGGAGCCACAGCCAGTTTAGATACCATGATTAATTTAATAGATAGTGCTTTTGCCTTGATGGCAATTCCAACCATGTTAGCAACTATTATTCTGGCACCAAAAGTGATGAAAGAAGCTAAAACCTATAGCATTAAATTAAAGAATTCTAGGGATTAAACTTCCCTCCTGATAGAAAGGCTGAAAGCGAGCAAATAACTCTTCAGAATACCAGTTTAATTCTCTTGTTTTTTTAATCATTTCTGCATGCTTTGGGTTTTTATAAGCATAATTCATCATGGCTTCTGCACTACTCCAAAGAGAAAAAGTAGCTTGCATTAATAGAGGAAATTCTCCAATTCCTTTAGAGAAAATTAACTCATCATACTTATCCATCGATTTAGAAACAGCGGGGACATTTTTCCAGAATTGATATGCCAATTTAGGTTTAATTGTTGCCCTTGTAATCACCGCTAATGGTTTTGTTTTATCATATTCAATAGAACTTTCAAACGGGCTCTGCTTACCCCATTCTCCATGACTTTTTACCGTATGCATTAAAACATGACTATAACTTGTAGTTGTTTTAGTATATTCTTTCATAACATCAGTTCCTAAAAATTCTTTGGCTAATTCTTCAGATTTAAAAACAGCTACGAATCCAAATATTGAAAAATCTGGCTTTATAGAAAAGCCATTTCCACTTCCAGTTCCAAGTGGTTTAAAGAAAGTAAGACCATCTATTTTTTTTTGTAAAATCGGAGATCGCCCCATTCTCTTAAAAGCATGCCATTTATTTTTTATTCCAGCATATTGAAAAAAAGAAATTAAAGTAGTTTGAGACATTAAATAATTTTTTACAAAATTAAGTAAATAATGGTTTTGTATTTTAGTAAAATGGCAGAACATTTTGAATTAGGAAAGACAGGAGAACAATTAGCTGTAAATTACTTGATCAATAAAGGTTATAAAATTATAGAAAGAAATTGGAGGTTTCAGAAAGCAGAGATAGATATTATAGCGACTAAAGAAAATACACTCATTTCTGTAGAAGTAAAAACTAGGTCGACCAACGACTATGGGAATCCACAAGATTTTGTAAATCCAAAAAAAATTAAGTTAATGGTATTAGCTATGAATGAATATATTCTGAAAAACAATTTAGATATTGAGCTTAGGTTTGATATTATTGCAATTACTAAAAATAAATCAAGTTTTAATGTTGAACACTTTCAAGATGCCTTTTTATATTTTTAATTTAATTCTCTTATAACAAACTTTAAATCATCTATAGTTTCTGGAATAGAAATAATCTGCTTATCCATTCCTAATACAAAATAACTTGGAGTAGAATTGATTTGATAAGTTCTTGCAGTGGGATTTTCCCACTTCCCTAATCCTAAGACATGGTGCCATCCTGGCATTTTAAGGTGATAATTTGACCATACATCATCTGAGGTTTCCATTGCAAAAGCGATTACTTTTGTATTGGTTTTTCCTTCCATATATTCGTAAATTTCTGGAACTTCTCTTAAACAATGAGAGCATCCTGTGCTATAAAAAATAAGTAAATAATTCAACCCGTCTTTGAGTGAGGATAGCCTTAATTGTTTTCCGTTTTCAAACCATGTAATCTCAGGAGCAACTCGACCTATAGCAATTCTTAATTGAGCTAATATTTTGTTTTTTAATCTAATATTCTGCTTTTCTTTTGGAAGTTTATCGAAATAATTAGCAAACAAATGGTCTACTAAGGTTGCATTTTTAATTTCAGAAAATTCTGAAACAAGATAATTTATTATGTCGGCTTTAAAAGAAATAGTTTTTGCTTTTGCTATGGCTACTTTGCAAGATTTTTTGTAAAATTCTTCTTTTTGTTCAGGATCTACAGCAAAGTTTAGGCTTAATACATATTCTGAAATTTTATCAAATAGAAAAGTAGAATTATAAAGTGTTTTATTTGAAAAGTCTACATAATCAAAAAAATGAGCGATTGAACTATTGATGTAATTTAAAGGTCTCTCAAAAATCTCAGGAGAATTATACCTCAGTGACGCCTTTATAAAATGATTGACTAGTTTTCCTTCAGAGTTTCGGATATAGTCTTTTTCTACCTCTTTGACTTTTGCTAAACTATTACTATATGCTTCCTTAATTATTGTAGAAGGATTTCTGAAATATTCACTTTGCAAAGAGTCTAAGGTAAATTGAACTTTATATATTTCTTTAGTAAAAGAGGAGTAAAGTTGATTTTCTATTGATTCCTTAAAAATAATTGTGTTTTCTGAATTATTTGGATTGAATTCAAATATGATATCTTCGTTATTAAAGAAAAAATCTATGAATCCATTTCTTTTCATACTATGTTTAATCCGGTAAGCGCCAGTTTTAGAATCAGAAGGAAGTGAAAGTTCAAAAAAACCTTTTTCACCTTCTTTCCTTACTTGTGTATTTTTTATAAAAATTTGCTTTGTGCCTTCAATTTTATACAATAACACCCACGAAGAATTTTCTATTGGGCTCATTGTTCCTTTTATACTAAATTGTGAGTATGAGAAAGAGCTTATAAACAAAAATAAAACAATGATTTTTTTCATAATAAATAACGTTATCTCAAAATTAAACAAGTCCAAAATTACAGTTTCTTTCTTTAATTATGTACTTTAGATTTAAATAAATTATTAATGAATTTTCAAAATAAAGTAATTTGGATTACTGGCGCTTCCTCAGGAATTGGAAGAGCTCTAGCGATAGAACTATCAAATCAAGATGCTTTGCTAATCATTTCAGCTAGAAGTAAAGTAGCCTTAGAAGTTGTGAAAAAAAGCTGTAAAAACCCAAATAATGTTTGGGTTTTACCGCTAGATTTGGAAATACATAGCTCATTCATTAAAATTACAGCAACAGCTATACAGATATTTGGAAGAATAGATATTCTTGTAAATAATGGAGGCATAAGTCAGCGTTCATTAGCAATAGAAACTAATATTTCAGTTGATAAAAGAATTATGGAAGTTAATTATACAGGTACAGTTGCATTAACTAAAACGATATTACCCCATTTTATAGAAAATAAAAAGGGTCAGTTTGTTGTAACTACAAGTATGGTTGGTTTAATAGGAACTCCATTAAGATCTTCTTATGCTGCATCTAAGCACGCTTTACACGGGTTTTTTGATAGTTTACGAGCGGAGGTATATGATTATAATATTGCTGTGACATTAATTTGTCCTGGTTTTGTTTCTACGAATATTTCAATGAATGCACTAACTGGAGACGGAACTTCTCAACAAAAAATGGATACGGCTACCGCCAATGGAATCTCACCGGAACGATTTGCTAAATTAATGGCAAAAGCAATTTATAGTAAAAAAGAAGAAGCCTATATCGCTGGGTTTAAAGAAAAACTAGGAGTTTATGTAAAAAGATGGTTTCCAAGGGTTTTCTCTGTTATGATAAGAAAACTTAAGGTAACTTAAAAAACTCCAAAACCTCAAAATAATGTATAACAGCTTCTTTCATTAAAACGGTTTGTTCTCCTGGCTTTAAATTTGGAAGTTCTGTGAGAATTCTGTAATGTGGCCAGCCATCATTATCAAAAAAATCGAATTCATAATATCCATAAGGCTCAAGTAATTTGCATATCGCAATGTGCATTAGGTTCACTTTTTCATCTTTTTTGAATTGCCTTTTCCCTTGCCCTAATTCCTGAATACCAATCAAATAGATAATGCCGTCAAGATTTAATTCATCTCCCTCAGAAAACTGATGAGTTAATTTTTTAACCAAATAATCCCACTTATCCTTTAAACTTGCAGCATTGTTTTGTATTTTTTTCATAGTGTAAAGATATAAATTTAGCAACCTGTTTTTAAAGAATAAATGATATCCTATAGAGTTGGATTTTCTGAGAGCTTTAAATACATTTGCAGGCTAAAAATTTTAAATAAAATAAATATGAGATTAAGTAAGAAAATCCAACTTTTTTTAACTTTATGTATTTATATACAAACTTTTTCACAAGAAAAAGATCAACAATTAGATTCTATTGTAATTAATTCTTCGAGAATTAGTTTACCATTTAAGAAAAATTCTCGGACCATAAATATTATAACAGCTAAAGACATAAAAAATAGTGCAGCAACTAATGTTGCAGACTTATTACAGCAAGTGACAGGAATAGATATTAGAAGAAGAGGAACTGGTGGGGGTCAGTCTGACTTATATATAAGAGGAGGAGGATTTGATCAAACGTTATTGCTGATTGATGGTATTAAAATGGACGATGCACAAACTGGGCATCATACCATGAATGCAGTATTGCCAATTGAAGTAATTGAAAGAATTGAAATTATTAAAGGACCTGCTGCAAGAATCTTTGGACAAAATGCATTTACGGGAGCTATTAATATTGTAACTAAAAAGAAATTAAAAAATAAAGTTTCTATAAACACAGAAGCAGGGTCTTTTGGACAGTTAAATGGTTCTGTAACTTTAGGGAAAGAGACTGAAAACTCTTCGATTATTGCTCATATTGGTGCACTTACTTCTGATGGATATCGTAATAATTCTGATTATAATAATCAAAATTATTTTTTAAAGGGAATCTTTAATAAGAATAAGCAACCCATAGAAGTTATTGCTACTTTTTTTGATAAGAAGTTTGGAGCAGAGAACTTTTACACAACCAATGTAACTTTTAATGAGTATGAAGAAACCCAAAATAGTTTACTGGGAGTCTCTACTACTTTTAGAACTGATAAATTTAAAGTAACCCCAAGAATCTATTGGAGAAGAGGACAAGACATGTTTCTTTTAAGAAGAGATGATTCAGGATTTTATAGAAACTTCCATATTACAAATAAAATAGGGGTTGAAACAAATGCTTCTTACTCATCAGATTTTGGAATTACTGGTTTTGGAGTAGATTTTTCAAGATTTTCTATACGAAGTAATAATTTAGGAGAAAGAGCCAGAACTATGGCAAACATATTCTTTGAGCACCGTTTTAAATTGGGGTCTTTTGATATTACCCCAGGTGTAGCTGCTACGTATTTTTCAGACTTTAAATTTAATGCTTTTCCGGGGATAGATATTGGTGTTCAGGTTACTGATAAAGTAAGAGTATACGGAAATATTGGGTACACTTTTAGGGCACCAACGTTTACTGATTTATATTATAGTGACCCTGCAACTTCAGGAAATCCGAATTTAGAACCAGAAAAAGCGTTTGCTCAAGAAATAGGATTTAAGTATGGAGATGATAATTTTTCAGGATCTTTAGCTATTTTTAATAGAGACTCCGAAGATTTAATCGATTATATACGACCAAATACTGACGCTAGTATTTTTACAGCAGCTAATATTACTGAAGTAAGCACTCAAGGAATTGAGTTTGAAAGTGTCTATAACTTTAAAATGAACAATTACAATCAAGTGATAACGTTTGGTTACACCTATTTAAATGATGATATTTTAGATCAAAATAATGATTTGTCTCGTTATTCTTTAAATACTTTAAAACATCAATTTGTTTCTCGTTTTACATCTCAATTGTTTAACAATGTGCGTCAAAATATTATTTATAAACACGCAGAAAGAACAGTAGGGACAAACTATAATGTATGGGATGCTTCTTTAATAGTAGATATTAATAAGTTTACATTTACTTTAACTGCTAATAATATTTTTAACGCTGAGTATATAGAATCTGGATTCGTTCCAATGCCTCCAAGTAATGTTTTAATTGGCTTACGCTATGGATTTTAAAAAAGGTCTCTTGTCTTTCAATTTTCAGAGGGAGAAACAGAAGAATATAAAAGCCAGCTAAAAGCTGGCTTTTATATTTAAGTTTTTATTGAAAAAGTCTAAAGATATCATTTCCATTTGCAAACAGTAATAAGGTAATTAATAAAATAAAACCAGTTACTTGAGCATATTCTAAAAACTTATCACTTGGTTTTTTCCCTGTAATCATTTCCCATAAAGTAAACACTACATGGCCTCCATCTAATGCGGGAATTGGTAATAGATTCATAAAACCTAACATGATAGAAAGAAAAGCAGTAATATTCCAAAAACTTTCAGCGCTCCATGTGGAAGGGAAAATACTTCCAATAGAAATAAATCCACCCAGCCCTTTATATGCTCCTGTACTAGGGTTAAAGATTTTTTTGAGCTGTTTTACATAATTGGTAAGGGTCTGGTATGATTTATTAATACCTGCCGGAATTGCATCAGCGAAAGAATAGTTGATGTCAGCCAAATCATAGTATCCTAATTTTTCTAAGTCAGAAAAAGTCATGCCATAAATCACTACCCCCAACTTTCCATTATCATTTACTGCTACATTAAATGTTTTATTTTCTTCACCTCTCTTCACAGTCATCGAAATCTCTTTTCCTTTGTTTTCATTCAGTAGGCTCTCAACTTCATCTTGGTATTTTAAGGACTGACCGTTAATAGCAATAACAATATCTTTATCTTTTAACTCTGAGTTCGCATTTAGAGAGTTTTCTTGAAATTCAGCAAACATAAAAGGGCTTCTAGGCCTTACAATCATTCCTGCATTTTTACCTCTACTAATTAATTTATCAATAAAATCTACAGGTAATTCCTTTTTTATAATAAGACCATTTCTTTCTAAAGTATAATTATTACCATTAATAAATTCAATGGTAATGTCTGAGAACTTTTTTATTTCTTCACCATCAACACTTAAAATTTTGTCTCCATTTTGCAAGCCTAAACTAACCGCCAATGAGTCTTGAACCCATACACCGTTAGCAACATTTTCATTTGGAAGATATTTTTCACCATAGGAGTACATTAACATGATATATATAAAAATACCTAAGATGAAATTAACAAAAACTCCACCTAACATAATAATTAAGCGTTGCCAGGCTGGTTTGGATCTAAACTCCCAAGGCTTTGGTTCTTCTTTGAGTTGTTCGGTATCCATACTCTCATCAATCATTCCAGATATTTTTACATATCCTCCTAATGGAATCCACCCGATACCATAAACAGTTTCTCCAATCTTTTTTTTGAAAATAGAAAATTTATAATCAAAAAATAAATAAAATTTCTCTACTCTTGTTTTAAATAATTTAGCAGGGATAAAATGCCCTAATTCATGCAACACAATTAACAACGATAAGCTTAATATAAATTGTGAAGCTTTTATTAATATTTCCATCTAGTCTAGATCTTCAGTTTTTAAAGGCACAAATGTACACTTTTCATTAGAGGTGAAAAAAATTGTTTTAAGATGCTATTTTAATTTAACAAACATTTATGGGGTATTAGACATTAAATTGTTGTGGGGTGTATTTGATGTGTATTATATTTGTATAATATTTGCAGTTATGGATTTAGGCTTCTTTAAAAAATCAATCCCCACATTTCGTTTTTTGGTTGTATTTTCTATAGTAGGTATTACTGTTTTTTA
>Ga0209659_1002035_pt1 | contig 11294 bp, 5 predicted proteins | sample SaaInlLV_10m_DNA_FD_184658 | JGI IMG/M metagenome (GOLD analysis project Ga0209659, IMG submission 184658) | Marine microbial communities from expanding oxygen minimum zones in the Saanich Inlet - SI072_LV_10m_DNA (SPAdes) (version 2) | ecosystem: Environmental > Aquatic > Marine > Intertidal... | reverse complement strand
CAACTAATATACGATGTAAAATCCGCTAATAGAGCGGCTCGAGTGAATGTTAAATTGGTGTCAGAAATTGGTGTCGGAACCGTGGCAGCTGGAGTAGCAAAAGCCAAAGCAGACGTAGTATTAATCTCTGGTTTTGATGGCGGTACAGGAGCGTCACCATTGACCTCTTTAAAACACGCAGGACTTCCTTGGGAATTAGGAATTGCCGAAGCACAACAAACATTGGTGATGAATAATTTGAGAAATCGAATTGTTTTGGAATGTGATGGGCAGTTAAAAACCGGACGTGACGTTGCGATTGCATGTCTATTAGGTGCTGAAGAGTTTGGTTTTGCAACCGCTCCTTTAGTCGCTTCGGGATGTATTATGATGCGAGTTTGCCATTTAAATACCTGTCCTGTAGGAATCGCAACTCAGAACCCAGAATTGCGTAAAAAATTCAAAGGAAAACCAGAGCACGTGGTGAATTATATGTATTTCGTAGCGCAAGAATTGCGTGAAATCATGGCACAATTAGGCTTTAAAACCGTTGATGAAATGGTGGGTCAGGTTCAAAAATTAAACCGCAATAAAGCCATTGAACATTACAAAGCTTCAGGTGTTGATTTAACACCTATTCTACATAAAGTTGAAGTCGCAGACGATGTAAAGTTATACAACACTGAGGAGCAAGATCACAACCTCGATGTCCATTTAGATTTCAAAATAATCAAACAAGCACATCAAGGAATTTTTAGAAGACAACGCACACATTTGAAGCTTCCAATTACAAATATTGACAGAGCTGTTGGAGCGATTTTAAGTAATGAAATCTCAAAAATTTATGGCGCAGATGGCTTGCCACAAGACACCATAAACATAGATTTTAATGGTTCTGCAGGACAAAGTTTTGGAGCTTTTACAACCAAAGGGGTGACCATGACCGTTCATGGAAACACCAACGATTATCTAGGAAAAGGATTGTCGGGTGCAAAACTAATCATCAAAGTTCCTGAAACAAGTACAATTGTTCCAGAAGACAATATCATCACAGGAAATGTAACACTCTATGGCGCAACAGCTGGAGAAGTTTATATCAACGGAAAAGCTGGCGAACGTTTTTGTGTTCGTAACTCAGGTGCTAAAGCCGTTGTTGAAGGAATTGGGGACCACGGTTGTGAGTACATGACTGGAGGTATTGCGGTAATTCTTGGAAGTGTTGGAAGAAATTTTGGAGCAGGAATGAGTGGCGGAATTGCCTATGTCCTAGATTCCGATAACACATTTACTCACAATTGTAATGGTGCCGATTTAAATATCGACCCAATCGAATTTGAGGAAGACGTAAATCAACTACGAACCTTAATCGAAAATCATTTTGTGGCGACGTCAAGTCCATTAGCAAAACGGATTTTAGAAGACTGGGAGGCAATGCTTCCTAAATTCAAAAAAGTACTGCCAGAAGAATACAGACAGGCGTTATTAAGATTAGAAAAAGAACAACTAGAAACAGTTTAAGGATGGGAAAGATCACAGGATTTTTAGAGTTTGAGCGTCAGGACGAAACCTATGAAGCGCCAAAAGAAAGAATAAAAAACTACAAGGAATTTACAATTCCATTAGAAACATCTAAATTAAAAGAACAAGGTGCACGCTGTATGGATTGCGGAATTCCGTTTTGTCATAGCGGCTGTCCACTTGGAAATTTAATACCAGATTTTAACGATAAAGTTTACAAAGGCAAATGGAAAGAAGCGGCAGAAATTTTACATTCTACCAATAATTTTCCAGAATTTACAGGCAGATTATGTCCGGCACCATGCGAAGAAGCATGTGTTTTAGGAATCAATGAAGACCCTGTAAGTATTGAAAACATCGAAAAAAACATTGTTGAAACTGCCTTTACGGAAGGCTGGATCACAGCACAACCACCAAAGGTAAGAACCGATAAAACAGTTGCTGTGATAGGCTCTGGACCTGCTGGACTTGCTGCGGCACAACAGTTAAATAGAGCAGGGCATTCCGTCACTGTTTTTGAACGCGACAAAAAAGTAGGAGGATTATTACGCTATGGAATTCCAGATTTTAAAATGGAAAAAAATGTGATTGATCGTCGCCTTAAAGTCTTGGAAGAAGAAGGAATCCTCTTTAAAACCAATGCACATGTTGGTGAAAACATAGATGCAAATCAATTAAAATCAGATTTTGACGCCGTAGTATTATGTGGTGGGGCAACTGTAAAACGAAACATTCCAATACCAGGTGCAGATTTAAAAGGCGTTCATCAAGCAATGGAGTTTTTAAAACTGAACAACCAGTATGTGGATGGGTTGGTAGATTTTAAAGACATTGTATCAGCGAAAGGCAAAAACGTTATTGTAATAGGTGGAGGAGATACAGGCTCCGATTGTATTGGAACGTCCAACCGTCATGGTGCAACATCTGTTACGAATTTTGAAATTTTATCGAAACCCTCAGAAGGACGTCCTGCAAATCAACCGTGGCCCTATTGGCCAATGAAGCTAAAGACAACCTCTTCACATCAAGAAGGAGTAGAACGATTTTTTAGCATCTCTACCAAAGAATTTATTGGAGATGATAAAGGCAACTTAAAAGCCTTAAAAACCGTTGAGGTTGAATGGATTTTTAAAGAAGGTGAACGTCCACAATTAAATGAAGTTCCAAATTCTGAAAAACTTTGGGATTGTGATTTAGTATTATTGGCACTAGGATTTACAGGTGCTGAAAAAACATTGGCAGATCAATTTGGTTTAGAAATGGATTTTAGAACCAACATCAAAGCCACCACTAAAGATTATGTTACGAATGTACCCGGTATATTTGTAGCAGGAGACATGCGACGTGGACAATCCTTAATTGTTTGGGCTATCTCTGAAGGAAGACAGGCGGCACACCACGTAGATGCTTATTTGATGGGCAGTTCCGTATTGCCTCTAAAAGACGATAGTGACTTGCCACGTGTTTAATATTATTTTGAGCACTGAACGTCATACAATATGTGGGGTAACTATCTAAAAAACAATAGTTTAACAGCAACTCTAAACAGTTGAGTTTAGATCATTTAAAGAGATAATCTCCCCGCTAACTGCGTAAAAATATAATTTCGACACATGAAACAACTAAACAAATACAGCCGAACGGTAACTCAAGACCCAACACAGCCAGCAGCGCAAGCAATGCTACATGCCATAGGGCTTACTAAAGAGGATTTCGAAAAACCCTTGGTTGGAATTGCAAGTACAGGTTATGAAGGCAACCCTTGTAACATGCACCTCAATGATTTAGCCAAGTTGGTAAAAGAAGGCACTTTAAACAAAGAAGTTGTAGGGCTTATTTTTAACACGATAGGTGTGAGCGATGGAATTTCAATGGGAACACCAGGAATGCGTTTCTCTTTACCCTCAAGAGATATCATTGCAGATTCCATGGAAACTGTTGTTCAAGCAATGAGTTATGATGGATTGATCACGGTTGTGGGTTGCGACAAAAACATGCCAGGCGCTTTAATGGCCATGATTCGGGTTGACAAGCCTGCCATTTTGGTATATGGAGGAACGATTGATTCGGGATGTCATAATGGAAAAAAACTAGATGTTGTTTCCGCATTTGAAGCTTGGGGAAGTAAAGTAGCAGGCACAATGTCTGAGTCTGAATTCGATCAAATTGTAGAGAAAGCGTGTCCAGGAGCTGGGGCTTGTGGAGGGATGTACACTGCTAATACAATGGCCTCTGCCATTGAAGCACTTGGAATGGCCTTGCCTTTTAACTCCTCTAATCCAGCAACAGGCGAAGAAAAAAAGAACGAAGCAATTAAAGCAGGAGAAGCCATGCGCATATTGCTCGAAAAAGATATAAAGCCATCAGATGTTATCACCAAAAAATCCCTTGAAAATGCCATTCGACTTGTGACCATTCTAGGCGGTTCTACCAATGCAGTTCTCCATTTTTTAGCCATCGCAAGAGCATCCCAAATAAAATTTACACTTGAAGATTTTCAAAGAATTAGTGATAGCACCCCATTTTTAGCAGATTTGAAACCCAGTGGAAAATACCTAATGGAAGATGTACACCGTGTTGGAGGAATTCCAGCCGTGATGAAATACTTATTAAACAAAGGACTCCTTCATGGAGATTGTTTGACTGTGACCGGAAAAACAATTGCTGAAAATTTATCTGAAGTACAAGATCTTTCTGAAGGTCAAGATGTAATCAAAACAATTGAAGAGCCAATCAAAACTTCAGGACATTTACGAATGCTTTATGGAAATTTAGCATCTGAAGGAAGTGTCGCTAAAATTACAGGAAAAGAAGGCTTGAAATTTAGAGGACCTGCAAAAGTTTTTGAAGGAGAATACGATGCTAATGACGGCATTCGTGATGGAAAAGTTCATAAAGGCGATGTAGTTGTCATTCGTTACGAAGGTCCTAAAGGAGGACCTGGAATGCCAGAAATGTTAAAACCAACGGCAGCTATTATGGGCGCTGGTTTAGGAAAAGATGTCGCTTTAATTACTGATGGACGTTTTTCAGGCGGTACACACGGATTTGTTGTGGGCCATATTACACCAGAAGCACAAGAAGGTGGAGTGATAGCTCTGGTAAAAGATGGAGATATCATCACTATCGATGCCGAAACAAATTCAATTCTTCTTGAGGTTTCTGAAAAAGAACTTAAAGAACGAAAAGCCCAGTGGAATGCACCCGATCTTAAAGTATCTAGAGGGGTATTATATAAATATGCAAGAACGGTTTCATCGGCATCTGAAGGGTGTGTAACCGATGAATTTTAAAATATAATTATGGAAACAGTAACCTCCAAACAAAAGGAATACTTAGAGCAACCAAAAGAACGTATTTCAGGAAGTGAAGCGATTGTAAGATGTTTATTAGCCGAAGGCGTAGAGGTTTTATATGGTTATCCTGGCGGAGCTATTATGCCCGTGTATGATGAACTCTATAAATATGAAGGCAAAATAAACCACGTGCTTACAAGACACGAACAGTGTGCCGCTCATGCTGCTCAAGGCTATGCCCGTATTTCTGGAAAAGTAGGTGTTGCTATGGCCACTTCGGGACCCGGTGCAACCAATTTAATTACAGGAATAGCAGACGCACAAATAGACTCAACACCCATTGTATGTATTACAGGGCAAGTGCCATCGCATTTGTTAGGGAGTGATGCGTTTCAGGAAACAGATATTGTTGGAATTTCTACCCCTGTTACCAAGTGGAATCACCAAATCACAAAAGCATCTCAAATCCCAGAAGTGATTGCTCGTGCTTTTTATATTGCTAGAAGTGGTCGTCCAGGACCTGTTTTAATTGACATTACAAAGGATGCCCAATTCGAAGAATTTGACTTCCAATACAAAAAATGTACAGGTGTTCGTAGCTATAAGCCTGTTCCAGAAATAGATGAAAATTCTATTACCGCTGCCGCTACGCTTATCAATTCTGCCAAAAAACCGATGATTGTTTGGGGTCAAGGCGTGATTCTTGGGAAAGCCGAAGAAGAATTGAAGGCTGTGATTGAAAAAACGGGGATCCCATCCGCATGGACCATTTTGGGCGCTTCAGCAATTCCTACCGCACACCCATTAAATGTTGGGATGGTTGGAATGCATGGAAATTATGCTCCTAACGTGCTGACAAATGAATGTGACGTATTGATCGCAATTGGAATGCGATTCGACGATCGTGTGACAGGAAAATTAGACGAGTATGCAACACAAGCCAAAATTGTTCATTTTGAAATCGATCCCGCAGAAATTGATAAAAATGTAAAAACAGATGTCGCAGTTTTGGGAGATGCCAAAGCAAGTTTGAAAAAATTAGTATCATTGCTAAATACTAATTCACATCCAGATTGGTTGCAGAAATTTAAGGATCTATATACTATTGAATACGATAAAGTGATCAAAAATGACCTTCATCCAACAGCCAAAGGCCTTACTATGGGCGAAGTACTTAAAGAAATAAACAGTCAAACCAAAGGCGAAGCAGCGATTGTTACAGATGTGGGGCAACATCAAATGATTGCCTGTCGTTATGCGGACTTTAACGTTAGTAAAAGCAACATCACCTCCGGTGGTCTCGGCACTATGGGCTTTGCATTGCCAGCAGCAATTGGTGCTAAAATGGCGGCTCCAGAAAGGGAAGTTGTTGCGATTATTGGTGACGGCGGATATCAAATGACAATCCAAGAGTTAGGCACTATTTTTCAGAACAAAGTTCCTGTGAAAATAGTCGTATTGAATAACGAGTTTTTAGGAATGGTACGTCAATGGCAACAACTATTTTTTGATAAGCGTTATGCCTCAACCGAAATGGTGAACCCTAACTTTGTGGCGATTGCACAAGGCTATTATATAGAAGCAAAAAAAGTAACCAAAAGAGAGAATCTGGCAGCGGCAGTAAAAGAAATGATCGCCAGTGATGAACCGTACTTCTTAGAAGTTTGTGTAGAAAAAGAAAACAACGTATTTCCAATGGTTCCATCGGGAGCATCGGTTTCAGAGATAAGATTAGAATAAGAATGGGAACAGAAAAACAACTTTATACAATTTCAATATATACTGAAAACAATATAGGATTGCTCAATCGTATTTCAGCAATTTTTCAGAGAAGACACATCAACATTGAAAGTATCAATACCTCTGTTTCAGAAATTGAAGGTGTATCGCGATTCACTATTTTGGTGAGTATGACCGAAGATCAAATCAAAAAGATTCTTGGGCAAATTGAAAAACAAGTGGAGGTTATAAAAGCCTATTACCACAACGAAGAAGATACGATTTATCAAGAATCATGCTTGTTTAAAATTAAATCAGACTTATTGTTTGAAGAGCGTCAAATTCAAAATATAATCAAAGAAAGCAATGCACGAATCGTTACTGTAAACAAAGAGTTTTTTGTACTTGAAAAATCGGGACGCAGAAGTGAACTAGAACAATTACACAGAGAATTAAGCGCATTCGGGATCATGCAGTTTGTACGATCGGGACGTATTGCAATAACCAAAGACAAATTAAAAATAACGGAAATGCTAAATGCATTCAAAAATTAACAAAATGGCAAATTATTTCAACACATTAACATTAAGAGAAAAATTAGAGCAATTAGGGAAATGTCGTTTTATGGACGCTTCAGAATTTGAAGATGGAGTAGCCGCACTAAAAGGCAAGAAAATTGTTATTGTAGGTTGTGGAGCCCAAGGATTAAACCAAGGTTTAAATATGAGAGATTCTGGTTTAGATATTTCTTATACACTTAGACAAGCTGCGATAGACCAAAAAAGAGAGTCGTATGTAAATGCAACGTCTAACAATTTTAATGTTGGAACGTATGAAGAATTATTGCCATCAGCAGACGTAGTTATTAACCTGACCCCAGATAAGCAACACACAAATGTGGTAAAAACAATTATGCCTTTACTAAAAAAAGGAGCCACATTGTCTTATTCTCATGGTTTTAACATTGTTGAAGAGGGAATGCAAATCCGTGAAGACTTAACTGTAATTATGGTCGCGCCAAAATGTCCTGGTTCTGAAGTTAGAGAAGAATATAAAAGAGGGTTTGGAGTGCCAACATTAACCGCAGTACATCCAGAAAATGATCCAGAAGGAAAAGGCTGGGCGCAAGCAAAAGCCTATGCAGTTGCCACAGGGGGGCATAGAGCAGGGGTCTTAGAATCTTCATTTGTTGCTGAGGTAAAGTCTGATTTAATGGGAGAGCAAACTATTTTATGTGGGTTGTTACAAACAGGAGCAATTTTATCTTTTGATAAAATGGTAGCAGAAGGAATTGATGCCGGATATGCTGCTAAATTAATTCAGTACGGATGGGAAACTGTGACCGAAGCATTAAAGCATGGAGGTATTACCAATATGATGGACAGACTGTCGAATCCTGCAAAAGTAGAAGCATTTAGACTTTCTAAAGAATTAAAAGAGATTATGCGTCCATTGTTCCAAAAACATATGGATGATATTATGACGGGTCATTTTTCTAAAACAATGATGGAAGATTGGGCGAATGATGATAAAAATTTATTAACTTGGAGGGCGGCTACAGGAGAAACCGCTTTTGAAAAGCAAACAATTACAGAACAAGAAATTACAGAACAAGAATATTTTGATCACGGAACGTTATTAGTTGCTTTTGTTAGAGCTGGTGTTGAATTAGCTTTTGAAGCAATGACAGATTCTGGCATTATTGACGCTTCTGCATATTACGAGTCTTTGCACGAAACGCCATTAATTGCAAATACAATTGCAAGAATGAAATTAGCTGAAATGAACCGTGTAATTTCTGATACGGCAGAATATGGGTGCTATTTATTTGATCATGCTTGTAAACCGTTGTTAACAGACTTTATGAAGACTGTAAAAACGGATGTTATTGGTAAATCATTCAGTTCAGAGAACGGAGTTGACAATCAAGAATTAATTAGAATTAATGCGATTATTAGAAATCACCCAGTAGAAGTCGTAGGAGCAAAATTAAGAGCCTCTATGACCGCAATGAAAGTTATAAAAACAGACGCCTAAAACGAATGTCCGACACGACTCCTTATTTTCCAACAATTGAAGCAGTTGAAGCTGCTGCAAAAAAACTAGAAGGTGTAGCCAATATTACGCCTTTGACCCCCAACATGCAGTATTCATCAACGTACGATTGTAACATTAGTTTTAAACGCGAAGATTTGCAAGTTGTTCGATCCTATAAAATTAGAGGCGCTTATAATAAAATGTCTTCTTTAACTGAACAAGAAGCTGCTAACGGAGTGGTATGTGCAAGTGCAGGAAATCACGCTCAGGGAGTTGCATTGTCCTGTAAACTATTAAAGATACAGGGGACTATTTTTATGCCGTCCACCACCCCGAATCAAAAAATTGAGCGGGCCAAAATGTTTGGGGAACACTTTGTCAAAATCATTCTGATAGGTGACAGTTTTGACGATGCATACAATGCCGCTATAAAAGATTGTACAGAACGCCAGAAAACATTCATACACCCTTTCAACGACGAAAAAGTTATAGAGGGTCAGGCAACATTAGGCTTGGAATTGATCCACCAAACAGGGACTCCCATTGATTATATATTTGTAGCCGTTGGTGGAGGCGGACTTGCTTCGGGGCTGTCCACGGTTTTTAAACAGTTATCTCCAAACACTAAAATCATTGGTGTGGAGCCAGAAGGAGCTCCTTCCATGAAAATGGCGTTTCAAAAAGGAGAAGTTGTAGAATTAGAAGCGATTGATAATTTTGTAGATGGCGCAGCAGTCAAGCGTGTTGGAGATAAAAACTTTACGATTTGTAAGAGCAACCTACATGATATGATTACGATTCATGAAGGTAATGCGTGTCAAACGATCTTAGATTTATATAATAAGGAAGCGATTATAGCCGAACCCGCTGGTGCATTAAGTGTATCTGCTTTGGAAGAATATAAAGACGAAATAAAAGGAAAAAATGTAGTGTGTATTATCAGTGGCGGCAATAATGATATTACACGAACTGCGGAGATTAAAGAACGTGCTTTACTCTACTCAAACCTAAAACATTACTTTATAGTTACGTTCCCTCAACGTGCGGGTGCTTTGCGAGAGTTTGTAGTCGATATATTAGGACCGAATGATGACATCGCACACTTTGAATACACCAAAAAGGTGAATAGAGAAAATGATGTTGCAGTGGTGGGAATTGAGCTAAAATCTCAACACGATTTAGAGCCCTTGATTGCAAAAATGAAAGAATATAATTTTTATGGAGACTACCTAAACGAAAAACCTGATTTATTTCAGTTTTTAGTTTAGATAGTTCTTATATGGAGTCTCAACTTACTTTTTTGAGTAGTCCTTAACTTCAGTGACTCTTAGTGTATTAACCATCCCTTTTTCTTTCATTGGCATAGCCGCCAAACTAATGACCATATCGTCTTTTTCAACGTATCCCTTATTAAAAGCAATTTCATTCACATCATTAATCGTTTGGTCCGTAGACGAAAATTTGTCATAATGAAAGGCACGAACTCCCCACAGCAAATTCAACTGAGAAATAATCCGTTTGTTCGATGAAAACACAAGAATATGAGCATCAGGACGCCAAGCCGAAATCTGAAAAGCAGTATATCCACTGTTTGTTAAGGTTGAAATGGCACGTGCGTTAATTTCATTAGCCATATTTGCGGCATGATAGCAAATAGACTTTGTAATGTAACGCTTTGTGCGAATGTGCGGTGGATTCTGAGGCACATTAATTAACTCTGAACTTTCGACAGTTTTTATAATATCTGACATTTTTTCAATCACTTGAACAGGGTATTGTCCAACAGAAGTTTCACCAGAAAGCATTACGGCATCTGCACCATCCATTACCGAGTTGGCAACGTCATTAACTTCAGCACGCGAAGGCGTAAGGCTGTTAATCATGGACTCCATCATTTGGGTCGCAATAATGACTGGGATACGCGCTTGCTTGGCTTTTAGAACCAATTGTTTTTGAATTAAGGGGACTTGATGCGCTGGAATTTCAACTCCCAAATCGCCTCTGGCAACCATTAATCCATCACAATACGCCACAATTTTATCAATATTTTCTACCGCCTCTGGTTTTTCTATTTTGGCGATAATTGGAATTTTAGAAGGACTGTGTTCAGCGATTAAGTCTTGCAACTCCATTAAATCTTCGGGGTGTCTTACAAACGAAAGTGCCATCCAATCCACTTCTTGAGAAATTGCAAATATCGCATCTTCTTTATCTTTTTCGGTAAGTGCTGGCTGTGAGATATCAGTGTTAGGTAAGTTAACCCCTTTTTTTGACTTCAAAGGACCTCCTTGAATGACTTTGGCCTTTACCTCATCTTTTTGGTTACTAGAAATGACTTCAAAAAGAAGTTTCCCATCATCCAATAAAATACCTTCGCCTGGGTTTGTGTCTAAAGGAAAACGTTCATAGGTCATATAAACGCGTTCTTTAGTACCTTCAAAACGTTCGCCTGTAGCAAATATAATTTCATCTCCTGGGTTTACAACCACATCATCTTTCATGACGCCTACACGGAGTTTAGGGCCTTGTAAATCTGCTAAAATGCAAGCATTGTAACCATGTTCCTCATTGATCTCTCGAATGTTTTTGATACGAGTTTTTACATCTTCATAGTCTGCATGTGAAAAATTAATTCTAAACACATTAACTCCAGCAGCAACCATTTTTAGGAGCATTTCCTTTGAACTTATTGCTGGGCCTAAAGTCGCGACTATTTTTGTTTTTTTTCTTTTATGTGACATTAAT
>Ga0209659_1002021_pt1 | contig 11325 bp, 13 predicted proteins | sample SaaInlLV_10m_DNA_FD_184658 | JGI IMG/M metagenome (GOLD analysis project Ga0209659, IMG submission 184658) | Marine microbial communities from expanding oxygen minimum zones in the Saanich Inlet - SI072_LV_10m_DNA (SPAdes) (version 2) | ecosystem: Environmental > Aquatic > Marine > Intertidal... | reverse complement strand
TTTCTGCATTAGTAAAATGTTGGTCTGGCATGATTTACGTTTTGATTTGTAAAAGCAATTCCTCAGGTGAAACATAGCCAGGAATTAAATCTCCATCTGGAGTTATTATTGCAGGGGTCCCATTGATACCAAGCTTTTGTCCAATAATATAATGTCTTGCAATTGGCTGCTCATCACAAAATTCTAGATTCATCTTTTTATCGTTTTTTAAGTCGGTCATGGCTTGCTTAGGATCTTTTGAGCACCATGCACCTACCATTTTTGTAAAAGTCTGAGTTCCAATACCTGATCTTGGGAAAGCTGCATATTTTATAGTTATGCCAGCTTGATTGTACTCATCAATTTGTGAATGAAGTTTTCTACAATAGCCGCAATCAACATCAGTAAAAACAGTTATTGAAAATAATTCATTACTTGACTTAAACGTTATGAGCTCGTTTGATGGGATAGAATTTAGAATATCAGAACGTCTTCCTTTAATTTCTTCTTTTGTGATGTTTGTGATATTACTTGCACCAATTTTATACATATCACCATATATAAAAAAACTACCATCCTCTGAAACATATATAGGCTGAAGGTCGCCATAATAAACTTTATAGATCCCTTTGAAAGAAGATGGCTCTATGCTCTCAATACTTGCGTCAGGAGGTAAGATATTTTTTAAGTTAGATGCAATTAAGGCTTCATCTGAAAAAGCAAAGTTACTAAACAATATAAATATATATAACAAATTACGTATTTTCATTTTTAACCTCTAGGGTGATGTTTTTTAAGGATTTCACCTAATCTTTTTTTAGCAATGTGAGTATATATTTGCGTTGTTGATAAGTCACTATGTCCAAGCAAAATCTGAACAGATCTGAGGTCCGCACCTCTATTTAACAGGTGTGTAGCAAATGCATGTCTAAGCGTGTGAGGTGAAATAGATTCTTTGAGATTCTCTTTTCTTAAATAAAGTTTAATTCTATTCCAAAAAGCACCACGAGTTATCTTTTTTCCTCTATTACTTAAAAAAATTTCATTGGAATTAATATCTTTTCTGTCTTGAAGATAGATATTTAGATGGTCTGCAGCTATCTCTCCATAAGGTATTAATCTTTCCTTTGAACCTTTACCCATTACTTTAGCTACCAGCCTGTTGCAATCAACATCTGTAATTTTTAGGTTTATCAATTCAGAAATTCTCATACCCGTTGCATATAGCATTTCAATCATGGCCCTATCTCTTCTTCCAATAAAACTATCAAGACTAGGACTTTTTAAAAGAAGCTCTACTTCTTTTTCAGACATAGATACAGGCAAATACTTTTCCTGCCTTACCATATCAATATCCTCAACTGGGGATAATAAAATATGTTTCTTTTTTAATAAAAATATGAAAAAAGACTTGATAGTTGATATTTTTCTATTAACTGAAGAGCTTTTTAAGCCACTTTTAAACAAATGAGCTATATATTGATTTATATTACTTTTGGTTGTTTTTGCGAGCGGTATATCAGGATACTTTTCAACCCATGCAGCAAATGAAGAAATATCATTTTTGTAAGATTGAACGGTGTTTTGTGAAAGCCCTTTTTCAATATACAAAGAATCTAAAAAGGATTCAATTAAATGATCCTTTTTGATATCTTTTAGCATTTACTTATCGAGTCTTTCTTTGATTCTTGCAGATTTACCTGATCTATCTCTTAGATAAAATAATTTTGCTTGACGAACATCGCCTTTTCTTTTGACTACAATAGAATCAATCATTGGGCTATGCGTTTGAAATGTTCTCTCAACTCCAATACCACTAGAAATTTTTCTGACAATAAAAGATGCATTGAGGCCGCCTTGTTTAACACCCATTACAACACCCTCAAAAGCCTGGAGTCTTGTTCTGTCTCCCTCTTTAACCTTCACAGATACAACAACAGTATCACCAGGTCTAAATGAAGGAAGATCTGTTTTAATTTGTTTTTTTTCAAAGTCACTAACAATTTGGGCAGGTGACCTTTCAACAGTTGATATGACAGGCGCTGTTTCCTCAGCTTCTTCAGCTACAACTTCTTCAGCAGGAGCTTCTTCAGCTACAACTTCTTCAGCAGGAGCTTCTTCAGCTACAACTTCTTCAGCAGGAGCTTCTTCAGCTACAACTTCTTCAGCAGGAGCTTCTTCAGCTACAACTTCTTCAGCAGGAGCTTCTTCAGCTACAACTTCTTCAGCAGGAGCTTCTTCAGCTACAACTTCTTCAGTTACAGTCTCTTCGGTTACAGTTTCTTCAGAAGAATTAACTTCTTCTTCAGTGTTTACAATTTCTTTATCAGATTCATTCATTATATTTGCCTAAAAAGTGCTATAGGATATCCTTAGATTCCCAATCTTCCAAGAGTTTTTTTTGTTTATTTGTTAATTTTACATCATTTAATAGATCTGGTCTTCTTAAATAGGTTTGAATAAGAGATTTTTTACCTCTCCACTCCTCTATTTCTTGATGATTCCCTGATAATAAAACATCTGGAACACTTTTATTTTCAAATTTTTCAGGTCTTGTGTAAGTCGGTCCCTTGAGAAGACCATTAGAAAATGTATCTTTAGTAACTGAATCCTGATTTCCGATTGTGCCTGGAATATTTCTTGCAATTGCGTCTATTAAAATCATGGCAGCATACTCACCACCACTAATTATAAAATCACCAATTGAAATTTCTTCATCGACATATGAATCTACAAATCTTTGATCTACACCCTCATATCTTCCACAAATAAGAGTAATGTTGGATAAAGTTGATAATTCAATTACTTTATTTTGATTTAATTTTTGGCCTTGCGGGGAAAGATATATAACTTTTCCTAAATTATCTTTTGGAATGTCTTCAATAGATTTTTTTAGTGGCTCAGCCATCATAACCATTCCCTCACCACCACCATAGGGCTTAGAATCTATTTGACCATGCTTATTAACTGCATGCTTTCTAATATCAAAGCAGTTAATAAAGAAACTATCATCAAGGCCTTTTGAAAGAACACCAGTTTGAAATATTTTAAAAATTTCAGGAAATATAGTTAAGACATTAAAATTCACTTTAGTAACTCTTATCCCAATCTACAAAAATTTCTTTATTAACTTTATCAATAGTTTTGATTGTTTTATCTTTTACAAAAGGGATAAGTCTTGTCGTCTCATCAATTGAATCTTTATAAGGTTTTACCTCTAAGCAATCATTTGATCCAAAGTTCAAAACATTGCTGACTATTCCAAGGACTTCATGAGGATTATTATCAATAACTTTTGATCCAATGAGGTCATGCCAATACATCTCGTCATTATCTAATTCTGGTAAATCTTCCTTTTGGATATAAAGTTTTTTATTTGTATGAATTTTTATTTCATCTAAATCATCAATACCATTTATTTTGGAGAAGAATTTTGAGTTTACTTTTTTTATATAACTTATTTTAAAATCAGAAATAACATTATCTTCTATAAAAAAATTATTATAGTTAATGATGTTATCTTTAGGGTCGCAAAAGGAGTTTAGAAAAAATTCTCCTTTCAAGCCTCTGGGTTTCCCAATGGAAGCTATACAAATAAGATTAGTTTTATCTAATTTATTTATTTTCATCATCTGAAGAATCTTTCTCTTCAGATTCTTCTTCAGTTGCAACCTCTTCAGCAGGAGCCTCTTCAGCTACAACTTCTTCAGCTACAACTTCTTCAGCAGGAGCCTCTTCAGCTACAACTTCTTCAGCAGGAGCTTCTTCAGCTACAACTTCTTCAGCAGGAGCCTCTTCAGCTACAACTTCTTCAGTTGCAACCTCTTCAGCTACAACTTCTTCAGTTGCAACCTCTTCAGCAGGAGCCTCTTGGGCTGCAGCTTCTTCTGCGGCTGCCTTTTCTTCAGCTTCCTTTTCAGCAGCTTCTGCAGCTACTTTTTCTGCAGCTTCTTTTGCAAGCTTGGCTTCTATTGCAGCTTTTTTAGCATCAGCTTTAGCTTTTTTAGCGTCCATTTTTGCTTTAAGATCTTCGGGTGAAAGCATGGCTTCGTTAACTAGATATTGAACTCTATCACTTAGCTGAGCTCCCTTTGATACCCACTCATTAACTTTATCTAAATCAACCCTGAGTCTCTCTTCTTGGCCTCGAGCTGATGGATTAAAAAACCCCAATCTTTCGATAAATGAACCGTCGCGAGGACGCCTTTCATCTGCAACTGTAATAAAGTAATAAGGGTTTTTCTTTGCCCCACTTCTAGCTAATCTTATAATTACCATAACTTGTATATATTCTAAATGTTAAAAAAGATGTGTATTTTAGGTTAACCTTGATAATATTGATAGTATTAATACACAAAGATTTAATTTACATCACTTTTTATGAGCTTTATCACGCAAGTTACTATATCTATAGTCCTTTATTTCATTATTAGAGTAAGTTTAACGCGCTCTCACTCATTAAATATTGCGGCTTCTGTTTCATCAGTTTCATATATTGCTATGTATCTTGGAACATATAAGGTTATATCTCTTATACCTACATTACATTTTTTAATTACTGGCCTTAGTCTAATAATTTTATTTATCGCTTATTATGAAATACTTATTCTTGAGAGGAATGTTAGAAAAATTAAAATGGGTGAATTTAATAATGCAGAATCCTATTCGATTGAAAAAAATTACAAACTAGTCTCAAAGATTCTAGGCATTGGTTTAGTATTTCTTGCTTTCGCATTGATATCTGGATTTGCAATTCAGTCAGTCTTTACAACTAACCTAGCTATAAAAACTTCATTTACCCTAGTTGCATTGTTAATATATTTAATAACTCTAATCGGTATCAAGTTCTTTAACTTTCCTATTAAGTATGCGATAAGAGGACTTTTTATATCGATGTGGGCTGTTTTATTTGCTTACATCGCAAACTCATATTTGATTTATAATTAATTAATGCAAGAAGAATATTCTATATATTTTTTATTTGGGGTACTTTTTGGCCTTTTGATTCTTAGTGGATTTTTTTCAGGGTCTGAAACGGGAATGATGGCTGCTAATAAAATTAAGCTTAAAAATCTTTCAAAAAAACCACATAGAGGTGCAAAAAGAGCCCTTAAACTGCTACATAAACCTGATTTACTCTTATCAACTATATTGATAGGTAATAATTTTGCAAACATCTTAGCATCAGCAATAGTTACTATAATAATGATTAATTATTTTGGTGGGAATGTGCTTTTAGGCTCGGTCATACTAACACTGGTAATTCTAATATTCTCTGAGATCACCCCAAAGACTATGGCTGCAATTAAGCCTGAAAGTTTTGCAATTAAATCTTCCTTATTACTCAAAGTATTATTGTTTGTTTTTAAGCCCTTAATTTCAATTACGAATCTACTCAGTTCAGGTGTTCTAAAATTATTTAAGTTAAATGCCAAAGATGCAAATGATAATGACAATCTTAATACTCAAGAGCTTAAAACTTTACTAGATGAATCTGGTGATTTAATACCTAAACAATACAGAGGAATGTTATCTTCAATTTTAGGGATGGAGGAACTTGTTGTTGAAGATATTATGACTCCTACATCTGAAATAATTGGACTTGATTTAAATGATAGTTATGAATCCAACAAAAAAATTATTGAGTCTACTGAATACACAAGATTGCCAGTTTTTAAAGACGAAATTGATAATGAAATTGGTACATTGCATTTAAAGGACTCTCATGCATTCTTAGATGAATTGGAAATAAATAATAAGGTTGATAATATTTTAAGAACTACATATTTTGTGTCTCAATCAACTGCGCTGATGAAACAATTAAGAGAGTTTCAGTTGAATGGAAAAAGCATGGCTCTTGTTGTAGATGAGTATGGAGAAATACAAGGCTTAATTACAATAGAGGACATTTTTAAAGAAATAGCAGGTAAATTTGGTAGTGATAGAGTTGAGCTTGAAAAAGAATTTACAATTTTAAAAGATGGATCTGTAATTACCGATGGAAATTCAAAAATCAGAGACCTCAATAATTTCTTAGATTGGTCTATACCGGAAGAAAATTCTAAGACTATCAATGGTTTAATTACAGAATATCTAGATCTAATCCCTCAATCTAATTTATGCGTACAAATAGATAATTATAAATTTGAAGTTATCAGAATAGATGATAACTCCATAGATAGAATTAAGATTATTAAAGATAAAATTTAAAAATGTCTCTAAAAAATACCATAGTTGTGCCAGTCACTCCGTTTGAACAAAATGCTTCAATTATCTTCTGTGAAGAAACTAATAAATGTGCTTTTGTTGACCCGGGTGGGGACATAGAGATTCTTTTAGCCAAAGCAAAAGATAATAATCTTATACCAGAAAAAATTCTTCTTACTCATGGTCATATAGATCATGCGGGTGGAGCTTCTGAATTATCAGAAATACTTAATATAAAAATAGAAGGTCCTAGCATTGAAGATAAGTTCTTGTTAGATAGCCTTAAGGAGCAAGGCCAGATGTTTGGAATGGATTCAAGGAATTGTATTCCTGATCTATGGCTCAAAGATGGTGATATTGTTCGAGTTGGCAGTATCACTTTAGAAGTATATTTTTGCCCTGGCCACACCCCGGGACATGTAATTTTTTATGAAAAAGATACAAAAATTGCTCTAGTTGGAGATGTCTTATTTCAAGGGTCGATTGGGCGTACTGATCTTCCTGGTGGCAATCATCAAGATCTTTTAGATTCAATTAAAAATAAGTTGTGGCCTCTTGGAAATGATGTAATGTTTATACCGGGACACGGAGGAAACTCCAATTTCGGTATAGAGAGGCAAACAAATGCTTTTGTTTCAGACTCTATTCTTAACTAGGCTTACTTTTTAGCGTATCTTCCGCCAGAAAGAGTATTTGATAATAGCTTCATTATGAATGGTGTATATTTCATAAAGAAAACTATAGCTCTATATCTTTTTCCAGGAATACAGTAAGACTTAGAGCTGAGAGTGGCTTCTACAGCTTCTGCAGCTACATCTTTGGCATTAAGCTTCATGAATGCTGGAACTTTATCCATAGCATCTTGAACACCACTGGAAGTATGAAATTCTGTAACCACAAATCCTGGACAAACAGCAGTAGAGGAAATACCTTTATGTTTATAATTCACATTTAGTGCATCACTAAACCTATTCATGAATGTTTTAAGAGGTCCATATAAGACCTGAAGAGTTGAGGGAGGTGCAAATGATGCAACCGATGAAATAATCATTATTTTGCCAGATTTTCTTTCCAGCATGTCGGGTATAAATATTTTTGATAAAGCTATTACAGATGTGCTTAATACTCTTATATTTTTTTCTTCATCCTCCATAGGAGTTTCATGAAATTGTTTAGGTAATCCATAGCCAGCATTATTAACTAAGACCTCAACTTCATAGTTTCTTTCTTTACAAAAATTATAAATTTCTTGAGGTGTTTCTGGGGAAGCAAGATCACCTGTTACATAGTCAGCATGAACTCCATACCTATCTTGAAGATCTTTAGTAAGAGCTATTAGCCTCTCTTCTCTTCTTGCTGTGAGTATTATATTAAAACCTCTCTCAGCTAGTGATATTGCTATTTCAGATCCTATACCCGATGAGGCTCCAGTGATAAGTGCATATAATTTTTTCATTCATACATACTACCAGTATCTAATCTTCTAGGATAGAATTAAGAAAAAAAATTTGGAAATCAATATGGAAAATAAAAAATCAATCTCAAAACTATTTCTAATATGCGTATTTGGGTACGCATTAATAGCTTTTACAGACAATATAAATGCTCAAGAAGGTGAAAAACCTGAATCTGTTGAGGATTCGAGTGACGCTGTCTTGGAAGATTCAAAGATGGGCAAAGGCAAAAAAGATAAAAAAGATTATGCCAGCATAGAAGAATTCATAGAGGATGGAGAATTTAAAGAACTTAATGGCTTTATGAATATCTTGCATGAAACTGAAGAAGATAAATACTATCTAATTATTGAAGAAGATAAAATAAATAAAGAGTTTATTTATTTTGCATATATATTGAATGGCCCACAGGATGTTGGTGCAAGTGGCGGTTCGATGGGCGATGGATCTATATTAGAGTTTAGAAAATTTAAAGATGATATTGGTCTTTATAAAATTAATACAAAATATAAATATGATGATTCAAATAAAATTTCTCAATCAAAACTTACGAATATTATTGAAGCATTCATGGGAAGGTTTAAGGTAGTTGTTAAAGAGGATGATAAATATTTAATAAGTGCTGATAAGTTGTTTTTAAGTGAAATGTTAACAAGTGTTACTCCAAACATACCTCAAGAGTATATGGAATATTATGATCTAAATATTGGCAAGATAGATAAAAGCAAAACTTACATTAATGACGTTAGAAACTATCCAAAAAATACTGCAATAGAAATAAATTATGGTTTTTTTAACCCAAGACCCAAACCAGGTGGTTCTGTTGATGCTGTGGCTGATAAAAGGTATACATTTATATCAGCTAGGCATTTATTTGTAGAAATGCCAGACGATAAATTCGAGCCAAGAATAGCAGACCAAAGAATTGGATACTTTTCAGAAAAAGTTACTGACTTATCTTCTTATGATAGCTACCCTGCTCGCGATCTAATGAATAGATGGAGATTAATTAAAAAAAATCCTGAAGCTGAATTATCAGAGCCTGTCGAACCAATTGTTTATTGGGTAGAAAACTCAACTCCAGAAGAGATTAGGCCATTTGTAGTTAAAGGAATTGAGGGGTGGAATGCTGCATTTGAAAAAGCAGGCTTTAAGAATGCAGTAGTTGCAAAAATTCAACCTGATGATGCTGAATGGGATGCTGGAGATATCCAATATAATGTTGTTAGATGGGCATCTACACCAAATCCACAATTTTCAGGATATGGCCCAAGTATCGCAAATCCAAGAACAGGCGAAATTATTGCAGCAGATATTGTTCAAGAATTTAATGCAATTAAAAGAGGTTATACATATAGAAAATTATGGGGATATACAGAAGATAATGACCCTTTAGAGCAGTGGATAGTATCTCTTACAATGCATGAGGTTGGTCATACCTTAGGTTTGCGTCATAACTTTAAATCTAGCTGGATTTATAATGCTGATGATATACATAATGTTTCTATAACAGGCAAGAGTCATATTGGATCTGTTATGGATTACGATCCAATTAATTTAGCTCCAGCTGGAACTCCTCAAGGGAACTTTTTCCCACATGGACCAGGAATATATGATAAGTGGGCTATAGAATTTGGATACACTCCAAATATGACTGATGAAGAAAGAGATTTAATCTTGGCAAAAGCTTCGATACCTGAATATGTCTTTGGGACTGATGGAGATGCCATGGGAAGTCCAGGTTCTAATACAGACCCTAGAGCAAAAAGATATGACCTTTCTGGTGATCCAGTTACCTATACATCTCGAAGAATTGAAATACTTGATGCCAAAATTAAGGAGCTGCCCTCAATATTTTTAGTTGACGGCAATACATCAACAGAATTTAGATCTAATTTCTTTAGCCTTGTTCGTGAAAAAGGTAGATTTATGGAAGGAGTATCTAGATTAATTGGTGGGGTTTATTCAAATAGAACTGTTAATGGCACAGACTTAACCCCATTTGAAGCTGTAGCATATGAAGATCAGAAAAAAGCAATGAGTCTTATTACATCAAAACTTTTATCAAATGATGCATTTATTTTTGATGAGAACATTCTTAAGTATCTTCAATATGAAAAAAGGGCAGCGTATAGTTCGGCTGAAAGAGGAAATGAAGACCCTCAACTGCATGAGGTTGTTTTAGGTCTTCAGGGAAGAGTATTGGCACATATTCTTCATCCAAGAGTAATGACAAGGCTTGTTGATAGTTCACAATATGGCAATACTTATCTTCCAAATGAAGTGCTTGATGATTTACAAGAAGGTATCTTTGTTGCTAAGGAAGTTCCAACTACATTTAAAATGAATCTTCAATCAAATTATGTTGACGGTTTAATTAAGGGTTTGACCGATAGTGATTATGATGAAATCTCGAGATCAGCTATATATAGTTCATTATTAAAAATTGAACTATACACAAAAAGACTTTATGGAACTGATGAATTAAAAAATCATCTAAAATTTCTTAACTGGAAAATAAATAAAGCTTTAGAAGAATAAGCCTTCAGATTCCAATAGTTTTTTCTTTTTAATAGCGCCCCCAGGGGCGCTATACCCACCAAGGGAACCATTCGAACATATTACTCTGTGACAAGGTCTAATAATAGGGGTTGGGTTTTTTCCACAAGCATTTGCAACAGCTCTTGATGCATTAGGCTTACCTAAATTTATAGCTATATCTTTGTAAGACTTTGTTTGCCCAAAGGGAATTTTATCAATTTCTTTCCATACAGATATTTCAAAGGGAGTTGGCAATTTTATCAACCCCAAGAAGAGATAAGATGGAGGGCCTCTTCTTCTGACATATCAAAACGTGCATATTTAGGAGTATCCATAGAAACAACCTGAGTTGCTATAACAGCATCTGTAATATTCAAAAATCTAAGAGATGAAACAAGGTCCTTTTTAGCCTCTTCATTCTCAGTTTCAGAAGTTAATTTTTGAGAATAATAGTTTGATTTAAATACAAGCTGCCCAAGCTCTATCAAGGCAAGTTCCTTATCCTCGCAACCTTCATCTTCATATTTTTCTACTGCATTAATTATCCAATAATGTGGCTTTGCAACTTTTAGTTTTGCCTCGTTCACATTTGGGTAAAGCTTTGTATGTGATTTTTCTTTAAACCAATTATCTTCGTGTTCAATAATGCAAACTTCTTTTAATTCAAATAGATAATCTTTTAATTCTTTCTTGGATATATTAAATGGGTATTTCATTAGAGTATTTTAGTTCAAAGCTAGAGAGAAGAAAAAACTTTTTTAATTTTTTCTAATGCCCAGTCAATTTCTGATTTTTGAATCATGAGTGGAGGTGCAAACCTTATGACAGTTTCATGAGTCTCTTTACAAAGCATTCCTTCTTTTAAAAGCAGTTTACATATATTTTTTGCAGGCATAGGAGCATTAGATAGCTCTAGGCCTATCCATAGCCCTTTTCCTCTAACTTCTTTTATGAAAGTAAAATCCAATGCCTTAAGTTCATTTAAGAAATATAAACCCAAATCATGACTATTATTAATAAGGTTATCTTCATAAAGCAGATCAATGGCTTTTGAAGCAACTGCTGCTGCAAGTGGGTTACCACCAAATGTTGAACCATGTGATCCTGGATCAAAATGATCCATTACCTCTCTAGAGCTTAAGAA
>Ga0209659_1002018_pt1 | contig 11327 bp, 8 predicted proteins | sample SaaInlLV_10m_DNA_FD_184658 | JGI IMG/M metagenome (GOLD analysis project Ga0209659, IMG submission 184658) | Marine microbial communities from expanding oxygen minimum zones in the Saanich Inlet - SI072_LV_10m_DNA (SPAdes) (version 2) | ecosystem: Environmental > Aquatic > Marine > Intertidal... | reverse complement strand
AATCCAAGCGTTTTTTCTAGCGCAGTTGAGAAGAGTTACCGAAACCGACCCTATGCCGAGCCTGGACCTGAGCGACTCGGTTGATAGGTTTCTGTAACTCGAAGAAATCCAGGTGGTTTTTCGCACCGAACTTCCGAACGAGGACCGAAAAGTTGGTTCAGGCGGGTCAGATCAAAAATAGTCTTCGCCGCTCGGGCCATTCTTTCTGACTCTAGTTCGTTACTCTCTTGGGCTGCTCTTGCCTCTTTGATTACTTCTTATTGTATGCAGGATCATGCCCATCCATGATCGACTTGGCGATGGCCTTGATGTCAGTGATGTAATCAGGGTCGTAGGCATACTCATCCAGCTCAACGCCGTAGATGGCATTCAGCCAAACTAGCTCCGCTGTATCGTAAAGAATCTCTTCTTCATGGCCGTGGCCCTTGTTGTCCCTGAACAGGCCATCGCCCGCCACGCCCGTAAGTACTGAAATGTCTGGCAGGTTGCCCGCTTCAAGGAGGGTCCGTAACTCCAGTGCCGCCTGGCCGTAGGGAATGCAGTATATTTCCACGTCTGGATAGAGCCCGCGCAAAACATCGATAAAGTCATGCCAAGAACCATCGTGTGACGACTGCCAGAAATTTGCGTAGGTCGCAGCGTCGGCGTAGCTCGAGGGAAAGTCAGCCCAGGGTAGGCCGATGAAGAACTTCGTGTCCGGGTTCTTCATCGGTATGCCCTGGGTCGACTACCCCACTGACTATGCTGACGCTGCTAGTTACGCAAATACTTGGAACCTCTTCTACAACACTATTATTCTTCCTACAGTGGACACACTGCGTGCACAGTATCCGGGGGTCACAATTTATTCCATCCCTTACGGTGCGGCGGCGCTGAAGCTACGCACCCTGTTTGAAGCGGGCAACTTGCCAGATGTAACTAACCTGCAGGGCCCGAGCGAGAGCTCCCTGTTCACAGACAACAAGGGTCATGGTGGCCAGATCCTTAAAGATCTGGGAGAGCTTATCTGGATGGACGCCATCTATGGTGTGGATCTGGACAAGTACGCCTATGATTCTGGCTACGAGACCGACCTGAAGGCTATCGCCAAGTCGATCATGGATGCGCACGATCCCAACTATAATGGCCCCAATAGATAATTCGCTCAGGTTGTTCAGTTAAAGGGGTACTTCTCCCATTCAACGTCAGCGCCAATTCAGTTGATGTGCCTTAATTCGGAAATTCCGTTCCAGAAACCGGTCAGGATTATTCCATTGACCGAATACGTTCATTCCTCTCCTACAGCTTACTTATCGGCAACTGTCCTACTGGGGCCAGGGAAAAAAATGTTTGTTGTTTCCTGATAGGCCCTGTACCCCGGCCGTTTTTGAACCGAATAGTACTCTGCTGGCACTGCCCCGGTAAAATATACCAGCGTGGTGTACATCATTCTTGAAGCCATTAACAAGCTGGCGCCTAGCAACACCCAAACAACCAGTGATTCCTGATCATACAGTGCAAGCCAGGAAGGAATGGCAGCGATAATCAGACCATTCCATACCATCCACTCAGCAAAGTAATTGGGGTGGCGGCTAAATTTCCACAGGCCCACGTTACAAACCATATTCTTCTGACCTGCCTTCTTCATCGTCTTCAGAAAGCCCAGTTTTTGCATATCAGCAACAGACTCCACAGCATAAGCGCCCGCCCAGATCAGCATACCAATCACTTCAAGCGCTGAAATACTCCCACTCGGGTTGGTCGCAATCAGGAGAGCAGGTACCGCCAGAAATGATGCATTCGCCAAGCCCTGATAGATCGCATCTATCTGCATGGCTAATGCAGTGTTGGTTTTACCTGCCTTTTTCCAGCGAATTTTCTGATATTCATAGCGCGGGAACTCTTTTTTCAGTAATCCCATTCTCCACATATTCAGAGCGCCTAGCGCCATGCGACTGCCTACGAGAATATAGACCATACTAACCAGAGCGACACGAACAGGGTCTCCACTACTATATAGCCAGGTTAAAACGCCGATAATTACCAAGCCAGATGGCCAGCCTATATCCACATAAGACATTCGTCCTGTGCGCCAAATGGGAAGGCATACCACCAGGACGAACAGCAGCAATTGTAGTGAACCATTAATCAAACTGATGGAAGTGAAGCTGTTGCTTAACAGCAATAACAGCCATCCAGCAGTGAAAAGAATGAGGGGCGCGAAGTATTTCATGGTTTTCCAGATAGTTTTAACAGTTACTGATAACTTAACTTAATTCTACTCACTCAGTGGGCATCATGAATGCGAAATTTTGACAAATAGAGGCCAATGCAGGTTGTGATGTCATACGCCCTGCTAGCCAGCACCTAATTCTCTAACGCCAGCCTAATGATGCGCAGGGCAGCATTATTATCAACCTCCGTTGCGCCAGGGCCCGCTTTTAAAAATTGTAACCGAGGCTAACACCGTAGGTACGCGGCTCTAATAGAAACTGGTTAGTAGCCAGGCCAACGTTCTGATCACCCAGGTATTGGCCAGTAATATGGTCGTCATCGAGAAGATTGCGTCCCCACAGTTCAGCAAACCAATTCCGTTGCGCACTATAGAGCGTCAGAGTGGCGTTCCAGACATCCCACTTCTCGACCGTATCGTTTCCTGTGTTAAAAATACGCGTATAGAACTCGTCCTGCCAATAATAGTTGGTTGCAGCAACCAGCTCCATGCCACTCTCAAGGTAGAAGCCATAAGACACGCCCAGATTGACTGAGAAGTTGGGTGCATTAGGCATCTCATTGCCATCGAGACTCTTCACCAGGCCGGAGCAGGGAAATACTCCCTCGGGGCAACCTGCGCCAACATACACATTCGAGTTTGGGCTAGAAATAATGTTCTCAGTAGTTCCCAGCGTGTTTATATCTGCTGTATCTAAACTGGATCCGCCGTCCATTGCGCTGTCTAACCATGCCAGGTTCGAACTAAAGCGCCAATTGTCGGTAGGCACCCAGACAAACTCTGCCTCAATACCTTGTATCGTCGCATCGTAATTAAGATTCAGTGCGGTTTGGTTATTAATCGTCGATATCTGTAATCCCTCATAGTCATAATAGAAAAAAGAAATATTAGACTGCAACGTTTGGTCAAAGAAGCGTGACTTTAAGCCAATCTCAAAGGCGTTAATGTACTCAGGATCAAATTCGGCGAGCGAAGCGTCCTCCGCCAGTACAGGCGAAGACGATGAAATGGGGTTAAAGCCACCCGATTTATAGCTGCGCGAGAGTGTCAGATACGTCATAACGTCGTCGGCCACGTCCCAGGTTATATTGAACTTTCCTGTGGGCTCTTCCCACTCTCCACCGAAATCTTCATATCCACCGTTCGGCGCAGCAGGGTCGTCAAGAAACCCCAGGTAAATACTGCGCTGCTTTGAACTTTTTTCCTCCTCCGAATATCTCAACCCCAAGGTCAAAAGCAGGCTATCGCTCGCCTGCCAGTACACCTCGCCAAACATCGCCCATGTTTCAAGCGTGTAATCACTTGTGTCATTATCAAATAAACGCTGCTCCGCAGGGATACCTGTTGCTTGTCCGTAAACTTCTAGCGCAGCGCTGTAAACGTAATAGTGAACATCCGAGTGATAATCTAGGTAAAACCCCCCCACCATAAAATTCCAGTCGCCGCTAAAGTCAGTAGCCAAGCGAAGTTCAGCGCTATACTGCTCTGGCTCGGTGGTGGAGCGATCGGTAGAGTATGCGCGGTCAACGGTAACGATACCGTCCGGACCAAGATTCACATCGACTTCAAGCGGCCATTGCTCGGAGGCAACCGTAAAGTCATAGTCGTTGCGCGCACTAAGGTCTGATGCGTGATAACCCAGCACCGTAGTCAAGGTATAGTCAGCAAAATCGAGGTTTGACTCAAAAGATATCATCAGATCCTCCACTTCATACTGAGGCGTGAAATCAAGAAACTGCTCGCGGGGATCTTTACTTTTGGGCGAGTTGGCAAAGTCATCTGCAGGGAAGCTAACGCCCAATACACTGCCGCTTATCTGGGTTAAAAAGCCGGTCACGGTGGCGCCGCTATTAGTGACCTCGTCGGCTAGACCCGTGGGTAAGCAGCCCAAAATCGCTTCCGAGTCTCTGAGACACCGCTGATTACTACCGCGCATGCGGTCTGAGTCTTCCTTGAAATAGTTAACAACCAATGTGGCATCGGCGTTGTCGCCAGCCCAGCGCGTTGAAGAACGCAGCGACCACATATCCCTCCCATCAATCTTATTGCCGTCAAAATCATTATCAACGTATCCATCTCTCTCGTTATAGAACATCGAAAATCGTTGTGCCCACTGGTCACCCAGCGGAATATTGATCGCGCCCTTAGCCTTGATATGGTCGTAATTGCCGAGCTCGAGGGTAATGTCTCCACCAAACTCGTCGGTGGGTTTATTAGTGATCATGTTAACCACACCAGCCGTCGTATTTCGGCCATAAAGAGTGCCCTGCGGCCCCCTGAGAACCTCTACCCGCTCAGCATCGTAAAACTCAGTCTCGAAGATTCGCCCACCGTTGAGGTAGACGCCGTTAAAGTGAACTCCGGTCCCACTGTCTGTTGCTGAGCCTACGCCCAGATTGCCTATGCCCCTGATAGAAATTGCTGCAGTGGTGAAGTTGCCTTTGCTCATCAGCATGTTCGGAACATTAAACTGAAGGTCCATTGGTTTACTTATCAGCGCCCTATCGAGCTCGTCGCCACTAAATGCACTTACTGCAATGGGTGTATCTTGAACGGTGGTCGCTCGTTTTCCGGCGGTAACAATAACCTCTTCCAGCGCGCCTACAGACTGGGCGAAGGCCTCAGCAGTCAGTGCCCCGCTCAAAAGGCCAAAGGAAAGGAGTACGTTTCTATGCGTGTTATTTTTCATCCGGCACACTCTTTATTATCTAGTCACTCAAACACCTCATTTAAACATAGCAGAGAATCTATCAGGCGTGCGAAATTAACCGGCTTTTAGGCGACGCCTCCGGGAGGCGTCATGAAAGCTAAGCGGTGATGCTCGTCGTCATAAGTAATAATGAATAAACTCATGATGGCAGTGGCGACAATCGTTGTTTGCATGCAATTGAATCGTGCGAGAACAAATAGACGTGTCAACCGTTTGATAATCACCCTACAGTTAATTGAGTCAGCAAACACCAGTTGTGCATGCGTCGCTGCGCGCGCTGCTCTACTGACTCTGCGCCAAAAAATGCGGGCACAGGATCGCCAAAGCCACGTGGATTCGCAACACAACTGGCATTGATCACTGCATAGTCCTGCTCATCGACTGTAGCACTGGCAAAAACCGGCAATTGGCAGCGCATGCACTCATGAAATTCTGCAGTTTTTGACCCCTGGCGAACCACACTGTAATACAGCGGATTATGTATAACGGCCCTTACCCTCGTGCCAGATTTGCTCACCCAGTTGGCGCCGTAGCCACTGCAGTAATCACATGCGCATGCTCTGGGCACCAGGGATAAATCAACTAACTGCCAATGCAGCTCGATGTTGCCACAACCGCACGCTCCCTTCACAGCGCAACCCGCAGTTCAACAGTATTGCCATCAGGATCTTGAATATAAATCGAATTGCCCTGGCCCTGCGCACCATAGCGGGACGCAAACTCACCGAACTTAATACCATGTTCATTCAGGTGCCCCATGATAGCCTTTTCGGAGAGAGGTTTGAGCTGCAGACAAAAGTGATCGAGATTATTCCCCGAAGCGGTAGGCGGCTCGCCACCGACACGGCCTAACTTGCTATCAACAGCTACAAGATCGATCAGTGCCGCACCAGCGCGCAACTGGGTCAAACCCAAGTCGAGCGAAGTCTCGCGTTCAATGACGCAGCCCAGGACGCCACAATAAAAATCCAGCATAGGTGCGAGGCGAGCAGTTCTCAGCACAATATGGTCAAGTCCGACAAGTTCGAGCATGCTGTATCACCTCGGTAAAACATGTTTTTCCATCGTGACAGGAATTCTGCGACAACTTAGCCAGAGCCATTGCAATTATCGGCGTTAATGAATGAATTAAGATTTAATAGTGCCAGTTGGGCGCGTCGAGTCCATTTTTAGTGCCCTCGTACTCGATGCGCGGGAGTGATTCCCGCACTGATAAACCGTTGCTATGTTTGAATGACAAGCTCGACCCGCCGATTTAGCGCACGACCGTCGACATTGTCACTCCCGTCGATATTTGAATTAGGCGCGACCGGTTCGCTTTCGCCTTTCCCCATAGTTTCAATGGTTACATCTGACCCTATATGGCCCGGTCCTAACAACCAGCGCTTGATGGATTCTGCGCGCTGCTCAGATAGCCGTTGATTGTAAGTTTCACTGCCTAGAGCATCTGTGTGCCCGACAATGCGCACCTGGGCACTGCCAGTCTCGAGTAACACTGTCGTCAGCGTTCGCAGTTCGGCATCAGCCTCGGGTTTAACCTGATACTGATCAAAATCAAACAGGAGGTCGGCCGACAGCGAAATTTGAATCTCTTGGTCCAAGACTTTAGCATTCAGCGTCGCAAGCGCTTGCTGAAGATCTTCAATGTTCTCCTGCAAAACCAATCCTGAATCTTTTAATCCCGGAAGCTCACGAACATCTCCATGAAAGCGACGAATATCTGTGAGTGCTTTCTGTGCTGCCAAATGAGCCTCGGGATCGTCCGGTCTTGCAGGATCCCAACCCAATGCAACTTGGGACAATCCCAATATAAGCGAGATGATTAATATGGCTCTCGGCAGAAAACCTTTCATCGGCTCAAGGCTATATTCTCGAAGGGCAAAGCGTCCGGTAGCACTAGATCAATGGTCTCACTACCCTCAGGGGGCGCGGGAAACTTAAACCACACCAGTTTTCTGGCCCCGGGCTTAAATTGTGACGAAGGTATACCAATGAACCTGTTGTTCAATGGCGTCGCTAATGGCTCGCCGGTTGAATCTACAAGTACATGATATTTTTTGCCCTCAGATTTCTCTAAAAAGTACACCTCCGATACGGTATACCTGATCGAGATTTTATCGCTGCCAGTGTTGCGATAGGCAAAAACGGCAGTGAGAATACCTCCGCTTTCACTAACGCTGAGCAAGTCGACTTCCATTTCACCGTTAATGCCGTATTGCGTTTGAATGGGATCAGCCGCTTGAGCAGGAATCAGCCAAAGACTTAAATAAAAAAATAACAGTGCAGGAATACGATTTGACTTGGTTTTCATTTTAGCGCTCTCCTTGTGAAGTGACATGCCTTCTCAATACCGTTAAAAGTGCTATCAATTGTAATTAGTGACCCGAACTCCGTAATTTAGCAGCTCCCAATTTCTAAACTGCTGTAACTGTGCGGGAACCGCATAAAAAGTCTAATCAAGAGAAAATAGAGGATACCAAGCCTACGGCCCATCATGAGCAACAGTGCGACAAGCAGTATCGGCTAACAAATCTTTGACATTCACGCCTCAAATTTTCTGTAGCGCCAGCAATGACAAGATGCCATAAGCAGCAAGTACTGTCACGCTATGGATGTTTGTTATCGTCAAAGCTTTGGCAAGCGCATTTACCCCAGTATTCAGCTAGTGCTCCGCTTACGGAGACAGCTTTCGAATTCAGGCGCACAGAAATAAGTTTAGCGATTAACGCGCTTGGCGCTGCGCCAGACAATCACCGCTTTTACCAGACAGAAAGATAGAAGCGAAACAATCACTAATTGCGCTATGGCTGCTGCCGGGCCTTTGAACACTAACATGCCGACCGTCATCTTTACGCTTCCAACAACAAGCTCATCGATAAAGTCGAACAGACGCCAGCAGAGCATAGGTAGAAATAAGGTACTGACTTATTCGTTCGTCGACGCTTGCATATTCAGTCTTGGTAAAAGTCGAAAATTCTACTACCCTCTATGACTATCGATCGCCCACGCATGATGCGCTTAATGGATTATATGCCTGTGTATACCTCCCGAATGTTGAAAACTATTGCAGTTATGCTCTTGACCCTGGTCACTAGTTCTATGGCCCTGGCAGGGTGGGTAGCGGTGGGAGCCAAGGGTACTATTCTCAATAGTTCGGATGGCATCACATGGTTGGAGGCGGATAGCGACACCACCGAGACTCTTCGTGGCGTAGACTTTGATGGCGTTGATACCTGGGCAGCATCTGGACAGTCCGGCACCGTTGTCAGAAGCAACGACGCTCAAAACTGGATGCAACAGATTAGCGGCAACAATGACGCGCTCTGGAGCACCGTTTTCGAGGGCGGACAGTGGATTGTATCCGGAGGACGAGGGCGTATTCTTACCAGCCCGGATGGGATCGCATGGACTTCGGTCAATAGCAACTTCTCATTCACGCTCTTCGATATCGCCTACAACCAAAACAACCTTTATGCGATTGCCGGTGACCTGGGAATCGCCACGACTGTTTTAACCAGCCCTGACGCCACTACCTGGACTCAGAAACCACCACAACCCAATAATGCAGAGGGCCTTTACGGCATAACCTACGACAACACGATCTGGATTGCAGTAGGCGACAAGGGAAAAATTCTCACCACCAGTGATCCCGATTCGAGGTCGTGGACAGAACAACCCAGTGGCACCGATACAGATCTGCGGGACATCGTCTACAACGGCACAGATCTTTACATTGTTGTTGGTCGTGAAGGCGCTATCCTGACTAGCCCCGACGCAGTGGCCTGGACGCCAACAAGTAGTGGAACCACATTCGATCTTTTTGGCGTCGCTTATGATGGTTCCGGTCAATACATCGCAGTAGGCGACGAGGGCACAATACTCACAAGCCCAGACGGATTTAGTTGGTCGATAAAAGAAAGCCCTACCTTCCGATTTCTTTACGATGTCGCATCGGGCAAGCTGCCGCAAACGATTAATTTCCCGGCGCAAAGCACTCTTTTTCAGAACTTTTCCGCCTCAGGCTCTTACTCTCTGGGCCCTGAAGCAACGGCTTCTTCCGGGTTGGCAGTGACCTACACAACGCTGACGGCAGGCGTTTGCTCAATCATCGACACAACCGTCACAATGATTTCGTTGGGGGAATGCCAGATCGAAGCATCTCAGCCAGGAGACAGCACATATTTACCTGCTGAGCCCGTCACGCAGTCTATCTTGCATATTTCGACACCAAGCCCCGGCGTACCGACTAAGCCGGGATTACTATTCGATCCCCAGGATTCAGAGCTCTTTTCGGCGGGCACGGCCTTCGTGCTGTCACCCGCAGCAACCACCACTCAAACGCCGGTTGATCCTCAACCGGTGATCGTTTACGTATCGAGCACTCCATCGGTGTGTACGATTCCATTTCAGGGAAGTCTCGAGGTAACCATGCTCACCCTTGGAGACTGCACTATCATAGCGGCGTCCGCCCCGAACAGCCTTTACTCTATTGGTGGACCCGTGGCTGGCACGGTCAATATATACAAGCTTGCAATCCCTGCTGTACCGGTTCCGACGCTGCCGCAGCCGCTGCTGTGGTTGCTTGGCGCGCTCGCCGCCGCAGTCGCGGCATCGAAGCTTCGCAGAGGTACACAAAAATTAAGTGCTTGAGGAGTCAGGGTGAATCGCTGGTAAGACCAGACTGAGCAGGAGGTAATATCGGATCGAATTCTGTGTCGTTTTTAGGTATTCATTCGCCGATATTGCCACTATCAACGCGTTTGGTTGGCAGCTTCAATTTTTCAGTCCACTACAACAGGCTGCTAAACATCGCGTCTTCGCAAGGGCTGCCACCGAGCGCTTCAAATTCCTCAAGGTTCCAGTACCGGGTGTCTTTGAGCAGACAGTCATACATCTGACTGTGTAGCTCTTGACTGGGAAACCGGGTGTCGTTAAGCAGACGTTGATGAAGAACCGCAAGGGTAATTACCTTACTCGTCATGCGAATACCGCCGTCGTTCTCATCATCAAGAATAATGTATTTTTCACCAGCGGCTGATTCATTCGACCAGGCTCGCCATTCATGCAAGGTGCCGCTGCGACCGCGACCCGGTGAACTGGAGTAGGCAAATTCTGCCCAGTAAGAAGACATACTTTCAGACAGTAAATCGCGACCCGGAATATTGTTCTCATCGAACATCAGGTTGTTCATAAAGCTGTCGTCAAACATACCGAACACAAAGGGGATTTCAGAGGCATGAGCTGCACCCATTAACTCCTGCATATCGGAGCCCGCAATGGTGGGCAGTTCGTCCCAGTCGAAACGATAAGCGTAGACGGATTCGTTCTGTCTATTGCTCATAGCAATCGCTACTTCATCGACGCCCAGCGCTTTTATAGTGTCATTGATATAACTGGTGTAGGCCTGGTGGTGGTCCTTGTCTTTTATCCGGGGGAATAAACCAAACCTGGTTTCCACAAAGGTGTCATCCATCGCCGCCAGCATTTTAAATTCATCGCGAGTACTGCCCAATATGATGGGCACAGCATTATAGTCAGCGCTGTCGGAAAACAACTGAATCAGTTCTCGCGAAGGAATCACCGCACCATCGGCCAATAACTGCGGCACATTAGACAGCCCTAACTCGCCACTGAAATCATAAATGTTCAACAAATCATCGGCACTTTTGCCACGCAAGTAGTCACTTATTGCCGCGCTACTCATGGCTCCTTGATAGTCAGTTGCCTCCACCCGGTTAGCGACCAGACCATCGGCGACCAGAAAGCTGTTCACAACTTCTCGACTACTGTTTTTGTCTCCCGGTTGGGCACTTGCTGCATAATTCTGTGCGGCGCTCAGCGGCGTGGTCTTTGTGGTGATACCACTTTGCACAATGGCCTTATGGAAAAGCCCCTCTGCCAGTGGTGAAGCTAGTAGCACAAAAGTATTCATGCCACCGGCGGACTCTCCAAACAAGGTCACATTATCCGGGTTACCGCCGAAAGCCTCGATGTTGCCCTGCACCCACTGTAGCGCTCGTATGCTGTCGAGGTTGCCGTAATTGCCGGATTGATCCTCAACAGAGCCACCTCTGTTCAGCGCAGGATGGGAAAACCAGCCAAAAGGGCCGAGACGATAATTAAAATTGACAACAATGACACGGTGGGTGTTCGCCAGCTGTGTACCGGAATATTTAAACTGGTTGGCATAACCCACCATGTTACCGCCGCCATGCACATACACCATCACTGGTAGACGCTGGTCGCCCTTGGGCACCGCTTCGGGTGCATAGGCCGGGGCGAAGATATTCAGTTTGAGGCAATCCTCTGAACCGATCGGCTTACCCCACTCGCTGGGAGGACGGCTCTCCATTTGCGAGCCAAACTGCTTGCAGAAGTCCCCTGCCTGGAGCGCCTGGTAAGTAC
>Ga0209659_1002003_pt1 | contig 11396 bp, 19 predicted proteins | sample SaaInlLV_10m_DNA_FD_184658 | JGI IMG/M metagenome (GOLD analysis project Ga0209659, IMG submission 184658) | Marine microbial communities from expanding oxygen minimum zones in the Saanich Inlet - SI072_LV_10m_DNA (SPAdes) (version 2) | ecosystem: Environmental > Aquatic > Marine > Intertidal... | reverse complement strand
ATGAAGATATTAATAGGCAGCTAGAAGAATGAAAAATGGTCTAACTGCATTAAGAGAGATTGAAGTAGGGCAAGGGGTAACACCTTTGCCTGATGTTCCTTTTCTAAAAACTGTTGGCGCATCTTTGGCTTATAAATATGATCCGCTAATAAGCAGAGAGCAAGAAATAGCTCGCTTTCCTTCGTTGCCTCAAGATGGATATAGGGCAATAGATAATATTCCCCAAGGTATGGAAGAGTATGGCTCGACATTGCTTAGAGCTACGAGCCAAGATCATATGGAGTTTTTGGTTCAGAATTTAAGAAATAGATCAGAAGTGCGTCAAACTCTTTCCAGATCAGGAATTATACCGCAATTTGCTGCAGAACTATTTGACCCCTTTAACTACATTGGCATTCCTTTTACTCGCGCTGCAACCTTTGCTGGCGCTGCGCTGAAAGGTGGTGCCTCTACTGCTGCTGTTGTTGCTGGTCAGGAGGCTATTCGTTATCCGCTTGACCCAATGGCTACACCGGAAGAAGCTGCTTTAAACGTTGGCGCTTCGTTTATTCTTGGTGGTGCTATTACTGGCTTGGTTACAATTCCAATGCAAAGAAGGATTGCCGCGCAGAAGTCTGCTGAAGAAGAAATAATTAATCTGCAAAAACAGATTGAGCCAGTTGAGGGTGAGCCTACTGCTGAAATAGCACCGAGCTTGTTTACTGACTCATGGCTATACAAAGGAGTAACTACTCCTATGAAACGTATTCTTACTGATGACAGTATCCCGAACTCAGTTAAGTTGCGTACACTCAAAATAGCTAACGACTCTGGCATACTGCTTGCAGCAAACAAGCAAGGTCAAAAGGTAGGTAACTCAGTCTTTCAGAACTCTAAGCTGCTCGAAGGTGAGTGGGTAAAGACATACGATGACATGATGTTGATCTGGGGTGAAAGCACTGGCAAAGGTGTAGTTAATCCTCTGGACTATACATTTAAGCGTAAAGACTTCGAGACATGGATTGAGGGCGTAGACTCAAAAGCAATGCGTGGCATTGAGGCTGCAGATGATTTTGAAGCTCAAGCAATGAACAAGCTTAATAACTTTTACAAGACTTGGGAGACTCGTCTTAGCGAGCAAGGCTTGATTGGGTCTAAAGCACACTATGAAAAGTTTATAACAGGCCGTGAGAGGCGCATAGAGGGCGTACAGAAGCGCTTAGAGACTGCTCGCAACATAGACTACCGTATGAAACTAGAGGCTCAGGTGCGGCGTTACAGCGACGAGGTAGATGAGGCTCGTGCAATCTTAGATGATATAACTGATGAGGTTATGCCAGCTAATGAAAAGATCTTCCGTCCTAGATACTGGGATCAAGACGCAATTCAGGCAAATCGCGTAGAGTTTGAGCGTATTCTTACAGATTGGTACAGCAGTAATCCGTCAATAGTTGTTGAGAAAGACGGTAAGTTTAGCAAGGTGCAGCTATCTACAGATCCAGCAGCTATTAAGGCGCGCGTTGATGATACAATAGATAACATTATTGGCATTAAGGACATCTTAGATCCTGAGGCTGGTTACTATGGCGCTGGTAAATCAAAGCATTTTAAGCACCGCTTGGTAGATATTCCAAACGCACTGGTCTTAGATTTTATTCAAACCAATCCGATTGCTGTAATGAAGGCATACGTTCAGCGTACTGGAACTCGCTATGAGTTTTCTCGACAGTTCGATGGTGCATCTATCGACGATGTATTAGATGATACATTCAATGAAATGCTAGATGCTGGCAATACACCAGAGCAAGCTAACCGCGCTTTGCGTGATATGCGTCACTTGTATAGAAGGGTTACTGGTGGTTTACAGCGTGAGCCTGATCGCTGGGATCAATCAACCGCTAGAGTTCTTCGCAGCCTTGCACAGCTAAATTATCTAGGGTCTGCTGGTATATCTACAATAACCGAGCCAGCTAAGATTATGATGGAACATGGCCTTGCGCCTACGTTTCGTGGCTTATTCTCAGTAATGAAGAACAATCAGCTAAGACTTGGTGGTAAAGAAGGCAGACTAGCTGGTGAAGCTTTAGATAATATTATGAACTCGTCGCATTTGCGTCTTGTTGATGATGTAAACAATAATCCATTTAGGTCTGATATACTGGATAAAGCTAAAGAGCCTTTTTATCTGCTCAATGGTCTTGGTCCGATTACTCGTATTTTTAAAGACTTCGATGCTATGATGCGCTCTCACAGTATTATTGATTACTCTGTACGCTGGACGCAGAACAAAGCAACAAAGCAAGAGCAAGAGTACCTACTGCGTTATAACATTGACTTGGAAGATGCTAAGAAGATTGCAAATGCACCTTGGCAAAAGTCTGAGTCTGGTTTGTATATGGCAAACACAGAAGCATGGACTAATACGATTGAGTTTCCTGCGACTAAAGCTGAAGTTATATCTGGGCCAACAGATGAGTTTACTAAGGGCGGTCGCTATAAGCCAGCATTCTATCGTGACTCTGAGAAGAAGATTTACATAGATGAAGAGTACATCAAGGATGTAATGTACGAACAGCGCGGCTGGGAAAACCCACGCGTTGAAGGCGTTAAACCTATTAAAAAAGGTATCATCAATACGCCAGAAGATTATGTGACTTTCATTAAGATGCATGAGATTATGCACTCACTCAACAGGCCCAAAGATATGGGATTTGACATGAGAAAAAAAGAAAGCAAAGCCGCTTACGAAAATGCAATCAATGATCTAGCTGTTGCTGAGATAGAAAAGCAAGCAAGAGTAAATCCTGAGACTGTGCGTACATTTCGTAATGCTCTTAGCTCTGGAATTATGAATACAATCCTAATGGGTACACCAGCAGATAAGCCAATAATTACTGACGGTATTGCCTACATTCCTATGCGTGTTGCTGAGAAATTTGGCATGAAGGAAGATAGAGAGTTCAAGGGATATGCTCGTATTGAAAGCGGATTGCTTGGACTACCGTTTCAGTTCTACAGTTACAGTTTAGCTGCGGTAAACAAGATTACAGCAGCATACGGACATGGACAGCTAAAGAACCAGTGGATTGGTACAGCATTATCTATGGGCTTGGGCTACATGGTGCTGCAATACAAAACGCCTGACTTTGTAGAAATGAGTTTCCAAGATCAGCTTGCTAGATCTTTTGATTACTCAGGTGTTGCTGCTTTATATTCTGATATGTTCTACACAGGTATGGCTACTACTTTAGCATTGGGTGGGCCTAATATAACTGGTGGCGTTCTTCAGCCTCGTTTTCCTCAGAAGCCTGATGCGCTAGATGCTGCAAATGGTTTGCTTGGTGCTGGCCCTAGTATTGCTACTGATATTGCGCGCGGTTCTTATGATCTAGTTACTGGCAATATTGGTGAGGGCACTAAAGAAATTATTCGTAATTTACCTTTTGCTAGAATGTGGTTTTGGAAAGGTAAGATGAATGAGTTTACTAATATGATTGAGGGTGAGCTTGACGCCCCTCTCGGATTTGGAAGATATTAAGATAGTTTGAAATTAATTAGTAACTATGGTAACGGAAGTTAAGCCAAATAGGAGATAGACATGGCAACCTTAAACGATAGGGTACTAGATAACGGCTTGACCGTTTTGGATACGGAAGCAAATAGAGTTGATATTTGCTCATCAGAGCCAACCACATATGCCGCTGCAACAAGCACTCTGACGCTTGGCAATGAAACCAGCATAAGCATTTCGGCCCCCGCTGATGCCTCGCCAAACGGGCGTAAGGTTACTTTGTCAGCTATTACTGGTGCATCTGTTACCGGCACCGGCACTGCAACGCATTATGCAATTACTGATACCAGCAATAGCCGCTTGCTTGCCACGGGCGCGTTATCGGCATCACAGGCTGTGACCTCTGGAAACACATTTTCTCTGACAGCATCAGATATTCGCATTCCAGATCCAGCATAAGGGGCTGAGCAATGGCCGTTCTTAAAAATAGGGCAAAGATGTCCACCAGTACAACTGGTACTGGAACGATTACGCTTGGCTCTGCTGAGGATGGCTATCAGACTTTTGCTGATGCTGGCGTGGTAAACTCAGATGTAGTAAGGTACGTCATTGAGGATGGCAGCAACTGGGAAATAGGCACCGGCACCTATACGGCCACTGGCACTACCCTGTCACGCACGGTAAGCGAAAGCAGCAACTCAGACGCAGCTATTAACCTTAGCGGATCAGCTACAGTGTTTATCGGGGCTACGGCTGAGGATATTCCTGCGCTTTATGCTGCTAATGAAGTTAGCCCTACAGCACAACCTTCAGCCACAGGCAGCAATGCTATAGCTATTGGAGATAGCGCTGTAGCAAGCGGTACAGACGCTTTAGCATTTGGTGACGGGGCTACTTCATCAAGCACAAGGTCTACTGCAATTGGTTATAACTCAACTTCGTCGAGTATTGCCTCTGTTGCGATTGGCGCTAACGCAAATTCTAGTCAGTTTTACTCGGTTGCAATAGGTTCACCTTCTAATGGAAGTGGATCAGTTGCTACAGGTGGTGCTTCAGCTATAGCGATAAATGGTCGTGCCTCTGGTACAGACAGCCTTGCAGCAGCTATAGCTAACAACACATCCAGCTATGGTGCAACTGGTACTTATAGTATTGCGATTGGGTATCGGGCTAAGGCGTCGGGTTCGGCTAGTTCAATAGCCGTTGGTTTAGACGCAATTTCAAGCGGCAGAGCCTCTATCGCCATGGGTGAGGGCGCAACAGCTTCTGCTGATAGTGCTGTATGTCTTGGTGAAGATAGCACGACTTCAGGCGCAAATGGAAGTATTATTGGCGGTTACCTAAACACTGCAAGTGGGAGTAGATCAGCTATACTTGGCGGGTACTCTAACTCAGCTACCGTTGATTATTCGATTGCAATGGGTAGCCAAGCAAAATCAGATAAATACGGTAAAATTGCCCATGCAACAGGTGCTTTCGCTAATGCTGGTGACGCACAAGGAGGGATTTATGTTTTACGTGCAGATACTACGGATGCTACAGCAACTGTACTTACAACAAACAATAGCACAGCAGCAGCAACTAACCAAATCGTAGCAGCCTCTGACACCTGCATTACCTTTGACGGTACTATCACTGCGATGCAAAACGGCGCACAAGCATATGCCTCATGGAAGATTGAAGGTTTGTTGGTAAATGACGGTGGCACAACCACACTTGCTGACAGTGCAACTACAGTAATCCAAAACTTATCAAGCTGGGGCATGGCTCTCTCAGCCGATAATACTAACAACGCATTGGCTATCACCTGCACTGGTGAAGCGAGCCATAACATACGCTGGGTGGCTAATATTAGAACCACTGAAGTAACTTACGCCTAAGGGAGAAACCAATGGCTATTCAAAATAATATTGCAGAAGGTGGCTCTCAATATGGCATCGCATTCAATAACGCCTATTACCGCATTGTGACAGCGGCTGTGTCACGGCAGCGTGGAACTGATCCTAAGTTCACCGTAATGATTGATCTGTCGGCATATGCTACAAGCTCGCCCACCAATGACACCCGCGAGGTGGATTTCAAGCGCTACAACGCAAATCTCACAGATGTAGAAGCTGCGTCTGGGGCTACGTTCTTGGACAAGTGCTATGCTTGGGTGATGTCGCAAGCCGATATGGATGGCTCTTCAGCCGTATAAGGGGTAGATTATGGCTTTAACGATAAATCACCAGACGAATGACATCAGCGCCACAAGCGGCAGCGTGACCATCGACGGTAGCGCTGTTGGTGGTGGTGGTGTTACTATTGTGCGGGGGGCCACATCAACTTTTACTGGTAATAATTTTACAGTTACTCATGGGCAAGGCTCTACGCCAGATTTTGTTTGGGGCGAAGTAATTATTACTAGTGCGCAGTATGGCTATTCTGTTGGTGACAGTATTAAAATTACCAATATTTTTGAAATGGACGAAACTGATTATGCCTTAACTACTTGGGGTAGTTCTACGCAAATGGGTTTAGTTGCCAATAACGCCGACACTTATAAGCTTGCTGCTAAAAGAGATGTGGGAGGCACACTAGGCTTACTATCAGGACAATCTATTAGAGTTTGTGGCGTTTGGTACGACTAAATGTTAACTTTTTTAATCTTAAAGCACTGCGAGACATTCCAAGCCAAGCTGGGTTTCCCGACGAATGTCACTTGGCCGACGAAGCCATAAGGAGTAACACATGCTAGGTTTCAGCCCTTTAGCGTCTGCCCCCTTAGCCGACACAGGGGCTGTTGCAGATGCAGCGTTTGGCCTTGATAATATTGTTGCTGGCGCTCCCACGGTTGCCGCCTTAACAATCTCTCAGGTTCATGCTCTTACGTCTGATGATATTACGGCGAGCGCTGCCGTTGTGGGCCAGCCAACTATATCCTTAGATCAAAATTTAACGGCTGATGATATTACGTCTGGTATGCCTATTATTGGTACTCCTGACCTAGATCACAATCATGCGTTTAGCGGCGATGACATCGTAGCTGGCGTTCCTGTATTTTCTACACCAACATTATTTGAGGATGATAGCTTAACAGCGGCAGGTATTACTACAAGCGCGCCAACCGTTGAAGCTGTAACTCTTACGGAGCAGATAGCATTTACGCCTGTAACAATTACGGCTGGCTCGCCAACCGTTAGCAATGTTACAATTAGCCAAGTTCACAATTCAACTGCGTTGGATATTAACGCTGGCACACCTGTCGTTGAAGCGCCTGTTATAACTGGCACCCAGAGCTTAACATTAACAGATATTACGGCTGGCGCTCCGACAATAGAGGCGTCTACGTTGATTGAGAATGTCGATTTAACATCGACTGACATAACAACCGCCGCGCCAACCGTTGCAAATGTAACCGCAGGTATTGTTCATGTTTTTGTTTCTATAGGAATTTCTTCTCAGAATCCAATCATTGACCAGTCAACAATTCTTGGTGTTTCTCCTTTAATAAGTGCTGATATTGATGGAGCTAATGATTTAGTAATTATTACTCAGGCGAATGATGTAATTATTGACGAGGAAGTATTTCTTGCAAATGTTGCTTAATACAAGGTAAAGAAAGCTATGACTTTTTACATTAAACAAAATGACACCAAGCCAATCCTTAGTGCTACATTAATTAATGGTGATGGTTCTGTAGCTTCTTTAAGTGGAGCTACAGTTTTATTTAAAATGCGAAAGTCTGGTGAAACATCTTCTACTGTAGATTCTTCAGCGACTATTTCTGATGCAGCGAATGGTCAAGTTGTATATTCTTGGTCCGCTTCTGATACGACTACCGTTGGTAGCTATGAGGGGGAGTTCCAAGTTACCTATGCTGATAGTGGAATACAAACATTTCCTAATAGTAGATACATAGAAATAGAAATTGTGGATGATATAGCATGACCAAACAAACAGTTGCATCTGCACATAATAGGATTGTTTGATATTATTTAATAATTATGGTAACGGAAGTTAAGCGAATTAGGAGATAGACATGCCTGTTGAACCAAATCTTAGGGGTAGCAACCCAGCAGAAAATGCTGTTGCTGTTGTACCAAACGACTCTTCGGATCTAACTGATACAGCTAGAGCGCTATATGTTGGCGGTGCTGGGAATGTTAAAGTAGATACCTCTGCTGGCAATACGGTAACATTCAATGCGCTTCCTGCTGGTGCAATATTGCCTGTTCGAGTAAGGCGGGTTTATAGCACTGGTACTACAGCAACTAATATTGTTTCAATTTTTTAATGTTTCTTGGAATAGGCATATCATTAAACCAACTAAAGGTTTATGCGGCTGTTGCTGCTGCTTGGATTCTTGGAACGGGTTCTTGGAATGATGCGGGTGTTTGGATTGACACCGATGTTTGGAATGATAGCTAATCATAAAGGAGCTTAATAATGGGTACATTTGCAGACGGTGAAAGCGGCTCCTCAGTCCGTACAAAAATAAATACCGCTATAGAAAAAACAGAAGGTACAACTGCAATCAGCACAATTAATGTTGATGGCGGTGCTATTGATGGTGTTACGCTTGGAACAAATAGCGCGGTAACAGAAGCGCAAGTTGATAACATTAATATCAACGGTAATACAATCTCAAGCACAAATACCAATGGTGATGTTACTATTGATCCAAATGGAACTGGTGATGTCAATGTTGGTAACTTTAAGTTTGATGCAGATCAGACTGTAGGCGCTGGTCAAGACAACTATGTTTTAACCTATGACAATAGTGGTGGTAAGATTAGCTTAGAAGCTGCTGGCGGTGGTGGTGGTGGTAATTTTGTTTTAATTTCTGAAACAACAGTCAGTTCTCATACTGGTTCGTTTGTTTTTACAAAGTCTACTTATTCAGCGTATGAAAGAATTATAATTTACTTTCAGAATATGATTACCTCAACGGCTGATAATACTTTTTTTAGGCCATATCTTCAAATTGGTGGTTCTTATGATGCAGATGTAGCTTCTGTAAGCACAATAACAGGAAGCTCCGGCGTCTTTAGCAGCACGACAGTGCTTCGTGGTGATTCAACTAAGCGATTAATAAATGCAACCATAGAAATCCCTTTATCTGGCCCTCGCTTTTTCTTTTCTTCTGAAACAAGTCGCCACGATGATGCGGATGCAACAACTAATGCTCCTTCTGCTGATTGTGTTAGAGTAACTTACAATGGCACAGGCGATGATACTAATTGGACTGATTTTAAACTGGAGGCAGATAACAGCTCAACCGATGGTTTTAGTTCAGGTAAAGTTTTAGTTTATGGATTATCTTAGGAGCAAGCAATGGGCGAGTTAAATGTAAGTACTGGTGTATATACACAATACACAGATGATCAGGTTAATCTGAATACTACCCTCACTAATGAGAATAAGAAAACTTATTATATTGAGGAGCGTGGATCTAAATATCCATCAATCGCAGAGCAGTTGGATATGCAGTATTGGGATGCTGTAAATGGAACAACAACTTGGCGTGATGCTATTGCTAAAGTAAAAACAGATAATCCAAAGCCATAGGTAAGTTATGACTAAACAAACAGTAGCAAGCGCGCACAATAGAATTGATGCTGTTGAAAAGCAGTTAATAGCTATGAAGACTGAGATGGATATTCAATTCAAAGATTTGTTTAATCGCGTAAAGCGTCTTGAAGCTATTATGATTGCAACAAGCGCATTCATTATTGCTTTGCTTTTGCGAATGAACATGATGGGTTGAGTTATGTTAGCTGAGTTAGCAGCAGCCAACGCAGCTTATTCAACAATCAAGAAGTTTGTATCTAATGGTAAAGAGGTTAGTGACTTTCTTTCGCCTCTTAAGAATCTTGTTGGAGCAGAAGAAGATCTAAAAGCTAGAGGCAACCGTAAGAAGGATGGTTTGTTTTCCAAGGTTATGGGCAAATCTGCTGATGACTTTGATGAGTTCATTGCCCTGCAACAGATACAAGAGCAACGAAAAGAATTAGAATCTATTTGCCGCTTGTATGGCAAGCCCGGCACTTGGGATTCTTTCTTAGCTTTTGAGGCTAAGATGCGCGTTCAGCGAAAAAAAGAAGCTGAGCAAAGGCAGAAACAAATAGCTGCTACAATCAAATATATTTCTTGGGGTGTAATTGCTTCGTTAAGTATTGGCGGCTTTGCTGTTTTGTATTTCTTAACTGAGTTTTTGAGGGGAATGAAATGACAATAGCTATGGAAAAGATATTGGCATGGAAGATAATGCCACGCGTTATGATGCTTGTTATGACCATTATGTATATTCGAGTTATAGAATGGTTTATGTCTTTGCCGCAGGATGTGGTCAGCACACAGGCTACCGCGCTTACAGCAACGGTTACAGGCGCTCTCACAGGTGCCTTTGCAGTATGGGTGGGACATGAGAAATGATTGGTCAGATTGTAGGTGCATTAGGTGGGCTGGCAACTAGTTACTTAGATGGTAAGACCGCTGTCCAGAAAGCTAATGCAGAGATCAAACTCAAGCAAGCTACTGGTGAGATGGACTGGGAGCAGTCAGCGATAGAGGCATCGAAAGATTCTTGGAAGGATGAGCTATGGACTATAGTTTTTGTAGCTATTCTTTGCATGAACTTTATTCCTTCTATGCAGGATGTAATGGCACAAGGCTTTGCTAACTTAGAAACTACTCCGCTTTGGGTGCAGTGGGGAATGTATGCTTCAATAGCTGCAAGCTTTGGGATTCGCACAATGAAGGGATTAAAGAAATGAGTTTTAAATTATCGCAACGCAGTCTTGATAGAATGCAGGGCGTAGATGAGCGCATGGTTTCTGTAGTTAAGTTTGCAATCACAGCAACGAAGACAGACTTCGGGGTTATTCAAGGTTTGCGTACCTTGGAAATGCAGAAGGCATTAGTAGCTAAGGGCGCTAGTCAGACTATGAAGTCAAAACATTTAGATGGATTGGCTGTAGATCTGATGGCTTACATTGAGGGCCGTGGTTCTTGGGAGCTTAATCTGTATGACGATTTGGCTGATGCTATGAAAGAAGGTGCTAATGCTGCTGGAGTGAGTGTGCGCTGGGGAGCCGCTTGGCATATAGATGACATTCGTAAGTGGGATGGCACTATGGAAGAAGCCATGAATGCTTATGTAGATTTGCGTAGAGGTCAGGGTAGAAGGCCATTCATTGATGGCCCTCATTTTGAATTAATGCTTTAAGTTATTAATCTTATCTGCGTGTCGGCATAAAGTTTTTAATGTTTTAATGCGACTGTATCCTAGAAAGGCCATGCGTCTGCATATAAAGTCTTTGCTTTTGCCCTCTAAAGCTAACTTAATTATTTCTTTTGTTTCTGGTTTGCCTTGTCTGCCGCCCATGTTGTAATCATTGGCTAAATTTTGTTTAAGGAATTGGCTTTGACCATCTCTTTGTTTGGCTCTTTTGTTGACCTGCTTTGCGTCTTCAAGCATTGCAGCTAGTAATGTTTCATTCATATGAAGTACCCTTCTTTTCTTAGCTTGTTTACAAATTGATTTAACTCAGAGCGCGCTGCCCATAGATCTTGTTTTACATTTGGATGTGAGTCAGTTCTATTTTCCTCATTGATTAGCGTATCAACTCTGCGTTTAAGGAAGTCTAACTCTACTTCATGCGCACGGTGTATCTTCATTGCCTTTTTCCTTGCTCTATTACTGGCCAGAATATTTCATTGCGGTGAATGAAGTTATTCAGACCAGTTAGTTTTACGTCAAGGATTTTTGCTGCTTGTGTTTGAGTGCAGCGAGATTTTGCCAGTTCAGTTACTAGCTCTAGTTTCTCACGGCGATGCCGAGCTTCCATTTCTTTCCATGTTTCCATGCTGTTTCCTTTTGAGTAAAAAAAACCCCGCTATGCAGAGTGTTCTGACTAAGCGG
>Ga0209659_1002001_pt1 | contig 11406 bp, 9 predicted proteins | sample SaaInlLV_10m_DNA_FD_184658 | JGI IMG/M metagenome (GOLD analysis project Ga0209659, IMG submission 184658) | Marine microbial communities from expanding oxygen minimum zones in the Saanich Inlet - SI072_LV_10m_DNA (SPAdes) (version 2) | ecosystem: Environmental > Aquatic > Marine > Intertidal... | reverse complement strand
ATTTTCAGTTGGGCTTTTTTTATTTTTTGTGAGAATTATTTTTGGATAGACTATCCTTTCATTTTCTGTTTAAACTTATCAAACTTAGAATCGTCTTTTTTAGGCCAACTATTGTTTGAGGTATCAATATCTGCAGTTTCTAAATCTGGATCTAAGGTTATTTTTTTAATAGCTAGTGTTGTTCTAAAAACTTTAGTTACTTCTTCGTCATTTTTCATCCAAATTTGTGCCGGAAATGTATGGCGTTCTTTACTGCCATCTACATATTCTAACTCTACAATAATTGGCATTACTAGACCTCCTGGTTTTTCAAAAGTAACCTGATAGAAGAAATTAGGAGCTTCTTTTAGAGTAGCTCTTTGTTCTTCAGTCATTGTAGCCATATGATTCTTGATAACATCTATTTCTAATGCTTTTTTAGAATCTACAGGAACACCCTCTTTCTCTTGCTCAAAGAAAACGAGTTTACCTTCATAATCGGCCAAATTCATATTGTATCTTTTTGCCAATTGTTTTGCAGCCTCAGTAGGTTGGTCTGTCAAGTAGAATTTTTTTACATCTTTAACACCAATATCATTATAGTCTGTTGTATAAAACCATCCTCTCCAAAACCAATCTAAGTCCATTGCAGATGCGTCTTCCATGGTTCTAAAAAAATCTGCAGGACTAGGGTGTTTAAACATCCAACGTTTAGAGTATGTTCTAAAAGCATAATCAAATAATTCTGGTCCCATAATAGTTTGACGAAGCATATATAATCCTGCTGCAGGTTTGGTATACGCATTAGGTCCGAAATTTTTAACGTAATCTCCTTGAGACATGATAGGAGAGAGGTTGTCTTGATCCATACTCATGTATCTTACAATATCTTTTGGTAGGTTTCCTGTGAAAAAATTAGGATCATAATCTAATTCAGATAATATTTCAACAAAAGAATTAATTCCTTCGTCCATCCAAGTCCATTGACGTTCATCAGAATTTACAATCATAGGGAAAAAATTATGTCCTACTTCATGAGTAATCACACCAATCATTCCTCTTTTGGTTCTTTCTGAGTAAGTACCATCTGGTTGTGGTCTTCCGTAATTAAAACAAATCATTGGATACTCCATACCTTGTCTATCTGCATGTACAGAGATTGCTTTGCTATATGGGTAATCAAATGTCATTTTAGAATACTCTTCTAAGGTATTGGCAACTACCCTAGTGGAGTGTTCTTCCCATAAAGGATTTCCTTCTTTTGGATACAAAGAAACAGCCATAACAGTTTTTCCATTGATATTAACAGCCATGGCATCCCAAATGTATTTTCTTGAAGATGCAAAGGCAAAATCTCTTACATTTTTTGCGTTAAAATGCCAAGTTTTAGATTTTTTAGATTTTAATTTTTCAGCTTTTTCAGCTTCTTCTTGAGTTACAATAAAAACAGGGTCTTTAAAAGAAGTTCTAGCTTTTTCGAAACGGACTCTTTGTTCTTTTGTGAGTACTTTCTTTTCGTTTAGTAATTCTCCAGTAGCATCAACAATATGATCTGCTGGTACAGTTATTTTTACATCGTAATCTCCAAACTCTAAGGCCCATTCGCTTCGTCCCCAAAATTGCATATTTTGCCATCCTTCAACATTATCATACACTGCTAAACGAGGAAAAAATTGAGCAATAGTGAAATTTTTGTTACCATCAGGAAACAGCTCAAATCCAGACCTTCCTCCATCGGTAACAGAGTTATTTATTAAATAATTCCAGCGTATGCTAAACTCAAAGGTGTTTCCTGGGGCTAGAGGCTGTGGAAGATTAATTCTCATCATAGTTCTATTCACTGTATATGATAGAGAACCACCTGTTGAATTGTTAACTTCTTTAATTTTAAAACCAAAATCGGCTGGTTTAGTTAAATTATTTTTAGTAAAAGTCACTGGACCATTAAAAGCGGTATTTCCTAAATCTTCTGATTTTGCTAGAGGAGTTTTTGAATCTGGAGCTCTCATATTTTGGTCTAATTGAACCCATAAATATTCTAGATAATCTTTAGAGTTATTATGATAGGTTATAGATTCGTTCCCAGTAAGAAGATTTTTATCTTCATCTACGACTATATCCATTACATAGTCAACTTTTTGTTGTGTGTATTCATAGCCCGGAGCTCCTGAAGCAGTTCTTCTGTTGTTAGGAGTAGGAAGTACGTCTTTTAGTTGTCTAAACTTGTTCTGATCTGTATGTCCTTTTTGTCGTTTTTTTGGTGCATCTTGGGCCATTAAAGCAGTTGCAATAAATAAAAAACTAAAAGCTAAAGAAGCTAATTTTTTCATATGTTTTAGGTTTGTTTAAATTTTTGATGAAATTAAGAAATAGAGCCAGAACACTAAAGAAAAATTAAAAATTTAACAAAGCTTTATTACTATTCTTTGATAAAATTTTGCTCTGTCTTTTAGAACCATTTTTAAACTTTACAACGTTTTGTTGTTGTTCAAAATAGGTTAAAAGGATAGTGTTGAATACTTCTAAAGATGTTGGGTTTTCTTTTACTGCTATTTCTAGGTAAAAATAGACCAAGTCTCCTTCATATTCTTTACCAACATAAGTATGTTTAACGAGTTCATTATTAATGGTAAAGGTTAAATTTTTAGTTAGATAGTTGTTAAAATAAACATCAGCATCTTTTAATTCGTCTTTAGTTGTAAGGTTTAAATCAATAGCATACTCTTTATTAATAGCAAGCTCTATATCATCCATAAAAACATTAATGATAACCTCTAAACTCTTTTGATCTTTATTGTACTCAATTTGTGTTAAACTTAGGTAGTATTTATGAGTTGTGAAAGCTAGCGAGATTAGTAAAAAGAAGCATGCTATTTTTTTTGCTAATGACATAAAGATTTATAGAATTAAATTATTCTTCATTTTTGTTTAAAAGCAATAAATAAGAGATGCTCTCTTTTTTTAACACATTAATTAATTCTATTTTTCTGTTTTGCTTAAATAAATCTTCTATTCCTAAAGGGTTGCAATATTCTAAAAAATTGTAATAATTATCTGTAGGTATTTTTAAATCATTTTCAAAAAAAGGTTCACCAAATTCACTTAATAACATAGCAGGAAAATTTGTTCTAAATTCAATATCTTTTCTTAATGCCCATAACCTTTCTGAGTATTTAAAAGGAATGCTAACTCCTCCACCAGCTCCAGCAAACATTGCTGTTGGATCTACGTTATTTGTTGGAGGTCTTACCCTTTGGTCTATGTAATCTCCATTGTAAATAGCCTTCATATTTGCATTAGAGAAATCCATTGTTCTTTTTAGAGCTTCGGCTTTTCTATCTTCAGGTGTTTTCTTTAAGTCTAGAGATAAAAAACCATCTAAATCATTTCTTTTCAGCACTACCTCGTCTAATTCATAGGTAGAACTGATCATAAAAACATCTAAAACTTCAGATCTGTATACAAAATTATTTACAATACGATAGATGGTTTTGTGTTGTACAGAGGAGAATTGTAGGGTATCACCAACAGAAACTATTATTTTATAATCTCCAAAATCATTTGAAAAAGTTCCTTTGTTTGTTTTTAAATTTATGATGTTCGCATTTTTTACAACACTAGAAGAATCTTTCAACTTACCATAAAGCCAGAAATTATCTTTTTGTGCCAGTAGGGTAGATGAAGTTGTAAGTAAAAGTAAAAGCACTATTTTTTTCATCAAGCTATTTTTTTATTTCACTATAAAAATACAACATAGTGTTTAGTATTTTTAAGTTAATGCTACTTTTCTTTGGGCTCTTTAATAAACAAGCTACTTTTATCTTCTAAAAGTTTTATAAGTTGAAGCTCTTTTCCTTGCTCATACAATTCTTTGATATTAAATTGCTTACAATAATCTATAAAGAGAGTAATTTTATCTTTAGGAATTTTCAGATCTTCAAAAAAATCATTTCCAAAATCAATTAAAATACTGTTTGTTGAAAAAGTACTTGATGTAATTTTTTTAAGTCTATTTTTCTTTTTATTCCTAGAACCCAAACCAATTGCACCACCAATACCTTCAAAAGACTTTGTAGGATCTGCATTTTTAGCACTCATTTTTGCTAATTTTTTTACCATAGATTCTTGAATATCAAAACCTTGTTGGGGTTTATTAGAAAATTCAACAATCAGTTCATTCATATCTCTTGCTATAGCAGCTATAGAATCTTTTGGCACTTTTTTTCGGTCTGTGTATAGGATGCCAGTTAAATCGTGTTTTTTCAGAACAATCTCATCTAAAACATAGCTATTTCTTTTAAGTACAAGATGTAACTTTTTTCCAAAAACAATTTGATCTGTAATAATTTTTCTAACTGTTTTGTATTGTACCGAAGTAAATTCTATCGTATCTCCTAATGAAGCAATGATTCGGTATTGTCCATAATCGTTAGAAAATGTTCCTTGTTGTCTGTTTAGGTTTACAACATGTACATCTTTAATTAGAGTTATGGAATCTCTTAACATACCATGTAAATAAAAGCTTCTACTTTGCGCATCAATAAATTGAAAAGAAATTAGCAATAATAAAAATAGAAATAGTTTTTTTTTCAATGTAAGTTTATTATTAATCTGTTTTTTCACAAAGTAAATATTCATTTATATAATAGCCTATTAGTATTTCAATAAAGTTTTGTTAATTATCAATAGCATTGTGTATTTTTGAATATATGAAAAAACTTCTTATAGCTAGTACCTCTACAATTTACGGTAGTGGTTTTTTAGAGTATTTATTACCAATACTTACTTCTTTTTTTAAAGGAGTCTCTACAATAATTTTTATTCCTTATGCCAGACCTGGTGGAATTTCTTATGATGATTATACACAAAAGACCGCCCTTGTTTTTAAAAAAATTGGAATTCAAGTTCTGGGAATTCATGAATTTGAAAATTCTACTCAAGCAATTAAAAATGCTGAAGGAATTTTTACTGGTGGAGGAAATACATTTGAATTAGTACACCAGCTTTACAAAGAAAATCTTTGGCAAATTCTTTCAGAGGTTTTAGAGAACGGAACACCTTATCTAGGTACTAGTGCCGGAAGTAATATTTGTGGTGTATCTATGATGAATACCAATGATATGCCCATAGTATACCCACAAAGCTTTACCACTCTAGGAATCATTCCTTTTAACATAAATGCTCATTATTTAGATCCAATTGCTACTTCTAACCATATGGGAGAAACTAGAGAAACAAGAATTAAAGAATACCATTCATATAATAAAACACCAGTTATAGGACTTCGCGAGGGGAGTTGGTTAGAGGTAATTGACACAAAAATTACTTTAAAAGGCACCCTTTCTGCTAGATGGTTTGAAAAAGATAAAACACCAGTTGAACTACCAACTAATACCGTCTTGAAACACTAAGAACTAATAGGTTACATAATCTATAATCTCCAGACCATAGCCAATCATACCCACACGTTTTGTTTGTTGTGTATTTGTCATTAATTGAATCTTACTAATCTTTAAATCATGTAAAATTTGAGCACCAATTCCAAAATCTTTATTATCCATAGCCATTACAGGAGCCTTCATAACACCATTAGCTTGATTTTCTTTTAAAACATGTAAACGGTTTAATAAGTTTTGAGCCTGGTTTTGTTGATTAATAAATAAAATAGCTCCCTTTCCATTTTCATTAATGGCTTGAAACATTTGATCTAGTTTTTTATCAGCATTGTTGGTAAGTGTTCCCAAAATATCATTATTTACTAAGGTAGAATTAACTCTTGTTAACACTGCTTCATCTGATTTCCAAACACCTTTTGTTAATGCTATATGAACTTGATTATTGGTAGTTTGTTGGTAAGCTCTTAATCTAAAATCTCCAAACCTTGTTAGAATAGTATAATCTTCTTTTTTTTCAATTAAAGAATCATGCTCCATTCTGTAAGCGACTAAGTCTTCAATAGAAACAATTTTAATATTAAATTTCTTTGCAACATCTATTAATTGAGGAAGACGAGCCATGGTACCATCTTCGTTCATGATCTCAACAATTAATCCTGCAGGTTGTAAGTTAGCCAAACGGGCAAAGTCTATTGCAGCTTCTGTGTGTCCTGTTCTTCTTAAAACCCCACCTTCTTTTGCTTTCAAAGGAAAAATATGGCCTGGTCTTGCCAAGTCAAATGGTTTTGTGTTTTTATCGATTAAAGCTTTTACTGTTGTTGCTCTATCTGATGCAGAAATACCAGTAGTAACTCCTTTGCCGCGCAAATCTACCGAAACAGTAAAAGCAGTTTCCATAGGGTCTGTATTGTTATGAACCATCATTCCTAATTCTAACTCTTTACAACGTTTCTCTGTTAATGGAGCGCAAATTAATCCACGACCGTGAGTGGCCATAAAGTTTATCATCTCTGGAGTTACCATTTCTGCGGCAGCTAAAAAATCTCCTTCATTTTCTCTATTCTCATCATCAACAACAATAATAATTTTTCCGTCTTTAATATCCTGAATAGCTTCCTTTATAGTATTCAATTCAATTTTTTTATGGTTGGTATTTATAGAATTCATTTGGTTTATTTATTCAGAAGGTTTAGACTTTTTAACGAGTCTGGTTAATGGTTGCAAAAATACATCAATATTAAATAATCCCATTCCTTTTGATGCTCTTCTTGTTAAGAAAAAAGCAAAAGGAACCATTACAATTGTAGAAACCCAGGAGCCTACAATTGCAGAAAGAGAACTTTCTTCTGCCAAGTTTCTTCCAAAGGTATTTGCGAAGAAATAAATGACGTAGATGCTAATAGCTAAAATCATAGGCAATCCAAAACCTCCTTTTCTTATGATAGATCCCAAAGGAGCTCCAATAAAAAATAAGATGAGGCAAGAAAGTGAGAAAGCAATTCTATTGTGAAATTCAATGTCATAAAGATTTAATTTCTTCCTTTTCCATTGAATATTCTTAGTGTCTGTTTTTATATTTTTTGCAGTTGTTTTTACATTATTAATTGCAGCATTAAGAACATCTATCTTTCCTCTTAAATCATAATTATCTAAAATTATAGGTGTAAACTGTTTTGTATCTACAGAATCATTTTGTTGATAAAGCTCGTTAGCATATACTTTTACATAGATGCTATTAGATTTAGATGTTAGGTATTCATCATAAGATATTTTCATGGTAGGGATCGTATCTTTTAGTTGACCTAAACTAAGCATATTATAACTCTTGGTATATTTTTCTTCTTCTAAATCATCATCTGTAAACTTAGAAATATCTATATTGAATGCATATTCTTTAAAATTAGCATTAGATGCGGGCATTTTACTCATGTTATTTATACTCCGTCTTTTTGGGATAAATTCTTCATGATAATAACCATTGTGTAAGACAAGAGTCATGTATTTGCTTCCTTCTTCGCTAATAATTTTACCTGTCTCTGCAGTAATAATTTTCTTATTTCCTTTATTAGAGGATAAATCATAGATAAGAACTTTCTTTAGTAAATTTTGTTCATCTCCATATTTTTCATCAAATTTTATTTGATAATTAGGAATTTCTGTATTAAAACTTCCAGGCACCAATGCCAAGGCAGGTGTTTTCTTTTTAATATTATTGGTTAGGTTTTTCTGTTTTAAAGTAGCATAAGGAAACACGTAGTTAAGTGATAAAAAATTTAAAACACTGATAAAAAATGTCAATAATATTAAAGGTCTTATTAATCTCATTAAAGAAATACTAGCAGATTTAACCGCTGCAAACTCATAGTTTTCAGATAGGTTACCCATTGCCATAATAGAAGATAATAATACTGCTATTGGCAATGCTTGAGAAGAAACAACTAAGGCTGTATAATAGAGAAATTTAAAAATAAAAAACAAGCCTATTCCTTTTCCAGCAATACTTTCAAAAGCCATCCAAAGTGCTTGCATTACCAGCACAAAAAGAATGATTAAAAAAGTTGCAAAGAATGGAACTAAAAAAGATTTTATAATATATCGATCTAATATTTTCATCTAATCAATTAAATAATCTAGTTTTTCATAACTTATTTTATCAAACTGAAATAATTTATCAGAGATGTTTTGATTGCTTTTAAACTGATTAATAGTTAAGATTGTTTTAGTGCCATTTGCACCAAACTGAATTAATTGATAGATGTGAGTTGTTTTTAAATCTATTCCAAGATTAACTTTTACAATCTCTGAATCTGTATCTATAGGTGTGAGTTCTATAAATTGAATTTTATGCCCTTTTATGGTAGCTATATTACTCATAGCATAATTATATCCTTCTTCATAAAAAGTAAGTAATTTGGAAGGATAAATAAAACCATCATCTTCATTTAAATCTTGATCATTGATGGTGATTTCTTTTTCATCATGGTTAATAACATATAGTTTAACTCCATCAAAAATAAAGGTGTTTCCTAGGTAGTCTAGATTGTACTTTTCTCCTTGAAGAGTTATTGCACCCTTGGTTGGTAACTCATCATCTTCGTTAATTCCAGCCTCTTCATTACTAAGAGAAGCACTGAAACTTAATTGCATATTATTGTATGCTTTCATTTTTGATGAGACATCGTCTAATAGTTTTTTTGCTAATTCTGTTTGTTGAGAAATAGCTGAGCTACTCAATAAAAAAGCAATTACAAGCAATCCTATTTTCTTCATCTTATCCACTTTTTTCATTTTCTAATAATTGTTCTAAACCAACTAAATCTTGAACTAATACCTGTCTGGCTTTGCTACCTTCAAAATGCCCAACAATCCCAGCAGCTTCTAACTGATCAATTAATCGTCCAGCTCTATTGTATCCTAATTTTAATTTTCTCTGTAATAACGAAGCAGATCCTTGTTGCGCTATTACAATAATTTCAGCTGCTTCTTTAAATAGCTTATCTCTATCTGCAATGTCTACATCAAGACTTGTGCCACCTTCTTCACCTAAATACTCTGGAAGTAAATGAGCATCAGGATAAGCCCTTTGTGAACCAATAAAATCAGTAATCTTTGCCACCTCTGGTGTGTCTACAAAAGCACATTGAATTCTTTCTATTTCATTTCCGGCAGTGTAGAGTAAATCTCCACGACCAATTAATTGATCTGCTCCACCAGCGTCTAAAATAGTTCTAGAATCTATTTTTGATGTTACCCTAAATGCAATTCTAGCAGGGAAGTTTGCTTTAATAATTCCAGTAATAACATTCACAGAAGGTCTTTGAGTTGCTACTATTAAATGTATACCAATGGCTCTTGCTAATTGCGCTAATCTTGCAATTGGAGTTTCTACCTCTTTACCGGCAGTCATAATTAAATCTGCAAATTCATCAATTACTAAAACAATATAGGGTAAGAATTGATGTCCATCATTCGGGTTTAACTTTCGAGCTTTAAATTTAGTATTGTATTCTTTTATATTTCTAACCATTGCAGATTTAAGCAAGTCATAACGGTTGTCCATTTCTATGCACAAAGAATTTAATGTATGAACTACTTTGGTAGTGTCTGTTATTATTGCTTCATCTGTGTCGGGTAATTTTGCTAAATAATGACGTTCAATTTTATTGAATAAAGTTAATTCTACTTTTTTAGGATCTACCAATACAAATTTAACTTCGGCTGGATGTTTTCTATAAAGGAGTGATGTTAATACTGCATTTAAACCTACAGATTTTCCTTGTCCAGTAGCACCAGCCATTAACAGGTGAGGCATTTTAGCTAAATCAACAACAAATGTTTCGTTAGAAATTGTTTTTCCTAAGGCTATAGGCAGCTCCATAGTTGATTCTTGAAACTTCTTAGAAGCAATCACAGAATGCATAGATACAATTGTAGATTTTTTATTAGGAACCTCTATACCTATTGTACCTTTTCCAGGAATTGGTGCAATAATTCGAATTCCTAAAGCAGATAGAGATAAGGCTATATCATCCTCTAAATTTTTAATTTTGGAAATTCTAATACCAGCTTCAGGAACTATTTCATACAAGGTAATTGTGGGTCCTACGGTAGCTTTAATTTGAGCAATTCCAATTTTATAATTTTTTAGTGTTTCTACGATCTTATTTTTATTAAGCTCTAACTCTTCAGGATCTATAGAAATACTTTCGTTGTATAGTTTTAATAAGTTTAGTGTGGGAAATTTAAAGTTTCCTAACTCTAATGTTGGATCAAATTCACCAAAATCTTCTACTAGTTTTTTAGATAAGTTTTCTGTTACATTTTCTTCTTCTGTTATTTCCTCAACATCAATTTTTACAGTATCATTTTCTTTTTCCCTAATAATTAAACTAGGTTCTTCTATACTTGAGACAATGTCTTTATCAGATGTTAATACCTCTGAATGTTTTTGAATAGTTGGTTGTAAATTCTCTACAGACAGTTCAAATTCAGACTTTTCATCTACAACTGGTACTGAATTTTCTTGCGCTATTTCTGAGCTGAAAACAGTTGATGGCTCTGGAACTTCTGTTTTGGTTGATCTAAACTTTTTTATAACTAATTCAGGAGTAATTTTAAATCTAATGGTTATGTACGCTATCAACAAAAAGATTAAACTAATTCCCAAGCCTGTTCTTCCAATAAATAGCTGAACATATTCATTTATTTCATATCCTATTACTCCAGACAATAGAGTGGCTGATTTATCTATAAAGCCGAGTGAGACAGAAATCCAAATCATAGATAAAATACCCCAATTATAAGAGATAATTATCTTAGAAAGTTTGGTTCTAAACAGCCAATAAATACCTGATAAAAATAAAAGGTAAGGAATTACAAAAGCCCCTAATCCTAGGCCTTTGTATATGAAAAAATTACTCAAATTTGCTCCAACTTTGCCAAGAAGATTTTTTCCTTGTACTGCTGTATTTGAAAATTCATTAAGGATGCTTTGATCTTCTTGCCAACTAAAGAAAAAAGAAATAAATGCCACAAAAAGAAACAAAGAAAAAAACAATAAAAAAGAGCCAATGACTGTTTGTATTTGTCTGCTTTTAAAAAAAATTACTATAGGATTAGACCCTAGCGATTTTGTTTTTGTAGCATTTTTAGTCTTTTTGGCCATAAAAAATAAGAATATTTAAAAAGTAAATATAAGTATTTACTTAGAAAAGCAATGTTATTTTAGGAATGTATATAATCCCAGCTATAATTAAAGAAATGATGGCAGCGATCCCAGAAGAACCAGCAGATACATCTTTAATAAAACCAATTTTTTTGTGATAATCTGGATGCACAAAGTCAGCTAATTTTTCAATGCCTGTATTTAAAGATTCGGCAACAAGAACCAAACCAATAGCCAATGTTTGCATAAGCCATTCATTGGTGTTAATTTGAAAATAAAACCCAGCTATTGAAATTAATAGTATAATAAATAACTGGGCTTTAATACTACTTTCTGTAGTAATTAAGAACCAAATACCACGAAGAG
>Ga0209659_1002000_pt1 | contig 11417 bp, 17 predicted proteins | sample SaaInlLV_10m_DNA_FD_184658 | JGI IMG/M metagenome (GOLD analysis project Ga0209659, IMG submission 184658) | Marine microbial communities from expanding oxygen minimum zones in the Saanich Inlet - SI072_LV_10m_DNA (SPAdes) (version 2) | ecosystem: Environmental > Aquatic > Marine > Intertidal... | reverse complement strand
ACTTTGTTCAAGTTTCTCGTCACCATCTTCACAATTTCATGCAATTTGTCATGATCGAACGTCTTGGATTCCTTGTTTACGTACGTCGGTAGAGCTATAGAAGATAAGTTGCACACAGCCGTCTCGTTCTTATCGGAATATTCGACGATTTCACTACACAGGTTGGACGATTTGATCACACCGACATTTTTCTGATTCGATTTTTTGTTACACGCATCTTTATAGAGCATGTACGGTGTACCAGTTTCGCTCTGCGACTTGATGATAGCCTTCCAGATATCACCCGCTGGCACAACGGCCTTCGCGAGTCCTTCGCGTTCGTAATGTTCGTAGAGCTCGTCAAAGTCTTCACCATATACGTCAGATAAACCCTTCGCAGTATCTGGACAGAACAGGGACCAGTTACCACCACTTTCGACACGTTTCATAAACAGGTCAGGAATCCACATAGCCGTGAAAAGATCGCGACACCGAGCCTCTTCATCACCTTGGTTAAGGCGAATTTCCAAGAATTCCATTATGTCGGCGTGCCAGGGTTCGATATACATGGCGATAGACCCTTTACGACGTCCGGCCTGGTTCACGTAACGCGCGGTCGAATTGTAAACCCGTAACATTGGGACGATCCCATCAGATTTACCGTTCGTGCCACGGATGGTCGACTTATTGGCACGAATATCATGAATATGCAGACCGATACCACCAGCCCATTTACTAATCTGAGCACATTCCTTTAGTGTATCATAAATGCCGTCAATACTGTCTTCTTTGTTCGCTACGAGGAAACATGAAGACATCTGTGGTCGATGCGTACCGGCGTTAAATAGCGTTGGTGTCGCATGGATGAAATGCCCGCGGGACATTGCTTCGTACGTTTGCTTCACCGATTCGATATCCTCACCGTGAATACCTATAGACACACGCATGTACAAGTATTGGGGTGTCTCGACGATGACGTCTTTTACTCTCTGGAGGTAACCACGTTCGAGTGTCTTGATGCCGAAGTACCCGAATGTCTTGTCACGTTCCGCGACGATCGAGTCGTCGAGGCTTTTTGATACGGTGTAAATTTCTTTGGTGACGATATCGTTATCGTAGAGAATTTTCATAGCTTCCGAAAATGAATTGGGTGCTGTTTTTTGAATGTTACTGGCGACGATACGTGTCGCGAGAATCTCGTAATCGGGATCCTGAGTGATCATACCGATGCAGATTTCGGCGGATAGAGTATCTATTTCGTGCGTGGTGATGTTGTCGTACATCGAGGAGAAAACCTGCTTCGCGATCAGCGAGGCGTCGACGTTTTCAGATAATCCATATGTGAGATTGGAGATCCTGTTGGTGACCTTATCAAATTTGACGTCTTCAACAAGACCGGACCGCTTGATAACCTTCATTTGGTTATATTACAAATCTATCTTTTAATTAACACTTAAAATCCTCGCTTCGCACGGGTACGGGACCAACGGTCTCGTAATACCGGTTAGGTTGAAGGAATTGTGTGTTCACGTTGAACGAACCCTCGACACCGGGTTTCGATATGGGAGGGTACGACGCGATGAAACAGTTGGGCGCAGCGCACTTGGGTTTCCGAGGTTTACAGGCTGGGGCATAATAGGCCGCGTCGAAGTCGGCACCGACGATCATTTATATTTACGGATAGTTTTTTTCCTGAGATATATTAAATGTGTGACGTCCCTCCTCACCTTAATTCAATCAAACAGACACCTACCCCCCTGAACACGCTGTTTTTTTCTGAGTTTAACACGAACTTGATTCAGCGTGCGATTCGTCAAGCCTTCAAGGATAAGACCGGTGTCTCCATCGATTATCAAAATCCCAGTGACCTATACAGCATCATGCGCGTCGTTTTCATCAACAATGCTGGTGATCAACACAGTGAAGTGAATGTTCAAGTAAAAGCTATGAACACCATGGTGATCAACACTGCGCTGTCACAAATTCAATCCGGTGTCGCGCAGTACCTGGGATATGTTCGTGACATAGACACGATGGCCGTTCCCCCCGACGCGCCCGCCAATACGAGCACGTATGGTCTCAAAATTGATAAGAACGATAAGATTGGCGTTTAAAGATTACCCTCGTATGTAAACTAAGAATGAATTCCTTGAATCATTACAAGGAAGAGACTGAGAAAATTTGTAAGATCAAGGGCTGGGATCGCGCAGACATTAATACAGTGTGGTTGTTGCTGTCTGAAGAGTTTGGTGAACTCGCATCGGCCATTCGTCAATATAAACGAACATTCAAGAAGGTAAACATGAAAAAGGAGAGAGGGTTGGATGTCATGATGGAAATGGGTGATGTGTTTAGTTATCTTTTCCAATTGGCGCATATGTTAGATGTCGATCTGGACAAGATGTGGATAGAACACGAAAAGAAGCTCGCGCATAAAAAATATATATACTCATAATATACAGATGAGTAAGTTCATGCTCGACGATCAAGCCACCATGGACGATGTGAACCCGTTTGTGCAAGGGAAATTCTCATTACCTGGGACTGTTCGTCACCCCGGAGAATTCGCGAAACACAGACCGATCGAAAATGTGAAAATGATGGCTGATTACAGGAGTCCTATGTGTGAATATGGTACCACGGTCGGGTGGGGTGCCCCTAATATGTGCAAGGATGTGCGGGGTGAAAAATGTCATCTTTCCAGACCCCTTTTACCGGGTAGGAACTTTGACAGGGGGTATGACGAACCCATTCCCGCGAGTGGGAATACGTTCGAATTGCGTGATTCTTCTGGTGAATTGACGGTGACAGGGTATACGTTTATCACTCTTATAATTCTTCTTCTATTTTTATCAATGTAGAGTATAGACGCTCCAATCTGTATTCATTTTTACAACTATTGGAAACGCGAGTTACCATTTCTGTAGCCATGTACCTCGCGAACTGTTTTTGCCATGAGCACCTTACGTTAATAACGGGTGGTATAAAAGTAGGATCCAGTATTTTTATACAATTCATAATACGTATGATCGAGAAGATGTTATTATTTTCACACATCACATTATCCAGTTGTAACTCAATTAGCCGTCTACGAATTTCGAGTGTTTTATGAACCTCAGTTTCCAGGAAGTTTGTGTATTTACGCGATTCTCTTCTGGACACGTAATTCTTCCAATTTCCAATCGGTTTCGTGGCAAAACATTCAGCGAGGTTAACATACCCCCGTCCTTCGACGTAAATCGTATATTTGATTTCAACCTGCGGTGTATTTGTGTTATCTACGAAATAATTGGCTTCCTTTATGAAGGATGGCATTGTAATTTAAAGAGTTGTCTCTTCTCTAAATTCTTTAAGATCGAACCTAAGTGGATACATCATATTCTTTAAATCAAGTTCAAAAATGTACGATACAATCACAAACACTACATTTTCGTATCTTCTGACACTCGACGAGTTCAGGCGTCGTATACCAGAAGATAGACGACCATCATGGATTAAGCTCACCACAATCACGATGGTTTCATCCTTTAACAAGCATATCGACATTCCCAAGATTCGGAGTATTTTCGAGATGTCGGATGTTCATCTGAAGTTACACTCGGAATCGGGGAGTAGTGTGTCGTGGTCTCTTAAGCCGACGACGTTTTACAATCAAATCACACTGACATATGAGGACTGTTACAGTGTGAAATCCATCAAGATTTTTCCCAACGGGAGTATTCAAGTTGCGGGGTGCAATGATCTGTTCAATTGTCAGAACATCATCAACAGCCTCATCTACATCTTGCAGTCGTTCGACCCTGACGTGATTCCGTCCGTCGACACGTTTCGCATCGTGATGATTAATTCGAATTTTAGTTTGAATCATAACATCAATTTAATGAAAACGACGGAGCACTTTGAAAAACATTCGGATGTATTCAAAGTTTCTTTTGAGCCGGATAGATACTCAGCCGTGAAGATAAAGTTCAAACCGGCGGCGGATATGAAAGAAATCACGACGAGTATATTCAGTACCGGAAAAATCATCATCACCGGAGCCGAGACCTTGAAAGAAATCGTATTCGCTTACAATATCATCAACGAACATATCAACACGTGTGATAGTATTCGCGTTTCGAAGACTGAAGTTGAAGATATTTTTGGAACATTTTCAGGGTACGATATCGAAGAATGTATAAATAAAGTGAGGGGATTGGGATATAATTCGTGGGTGAATACGACGGAGAATAGACAAATTAATTTCTGAATGTAATATAAATGTCTCAGCGACTCGGTATGGCCGATGGTAGGTGCTTCACTGTAAACAACTCGTCCAAATTGTACAACGATTATATCATGGCGAAGAACGGTATCAAGTTCGAAGATAACTATTCGTATCGCAAATTTCTCCAACAGAATGGTCCCCAGGTAGTGAAGGTGTCCGAAAAGAAGGAGCCTTGTGGTATGTGCGACAGTACGTTAAACCTCTCCAAAATATATTGAGTAAAAACTCGTAAAATAATCTCATCGCGGTAGTTAGGAATGACAACATGTGCCATCTGTCTCAATACAGTCAGGGAAACACGAACAAATGCTCCCATTAGATGTGGGCACTTGTTCCATTCCCACTGTATAGAGAACTGGAAAAAATTAGGTAAGCAGACGTGTCCAGTATGTCGTAAAGTATTTGATGGATCAAATTTTAAGGTGCAATTGACGGTTCATAATAACATTCAACAGACATCAAATGTCTTGCCATTATCAGACGTGGTGGCACTCGATATATTAGATTTGTTTTTTGATGTAGATACGACTATCGACTTGGAGAGTCTACTTTCTGATCTTGGGGTGAGTATGTCCGACCTTGATTCCGCGATTCTTGACACAGAATGAACTACAGTATTTATTATAGTTCAACCCCGGGTATTTTCTGGATGTCGTGCGAGGATCTGTTATGAGTTTACCAGTAGCTCCGGTGACGATAGGATTATCACCCCACCCCCGTTTATGGCTAAAAAAGTCAGCCTTGAAGACGATGACGCGCCCGGGTATTAATGTAGCGGCGGCCCGTTTCACGCGAATCGTGGGTACCTTGAAAAATTTAGCGATACTTTCGTGTGTATCTCCCCTTTTTACTTTATATTCAGTCTTGCTATGCTGTTTATAAAAATGAAAATCTCCCTGACACATGTAGTTTGATTTTTTACACGTCGCAACAAACATCATAACTTTGTAATACGACGGTTTACATTTTTCACCCGCTTTCACGATATACACTTTATCGGGGTTATCATACTTGACCAACTTTGGGAGGGATCCACAGTTTACGTACGTGTTGTCATTTTTGTTCATATTCGCGCGCTCACCTGGTTGCGCCTTCCATAGACGTTGCGTCTTATAATCATGAACGGCATAGGCGTAACAGTTATTACTCACCTTGCCTTTTGGACTACCCCATTTTCTGGTCGTAAACGTATGTTCAGACCCACTTGGGGGTGGACGTTTAGTCATGTATTACAAGCAGAAAAAAATATTGCACTGTAATAAATGATTAGGGAAATTGTAAAGTCCAGGAAACCCGAAGATATTCTCGTGGAAATACTGACGTTCTTGCTCGTGGTTCTTATCACCACGTTCGTAATTCGCTTCACGTGGAACAACTCCCTCGTTCCTCACATCAACATTCTCAAGCCTATCAAGACCTTCGCTGATGCGCTGCTACTCTCGATCACCATCAACATTTTCCGCACCCTTTAAAGTTCGGTGTATCCATTATGAACCTCACCGTCGGGTCCGACTAATGTAGGATACCCGTTTATACTTTCACATTCTTCGGTATCACAATCGACGAATATGAACTGCTTTCCATTTGTACGCATGTACGCAATCTGTTTGTTCGTCCAGGAACACGACCGGGACCCATACATTTTCCATACACGATCGTCTCCAGCCTCAGCCTCAGCCCCTTCAAAAACCTTCGTGAATCCATTATGTCTCTTACCCGTCGAACTCTCGAGTGTTGGATACCCTTCTACAAATTCCGGACACGTTCCCTTGTCACAGTCAACAAACTTATACGGCTTACCAGACTTCTCGAAATAATCAACCTGCTTCTTACACCACGGACACCCCTTGGATCCATAGACCGTCCACTTCTCACCGTCGTCGAACGAAACGGACTTCTTAGCACGTGGTTTCATGTTTAATAAAATCAAAGCGTTCAGGCAAATCAAAATAGCCCAGTAAATCATCGTATAGTATAGTCATATATTATTTCGACAAAGGTTTCGCCCTGACCCTCGTGAGCGCCGGGTGTTTCTTTAATACCGGGGCGTTTTTACGAGTCGACGCGAAGATGGCGGCGGCTTTCTTTACCGCCGCAGCTTTAGCAGACGCTGTCATAACTTTAGGGGATTTGGATTTTGGTTTCATCACCTTCACGGGTGCGATAGGTGGGCGACGCGCCGAACCGATCATTTTCAGTGTCGCGTTCAATTTCTTAGCCGAGGCGATCCCGGTAAAATATTGATCTTTCAATATCTGGTCGAACGTGGGAAGCTCCGAGTGTGCATTGTCATATCTAAGTCTAAAATTAGAAACACGAGACGTGGTCGCCCCGAGGTATTTATTAGACAGTACACGCTTGATAAACTCCAGGGCACTTTTGTATTCCACGTTCAATTTAGAGCGGTGTATATGACTGAACAGGGAGTTCAAGAAGAAATGCACGTCGTACATTTTGTGGTTACCCCTGAAAATACCATATCCGGTCCGTAAATTGACAGTGTTAATTTCGGGATTCGGAACACCGTTTATGGCAGACAATCCAAAGTCTATGAGACGTGGTTCACCGTTTACGACCATGACGTTCCCAGTGTGTAAATCATTGTGTCTAAACGTCGGATCACTCTTGTGTAACGCCTTCAGAATATGAATCAACTTTTTAAGAGTTGTTTTGAGTTCAGCAGCACCTGGACGGTCCTTAGTGAGCCACTTATCGAATGGTTGACCGTCGAGGTATTCTGAATACATGAAATCTTCTGTGTTACATTTTTCAAGACCGTACACGTTGGCCGCACCCTTATTCTTCAGACGGTTTGTGATGTTATGTTCGGCTTTTAGGGAATTGGACGATTTTTTTATGGCGAGTATCCGCTTACACTCGGAATTTAAACACCCCTTGTACACGACACCGTATTCACCTTGCCCTATTTTCGTGAGAGGTTTAAAATGTTTCGACGGTTGGCATGGGACCTTTATCTTGTTCTGAACGTTTGATTTCATATTAATAACTACTAAGAAAAATAACTAAATCTACTCGTCAATCTCACAATCCTCCTCATCCTCCTCACTCGCGGCGTCAGTTTCCGCGGGTGTGAGTCCTTCGACGCCCTGGAACGCGAACGAAGGAAGCTTCGTCGACTGCTCACAAAGTACCTGCGAAAGGCGGACGCTTACACCAAACTTGTTGTCGATAAACCAAATCTGATTAAAGTCAACGATGCACATACACTTTTGCCCCTTCTCGATACTGTCCAGAGGCATGGGCGTTTGAGACATGTCATATGCCTCGGCGAGGAACGCCCCGTCTGGCTTAGTCATGAGCTTGAGTTTCATGGTGGAAGGATATTCTTCCTTCCCTGGGCGCACGACTGGTTTGTAAAGCGCCTCTCGAATGACGTCGATGTTGTACTGCTTACCCAGCCACTCTTTAGAATTTTCAGCGACCGTCTCGATGATGCGAGTGTCGAGAGCTTGGAGCTTACCCATGAGTTCCGCAGCAGCCTCGTTATCCTTGTCGAAGGATAGGTCAAGAGAATACGACGTCTTATTCGTCGCCTCATCAGTGAAGACGCTCAGACCAAAGGGGGATCGGAGGAAGGGGAGCTGCAAATACATCTTCTTGTTGCCTGGTGCGTTAATGTATACAGTTTTACCACCGTTCTTGTTCTTTTTCATTTTGGAAAAAACAACAGAGGAGGCATCGAAGTTTTCGTAACGCTGAATGATGTTGGTAGACATACTTATTGTATCTTATATACGAGGCCAAACTTTAAGTATATTTTTTTTCTCAGAATACATTAACAAAACGAAATGGGTCTTTTCAAAGATTGCGGGTGTGGTTGTGATGGTAAAAAGCAAGAACAAAAACTCTTGATTTCGATCATGTCGGCGCTCGTGTTTTTCATCATCGCGAACCCCGACACCTTCCGCATTATGCGTAAGGTCTTCGGTTCCTGGGTTTCCAGCCCCACGGGATGCCCCTCCATCAGCGGCCTCGCTCTGCACACGGTTGTATTCATGCTCGTCACTTGGGGTATGATGAACGTGAAAACTGAAGCGTATGAACCTGACATCGGCCCGGCGCCCATGCCCGAGTCTGACGCCGAGTCCGACGATGAGTCCGACGATGAGTCCGATGCCGAGTCCGAGTCCGACGATGAGTCCGACGCCGAGTCCGACGATGAGTTCGCGTCTATCGCCCCGGGTCCTATGGATATAGGTCCCAGCCCCATGTTATCCGGTGTAGATCCCGTGGTTCGCATGGCCGATGTCGAACCCCCCAAGCCATACATGAAAGAAAAGCCGATTGAAATCCGTGACAGTGGTCGTGTATTTACTCCCATGGATATCAACTCCGGTTTAGATGCTCCTGCACCCATCTCTTTTAAGGTGTCTAAAAAGGCCAAGGCCAATTGTAAGCTCGAGGACGGTACGGATTTGGTTTTTAACTAAAAATCTTCGTCGAATGAAATCGGAGTCGTTTCATCCATTTTACCGTAATCCCCTACGCGCTTTTCAAAAAAATTAGTCTTTCCATCGAGGGAAATATTTTCCATAAAATCAAAGGGATTTTGCGTGTTCCAGATTTTATTGAACCCCGCCTGTTTAAGCAAACGATCCGCGACGTATTCGATATACTCGGACATTTTATGAGAATTCATACCTATCAGGCTGCATGGAAGAGCCTCTAAAATAAACGCCTTCTCGATATTCACCGCGTCTGTCACGATTTCATAAACGGTCTGATCGTCGGGTTTAAAATTCAACATTTTAAATAGTTCGAGGGCGAATTCGAGATGAAGACCTTCGTCCCGACTGATGAGTTCGTTGCTAAAACATAATCCGGGCATGAGCCCACGCTTCTTTAACCAAAAGATAGCACAGAAACTACCTGAAAAGAATATACCTTCGACACACGCGAATGCAAGAAGTCGTTCGGCGAACGAGCGAGACTTATCGAACCATTTCATAGCCCATTCAGCTTTGTGCTTGATGGGAGGTGTGGTCTGTATAGCATCGAAAAGTTGACGCTTTTCTACCGGATCCCTGATGTACTTGTCTATGAGTTTGCTATACGTCTCTCCGTGAACCATCTCGTTATGAGACTGATACGCGTAAAATGAACGCGCTTCGGTGAGTTGTACCTCGTCGGCAAAATTATTGTTAATGTTTTCAAACACTATACCATCGGACCCAGCAAAAAATGCGAGAATGTATTTAATGAAGTGGCGTTCGTTGTCAGTCAATTTTTTCCAGTCGTCCATGTCCGAAGAAACGTCAACTTCTTCGGCTGTCCAGTTGGACATCTGAGCCTTTTTATACAGGGTCCAAAGATTCTCGTGTTCGATAGGAAATACCGTGAAACGAGAAAGAGTGGGCAGGAGCATATTCTCCGTACCATCTATGTATTCTTCAAACGCGAAGTAATCGCCGACGTGCTTATCGTTTACGAATATCTGCGGATACGTCACGGCACCAGGACCGCAGCGCTCCTTCAACTGTATTTTATCTACAATCTCTTTTGTATATTCGAGATTCATTTTTTTGCATATCGTCTCGGCATAGTCACAATATTTACAGTCAGCCTTTGAAAAAATTTTTACCCCCATCGCGTGTGTTATTAACAATGAATAAATTTTGTCTGAAATCTTTAGATATGATAGTATTTTCAGAAATCCTCCCTGGAGACCTGATAAAAATTTTAGTGAACGTTGATGACGTAGAAGACGAGATGTACGCAGTAGTACAAGAGAATTGTCAAGATTACTTGATAGTTAAATATTACTCAGAGACGTCTTTAATATACAAAGATGCGCATGTATACACTCTCGATGAGGAGACGAACATACTGAGAGAAGACAGTGTATGTGAACACTATAACAACGGAGATACAGTATTCATGCATATTAAAGACGACATGTATGTTGTGACCGACGAGATGAACATGGACACCGATAGTGAAATATACGACATGTCCGATAGCGACGAATCAGACTTGAGTGGATTCGTCGTTTCTGATTCCGAAATTGACGGGAAGATAGAACTTCCCCCTGGATACGAAACTATCGACGCTGCGTGGTCTGACTGGAAACCTACCAGCCCCGGATCTCTGAAATTTAAGGAAATGGTTGACCGAATCGAAGAGAGGGCGAAACTTCAAATGGACGAGCATAACTTTTAGCCTAAGTGCGAAAATTATATCACTTTTTTAAAAGCGTGTACATAAGGATGAACGAAGGAATGCTGGCTGCTATATGGTCCGATCTGGACCAGATTTTACAAAAACCAACCATTAAGCCGGTAAATATTTATACATGCAACGCGTGCAACGAGCAGAAGGTTGTCACGCGAGAAGGAATGGTGTGCACAGGGTGTGGCTTGGTAGATTCCATGTACATAGACGATACGGCTGAATGGACAAGTGGCGTTTCAGAAGATGGGCGCGTCGCTGATCCTTCCAGGTGTAACATTCCGTCGGCGAATCACGAGCTGTTTTCAGACGCGTGGGGTAAAGGTACCGTGATCGAAACAAGGCACTCGTCTAAATACGAAACGAAACGAATGGCGAAAATTAACTTTCACAGTTCGATGAATCACAGGGATCGATCGCTGTTTCATGCGTATAAAGACATAGATGAAGCGTGCAGGGATTTACCAGAAACTGTATTGAAAGGTGCGAAGACGCTGTATAAACAGTTTAACGAGGGTAAACTCACGAGAGGTGCGGTACGTTCGGGTATCAAAGCAAACTGCGTTTTATACGCGTGTCGCATTTCCAACTTACCGAGAACGACCGAGGAGATTTCGAAAATGTTCGGTATTCACTCTAAAGATGTGAGTCGGACGACGGATATGTTTATGGAGGTGATAAATGATGAAAAAACGGAAAAGAATTACGTGACCAAACCGTATAATGTCATGCAGCGATTACTGAATAGTTTCGACGTGAATCGAGATGATCGTCTCATGTGCAATAGACAGTGTGTAAACATAGAACCATGTGTCGAACTCATGAGCAAATCACCAAAAAGTGTGGCGGCGGCGGTTATTTATATGGTCTTACACGGGAGAGTGTCAAAATCGGAAGTGTGTGAAAAATGTTCAGTATCTACCCCGACTTTGAATAAAATTGTCGCAATTGTAAAACGATACTTAGAGGATAAGTTGTAATA
>Ga0209659_1001985_pt1 | contig 11476 bp, 9 predicted proteins | sample SaaInlLV_10m_DNA_FD_184658 | JGI IMG/M metagenome (GOLD analysis project Ga0209659, IMG submission 184658) | Marine microbial communities from expanding oxygen minimum zones in the Saanich Inlet - SI072_LV_10m_DNA (SPAdes) (version 2) | ecosystem: Environmental > Aquatic > Marine > Intertidal... | reverse complement strand
CCCTTGGCTCAGTAATGAGAAAGTGAGTAAACGCTCTGCCAAAAGCCACTTACTGAACAACTCTCTCATAAATACAAACAAAGCTCCCCAAATATGAACAAGTACGATAGGTGACGATTCAGAATAGGACGGACCAAATAACCATGCCACTAAGTCATCTCCAATCATCGTCATTAGAATCGCAATACTAACTGCGACGAGAAATAAAATGTCATTCAATTTTTGTATATCTACTTGATAAGTTGTCGGTGCAGCTTGCTTATTTCTGACTAATTTTGGGAAAAAGGAGGTGACAATTGCTGCGGGAATAAAATACCAAACCTCTGATACGCGCGCGGCTGCTGCGTACACACCGACTGCATAATTATCAACCATGACACCCAACATAACTTGATCGATTTTTAAGTAGATAACCGCAGCAATACCTGACATTAAAAGCCAGCGCGAGTCTCTCCAGAGACGCTTAATCTCTCCACTGTTAATCTTTAACTCAAGCAATCGGCCAGATAAACGCTGGTAAATAACCAAATAAAGCAGACCAGTGACGGCAAGTTCAGCCGCTATAAGATAGATGAATACGGGAAACTTTGCTGTTTCATATATTGCAAACAGTCGCATCAAACTAAAACCAATAAGCACCAGCAGACGCATCAAAACAGCGTAATGATTGGCTAATTTAGCCTGCAGCCAGAAGTCAATTGTTTGTCCCGCGCTCGCAACACTTGCAACCATGAGAATAGCAAACAATATTTGGTTGTCTCCAGCAAGATAAGTGCCGCTGAATCCGACTACAACCAACACAACTGAAACACTAGCAATAAAGCGCAAAAATAGGCTTGAGCCCATAATTTTATCAGCAGCAGCAGGACGCAATAACAACTCGCGACTAACAATACTATTTAGACCCACGCTCATAATGGGCAAAAATAAAGCTATTAAGGCCAATAAATAATTTAGATTACCAAACTGAGTCGGTTGCAAATATCTTGCTAGAGCCACAGTAACGACAAATGAGATTAGCAAGTAAACCGCCTTTTCAAGCAACAACCAAGCGGTACTTTTTAATGGAGGATTAATCTTCAAATTAGATTATCTCTGATGCAACGGTGGTTAAGTCAATAGGGGTTAGTAGATATCTCTCTATTTTCGTTAGCAAGTACATTACGAACGTCTTATAGAATTATTATTTTAGTTAACTAAAACTTCAAACTGAGGCCCAAGGCTTGCCTCATAACAATGTGAGTGCTTGGCCAATGCCATGACGCCAGTTAGATTTTTTGATATTAAAAGTGCTCTGAATTTTCCTACAATCCAACACCGAATATAACGGCCGTGCTGCGGGGGTCGGATAATCTTTAGTGGCAATAGATTTAATCTGCTTGGGTGTCTGGTACCCGAAGTTCTTAGCTTGAGAGAAAATTTCTTCGGCAAACTGGTGCCAACTACAAGCGGTGTCACCACAAAAATGATACAGGCCTGATTCAACATTATTTGATTCAATCTGAGGTACCAAACCAACAATTAATCTGGCTATATCTTGTGCGTAAGTCGGGCTACCTATTTGATCGCCAACAATGCTTAAGCTATCGCGTTCGGCACCCAAACGTAACATGGTCTTAAAAAAGTTATTTCCATATTCGCTGAACACCCAGGCGGTTCTGATAATTAAAAACCGATAGTCTGTGCGCTGAATAGCGATTTCACCAGCCAACTTTGATACTCCATATACCCCTTGAGGATTTGTTTGATCATCCTCTTGATAAGGCTGCGACGCTTTACCATCAAACACATAATCAGTTGAGACATGAATTAGAAAACAGCCTATTTTCTCGCAAACTTTAGCAAGATTATCCACCGCTAAATGATTAATCTGATTAGCCAGAATCTGCTGTATCTCCGCTTTGTCAACTGCAGTGTATGCAGAGGCATTAACAACAACGTCAGGATTCAAAGATGATAAGTTGTCTGATGTCTCAGAAAAATTGGCAATATCAGTATCAGCGCGACAGTGATAAATCACTTGATAGCTCGTTTGAGTGAACCGATCTTGAAGACACTGTCCCAACTGCCCTTGGCTACCCAGAACTAAAACCTTCATTTTTTAATATCAACCAATCTTGTAGCCGCAGCATCTTTTGCTGACAAAATAGGATTTTTTATCGGCCAGCCGATGTCTAAATCAGGATCATCCCAACAAATACTGCCCTCATCGTTTGGGTCATAATAATCCGTACACTTATACTCGAAATCTGCAATCTCAGACAGTACAACGAAACCATGGGCAAATCCTGGTGGCACCCAAAATTGACGCTTGTTGTGCTCAGACAGAACCTCAGCATGCCAAAGTCCATAAGTTTTAGAGCCCTCTCGGATATCCACGGCAACGTCATATACCTCACCTCTTACCACCCGAACTAACTTGCCTTGAGGCTTAGTCATTTGAAAATGCAGCCCACGCAGAACCCCTTTGGACGAACGCGAGTGATTGTCCTGCACAAACGGCAAAGCTATGCCAGCAATGTCGGCATAGCGCTGAGCTTGAAATGTCTCCAAAAAAAACCCACGCTCATCCCCAAATACGTTAGGCTCAATCACTACGCAATCACGCAGATTTGTCGTGATTACGTTCACAACTCACCAACGGCGACTTTGCGCAAATATTGACCATAGTCGGTTTTGTGTAGTTTTTCTGCCTCAGTTAAAAGAACGGTCTTTGAAATCCAACCCTTTCGAAATGCTATTTCTTCCAAACAGGCCACTTTCAGTCCCTGATGATGTTCAATTGTCTGTACAAATTGTCCCGCTTCAATCAATGAGTCGTGGGTTCCTGTATCCAACCAAGCAAATCCTCGCCCCAAAAGCTCTACCTTGAGGTCACCTCGCGCGAGATAAACATTGTTCACATCGGTAATTTCCAACTCTCCTCTAGGGGAAGGCTTTATATTTTTGGCAATGTTAATGACATCGTTGTCGTAAAAATACAGCCCCGTCACTGCGAAATTCGATTTCGGTGAGACCGGTTTTTCTTCGATTGACTGCACATTTCCCGATCCATCAAAATGAACTACGCCAAAGCGCTCAGGGTCCCTCACCTGATAACCAAACACGGTGGCACCAGATACTTTAGAGGACGCTGCTTGAAGATGATCTGAGAAGCGCTGGCCATAAAATATATTATCTCCAAGCACCAAGGTAACATCATCATTACCTATAAATTGTTCGCCAATTAAGAATGCTTGAGCCAAACCATCGGCTGAGGGCTGAATGGCAAACTGAATGTTGACACCAAAACTGGAGCCATCACCCATCAAACGTTTGTATCCATCGATGTCATCAGGCGTTGAAATAATTAGAATATCTTGTATGCCAGCAAGCATTAATACCGACAAGGGATAATAAATCATTGGTTTGTCATAGATTGGCAGTAACTGTTTAGAAACCCCCATAGTAGCCGGATAAAGTCGAGTGCCAGATCCGCCAGCTAATACGATGCCTTTTCTAGATCGCTTCATTTTCCACTCCTAATCTCTCCAACCGATACGCTCCGGACATAACTCTGTTGCACCAGACGTCGTTATCTAAATACCACTGCACGGTTTTGCGCAGGCCGATTGCAAAAGTTTGTTCTGGAATCCAGCCAAGCTCACGCTCAATTTTGGTTCCGTCAATTGCGTAACGAGCATCGTGACCCGGCCGGTCTTTAACGAAAGATACTAAATCGCGATAGTTTGCTACACCGTCTGGCTTGTTTGGTGCTAATTCTTCTAGAAGTTCACAGATAGCCTCCACAACTGACAGATTAGTCTTCTCGTTATGGCCACCAATATTGTAGGTTTCTCCGACGATTCCCTTCGTCACGACTTTTATAAGAGCCTTGGCATGATCTTCAACATACAACCAGTCCCTTATTTGTTGGCCATCACCATAGATTGGTAACGTCTTACCTTGGAGAGCATTTAAAATAATAAGTGGAATCAATTTCTCTGGGAAATGGTATGGCCCGTAATTATTTGAGCAATTGGTCACCAAAATAGGTAGTCCATAGGTCCTTCCCCAGGCTCTGACAAGATGATCTGAGCTCGCTTTAGAGGCAGAGTAGGGTGAACTGGGCGCATAGGAGGTTGTTTCAACAAATAAACCCTCTTCATCCTTCATATCTCCATAAACCTCATCTGTAGAAACATGGTGAAACCGAAAGTATTTTTGGCTGGAACCATCAAGACTGTGATAATAATGCCTTGCAACCTCTAAAAGATTAAATGTGCCAACAATGTTGGTCATAACAAAATCAGAGGGACCATCAATCGAACGGTCAACATGGGTTTCAGCTGCCAGATGCATGACTGCTGTTGGTTGATATCGGCTAAATAGCTGTTTCACCTCGTTGAAATCACAAATATCAACCTGCTCAAATGTATAATTCTTATGCCCAATTATATCAATCAAAGAATCTAAGTTCCCTGCGTAGGTGAGCTTATCGACATTGACCACTTGATAGTCTGTATGCTTTATGAGATTCCGGACAACTGCGCTCCCAATAAAACCTGCTCCGCCTGTAACTAATATGTTCAAAATATTCCTCTGGGTCAGTGCTTAAATAATCCAAGGTACTGTTGTCGGATAATAGTCCAGTTATAACGCTTCTGAGCTACATTTCTTAATTCTCTTGCGCCGGGGAGTTCTTCAACATTTTGGATCAGATCTTTGAGCGCTTCCACCGAGTCGAAAAATACGCCATTATTTTCCATAGTAGCTCTGTTATAAACACAATCAAATGCAATAATTGGTTTTTCAAAATGCATCATCTCTACCAACGATGGGTTAGTGCCCCCGGCAGAATGACCATGGACATATGCTAGACATCTGGACCTATATGTTGATAAAACACGCTCATCATAAATAGGATCAAGAAGCAGTATGTTGACTGTATCGGAAAACTCATCACGTAATCTCTTTCCATACTCCGAAGAACTCCAGTTTCCGATAAAAATTAATCTAGCTCCTGCCTCTGAAAACGCTTGCAAAGTAAGTGCTACATTATTCTCAGGCTCTATTCTGCAGAGAGCCAAATAAAAAGACTTATCAACGACATCTATCTGCTGTGAAGACAGATCGGCCGGCGTGACAAGAGCATGGTCACCACCATACGCTATTGTCATACACTCCCTCTTGTACTCCTTATCAACATACTCTGCAATAATATCGTTATCTGCAATGACTACAGAGGAATGGTTGACAGCAAGCCCTTCAGAGAATTTTAAAAATCGTTTAGCGACAAAACCTTTCCATTTTTCTCTACGCCACTCGACACCGTCTATATTGGTTACCAGATGTATTGAAGGTATAAAAAATCTCAAAATTGGGATCATTACCGCTCCTGAAGTTCCTAATATAAGGAATTGTCTGTGCCCTGAGAATAGACCATGAGCGATGGAGAGGATGTCATAAACTACACTTACAGGACCATTTGCACTTAATGGGATATATATCAGATTGGCATTTTTATATCTTTGCGGGCGCACATCATAATGTCGAGATGAACAGTAAACCGTCCATTTCAAACTGTCTCCAACAACGATCTGATCTACCAATGTCTCCAGCCCACCATAAGATGCAGGGACTCCCACCGTGCCGACCACAGCCACTCTCTCCCAATCTGGCGTTGCCCAGAATCTTAATCGTTGTTTGAGCCAGGATAGCGTTAACCGCCACATGAAACGAGGCAAAAACAGTTGCCTTTTTAAACGCCAAGGTTCTTTGTAGAGGCGAAATAGCCACTCTAGATGATTGTTTACCATAAAGTTGGGTGCGCGCTTGAGCGCACCAGCCATAATATCAAGCGCTCCGCCACAACCTATAACAATACCTAAATCTATCTTGGTCAATATTTGTGCCGCAAACTTCTCTTGTTTGGGTGAACCCATAGCCACTAAAATCAACTTAGGTTGAGTGCGCTTAATAGCTGAAAGTAAAGTTTCGTAGTCATGGTATCCGTGTAAGTGTCCGACAATTTCAATATTTTCATATTTTTCACGAATATTACTAATTGCTTTGGTGTGGTTCTCTGCATTAGCCCCAATAATAAATGTAGATATGCTCAAAGTATTTGCCACCTCCAAAGCAACAACTGGCATGTTTACCTTTTCGCTCTGCTGACCATGCAACCAACGAAGTCCAAGAACAGCTCCGGATCCATCTGGGTACGGAAATATGGCATTATCTATGATGTGGTTAAAGCCAGACTCGTCAGAGTATTTAAGAATTTTTTCAGCATTAATTGCCACGGTGTAACCCAGCTCTTGGGATTGCACGAGCTCTGCGAGATGCTTAGCCGCCTGCGCTTCATTAACAGCGAAACAGGGGCATCCTAAAATCTCAAGCTTTTCCATCGTTACATACCTTCTGAAAAACCGATCTATATTCTTTTACTATTTTATTTTCATCGTACTCAGCGGCAACTTTTCGTGCGCAACTGCGAAGACTGGCGTATTCTGCTGCAGTGAGATCTGCAATTCTCATCAATGCATTAGTCATATCGTCCACACTTCCAGGCTCAATAAAGAATCCATTCTTTCTATCCGATATATATTCAGTTACAGCTCCTATTTTGCTGGCCACCACGGGGACTCCAAATGCCATGGCCTCGATAGGCGTAAGACCTAAGCTTTCTTCCAGCAAGGTGGGGAATAAAAGAAAATCTATCTCTGTATATAACTGGTTGAGTTTCTCCCTATTCAGTACACCACAGTAAACTACCTCAACGTTTAAATTTTTAATTGAGCGGATTAATTTAATATCACCAGGTCCTGCCACCAAAAGCCGACAACGAAAATCAATTTTGTTTATGCTTTTAGCAATTATCTGGAACCCTTTCGCTAGACTCAGAGAACCCACATATCCGAATGTTATGGGATCTTTCGGCCAACCATGGTTGCTCGACTCCAAAGTTGAAGGGTAAAAAACCCCTCCAGATGGATAAACAAACAACCGTTCCCGAGCAAGACCAAATTTTTCGTGAACCAGCTGAGCAAAGGAGCTTGAGGGCACTACTACTTTGTCAGCGCATCTCAATGTAATTGCATTTAATTTATGAACGTACCCCCCAGTCTTGGCAGGAATGACTATGTCAGAGCCATGACAGTTGAGAACCACTTTTTGACAAAAAAGATATCTACCAATGAGAGCAAGCAAGCCTGTGTGCGAAACGAAGTGGCAATACAGAATATAATTTCGTCCAACTAGCATTGACCAAAACGCGCGAAGATAGAAACTCAAATAGGCAACAAGTTTATGCCTTTGGGGGCGCAACACGCATAGATCGACATTAAGCTGTTCGTCATCAATCAATTGATACATCATCTTTTCGACGAACACTCCAGAAGCAACATTACCAGCATGGGGAAACATATTGCTCAGTAACAAAATGCGTTTCATTTTTCAGTAACCCGCCTGGGGTCGTAATATGCCAACATCACAAAACAAGGCCAAATAAACGCAAGCATACCTGAAGTAAAGATATGGCCGCTGAAATTTGAAATGGCCAATAACATCAGATTTGTAGTAAAAATCGTTCTCGCAAATGGATAGTTGTCATCAGAGTAGTTAGCCCAAGACCTGTGAGAGAGATAGAAAAAAGTAACGGCCACCAAAGCTATGCCAGATAAACCATGCCAAAAAAACATGTCCAATAGGTCCATTTCTACCGAGTATTTTGTGAAGTCGGCGTAGTAACTCACACCATTGCCAAAAAAGAATCCTAAAAAAATATTTTTTTGCAAAAAAAGCATCCACAGCTCAGCTATAAATGTGTCGCGGCCAGATAGTAGCAATCCCGCAACACCATGCCTGTCAAAGAAAAACAAAAATCTAGAATAAACGGGTGCATTTTTGAACGCATCAAAAATCACTAAAGCTTGAATTAAAACAACTGTTAGCGTTCCCACAAAAATTATTGATGGAACATTGTTCAGTAAAAACAATCGTCGCCTTTCATATAAAATAGGTATCAAAAAAGTCAGCAATATCACCGCTAACATCGATGTTTTAGTGGATACAAGAAGACCAATAGAAAGAGAAAGAATTGCAAATACAACAAACTGCAATTTATTTTTGAGGTAAGCTCTAGCTAAGTAAAATGCACAGAAAACAACAAGTAATGCTGAAATTTCGTTACCAGCGTAAAAATAGCCTTTAGAGCCGATCATGTTTTCGCCTCCCTGACCATAAGTACTGAATCCGAATCCAAAAACTCCAGCCAACATATTGCAAACAAAAACTAGCCCATTAACCTGAATAACAGCAAGTATCCTTGCAAAAAAGAGTTGATCCTTTTTTGATCTATCTATCAAGAAAAAAAGCAGAATCAGAGGAGTGAGAACCTTAAGTATGTGCTGAAATAAAAAGCTTATCTTACTGCCGTTAGTGTCCAGTAAGAATATGCTCGCGATTTCTCCTAGACTCAGTGCACAGATCGCTGCCAGAACAAACAACATTCGCCTAGGTAAGAAAACACACAAGTACATCAGTAGAACGATTAATAATATTGATTTATAAAGTGCCGATAAACTGGAGTCTATTCCGAGCCCCAGCATCATAAAACCATTAATAGAGTCTACGGCTAGGTACAGTGATAACTGCAGAAAAACTAGCTTCGAAACTAAGTTAGCCTTAGCTTCAGAGGAATGTTTTGAGAACATCATATTCTCTCTCCATCCGTTGGTCCCAGGAATCAAAGTTGATTGCCAAATGATTTCTCGCGGCAACGCGCATCATTGTTAGCAACTCGGGCTTCATCTCGCACTCAATCAACTTTAGCGCGTTCCTACGAAAGTCGTTTTCATCTGAGATTAAACCGGTTACGCCGTCGACAATCATCTTAGAGGTACTGCCATTATTAAGCGTAGCCACAACGGCGCCGCAAGAGATCGCTTCGAAAAGTGGATTACCTAAATTACTAAGTTCATAACTTGAAAGAAAATACTTTGTATCATTGAGCAAGCTATAGATTTCAGACTTATCTTGAGCACCGACCAAACTTACATTTTTTTGCAAACCTTTTTGGCTAACAAGTTTCCGTAGATTTTCAATTTCAGGACCGTCTCCTACAATGTAATAGTGTGAATTTTTAAACCGTGCATGAAACTTGGAGAAAATTTCGATTGACCTGTCAACTCGCTTCCAACGTTGCAGTCTGCACACTGAGCTGAAGATAATATCACCTTCTGCATGCAATTTTTGATAGGTTGAATCATCATGATCAGCATTGGGCAAATCAACTCCATTTTTAAAAAAATGTACTCTCTCTGAATCGTGTTGCCTCAAATAACTGAGGACTCGATCACCTTTAGTGCCGTCATCTGTCATTATAGTAACATCCGGCAAAGCACGCATAGCTCGAATGTGGTCAAAAAACTGTAGATATAAACGAAGCTTTCTTACAGTTGATACCGACTGAACGAGGTCTGTCATTACAGTGCCCTGAAACCGGCCGACACATACTTTTCCGGTTCTCCTAGCATATTTGACAACACCTGGAACGAACCCTATCTCGTACGCATAAAGTATGTCAGCAGTAATTGCATATTTTTCCAAGTAAGGCGTAATATCCCTCTGACTCTTCATGTAGCTGTAGTGTTTATGAACAAGACGAAAAACACCACCAAACATACGATTTTCTATAACTGCCCGGCGGGGAATTTTGACAATATTCACCTTGTTGCGTAGCACCCCTAACTTTGGATTATCTTCGGTGGTCAAAAGAATTACTGAGTGACCCCGATCTACGAACATTTTGATGGTATTAAAAAAAGAAGGTGCACCCTTACCCTCAGCCAATGACCATAGGGGTAGGTTTGTAACAAAGCAGATAACCATGGGTCTACGCTCCAACTTTCAGCCACTTGACTATTTTTTCTGCAGCATCTCCTTCCCCGTAGAACATAGAATCAAAAACGCCATGCGCGCTGAGCGAAACAAATTTTTCCAAAATACGTTGGTAATCCGCACCTACGATATGATTTGCCCCGCATTTAACTAACTCCATCCATTCCGTTTCTTCTCTCAGAATCAAGCATGATTTTTTGAAGAAATACGCTTCTTTTTGCACCCCTCCGCTATCTGAGAGCACCATCCTGCAATTCTGGAGTAAAAAGACCATCTCTAAATACCCAACAGGGTCCACCACATGAACATTTAAACTGATATTGAGCTCTTCTAGTTTGTGCCGAGTTCTTGGATGCAGTGGCAGTATAACCGGTGTTGTCTTATGCACTTCGTTAAGCGATCTGACGATTTCATTTAAACGAGCAGGATTATCTGTATTCTCAGCCCTATGGATAGTCGCAAGGGCAAAATGTTCGGGCAAATCAAATTGATCAAACCAAACTGGCTTCTGAGCGTAGCTTGAGTAGAAATTCGCTGCATCAAACATAACATCGCCAACATTGACAATATCAATATCGAACTTGCCGTATCCTTCGTCATTCAAGTTGCTGACAGCCGTTTGAGTTGGGCAAAACAGCACCGTGCTAATCCTATCGGTCAAAATTCTATTTTGTTCTTCCGGCATATTCATGTTGAAACTTCTTAGGCCGGCTTCCACGTGAGCTACTTTTACTCTTAACTTGGATGCGGCCAGAGCACCAGCAAGCGTTGAATTAGTATCACCATAAACCAACACCCAATCTGGTTGTTCATCACGAATGATATTTTCTAATGCTTCAAGCATTCTTCCCGTCATAGCACCATGAGAGAGAGATGCGATTGCTAAATTATAATCAGGCCTGGGAATTCGCATTTCATCAAAAAATACATCACTCATGTTTTTATCAAAATGCTGCCCGGTATGAACAATGATTTCTTCCACATCAGACATAGACTCAATAACTCTACTTAGAGTCGCAGCTTTTATAAACTGTGGTCGCGCACCTACAACTGTCAATATTTTCACGTTTCTTCTCTCACTTTAAATATTAAATAGTCTTAGCTGGGTTGCCAGCAATTGTAATATCACTTTGCCTAAAGCTTTTGGTTACCACCGCACCGGCACCTACAATAACTCGTTTACCTAATTCAACACCTGGCATGATGCAGGCATTAGCGCCAATCCAACAATCATCACCTATCACAACAGGTGTAGTTGATTGCCAGCTTTTGTCTGCCTTCCTAAGGTTATGATTAGCACTAACAATAACAACATTTGACGCCCAGATAGTTCCACTTCCAATGATAATTCCATTTCCTGCTTGCAAATAGCAGCCTGAACTATTGACTAGACTGGAAAAAGTACCACGTTGAGGGGGTTTTAAAATTAACTTTTCACCAGCAATAACTGTCGATTTGAAATTGGTGAAGACTGAATAACTAATATTTTGGCGGAATAAAAAATTGACAATAAAATTCCCCGCGAGGGTGGCTAAACGTACTTTAGTTCCGATACCTTTATCGAGAATAAGATCCGATAAAAATGTCACCTTAA
>Ga0209659_1001979_pt1 | contig 11501 bp, 10 predicted proteins | sample SaaInlLV_10m_DNA_FD_184658 | JGI IMG/M metagenome (GOLD analysis project Ga0209659, IMG submission 184658) | Marine microbial communities from expanding oxygen minimum zones in the Saanich Inlet - SI072_LV_10m_DNA (SPAdes) (version 2) | ecosystem: Environmental > Aquatic > Marine > Intertidal... | reverse complement strand
ATAGCTTTTTTTCGTTTGAATGAGGTGCAGATGACACCAAATTATTTTTCTTCAGATTCTTCAGCTGGCTTTTCTTCTGCTGCGGCTTCTTCTGCTGGAGCTTCTTCTGCTGCGGCTTCTTCTGCTGGAGCTTCTGCTGCGGCTTCTTCTGCTGGAGCTTCTGCTGCTGCGGCTTCTGCTGCTGCGGCTTCTGCTGCTGCGGCTTCTTCAGCTGCCTCTTTAGCCTCTAGATCAGCTTTTGCTTTTTCATCTGCTGCAATCTTTTTGGCTTTATCATCAGCCATTGCTGCTTGTTTAGCTAATTGCTTTTCACGAATAGAGGGATCTCTGTACTCTTTTACAAGCTGCTTAACGCGATCCGAAATCTGCGCGCCTTGAGAAATCCAATGTGACAGTCTGTCTTCTTCGAGTTGAAGCCTGACTTCTTGTCCGCGAGCGACAGGATTAAAATATCCAATACGCTCAATGTAACCACTATCTCTTCTCTTTCTAGAGTCTGTCGCTACAATCGAATAAAAAGGGTTTTTCTTGGCTCCACCTCGGGCTAGTCTTATCTTAACCATGGGTTTTTTGCTCCTTTTAGATTGTTAAATTATTAAGGCGAGAAATTATATCAGTTTTAGATGTTGCGTGCTAATTTAATCGCATCCCCAATATAGTTCATTGGCGTTAACTTGTTCAGTTCTTTTTTTGCCTCTGAGGGGATGTCCAAAGAGGCAATAAAATCACTGAGAATTTTGGCGTCAATTTTCTTTCCCCTTGTCAGAGCCTTAAGTTTCTCATAGGGATTTGACACGCCATACCTGCGCATTACAGTTTGAATTGGTTCAGCGAGAACTTCCCATGAATTATTCAGATCTTCGATCAGTTTTTCTTCATTTACTTCAAGTTTTTTTATGCCTTTGCAAATTGAAGCATACGAAATTAAACAATGTGCACTACTAACGCCTAAATTTCTTAAAACAGTAGAATCTGTCAAGTCACGCTGCCATCTTGATATAGGAAGTTTTGTTGCAAAATGCTCTCCAATGGCAATGGCTAATCCAAGATTGCCCTCGGCATTTTCAAAATCAATGGGGTTAACCTTATGCGGCATAGTTGAAGAACCTATTTCCCCTTTAACTGTTTTTTGAGTGAAATAACCTAATGAAATGTAACCCCAAACATCACGGCAAAAGTCAATTAAGATGGTGTTAAATCTATTTAATGCATGAAAATACTCAGCAATATAATCATGTGATTCAATCTGTGAACTATAAGGAGCATAATTCACTCCGAGACTCTCAATAAAGCTCTTAGAAACTTTTTCCCAATCAACTTCAGGATACGCACTGAGATGAGCATTGAAATTTCCAACTGCCCCATTAAACTTACCCATTATTTGAACATCTTTCAGCTGCTTTATTTGTCTCTGCAGTCGATAAGAGAAGTTTGCCATCTCTTTTCCAAGAGTTGTGGGAGATGCTGTTTGACCATGCGTTCTTGAAAGCATTGGAATTTCAGCATTTTCCCTTGCTAAGCCAGTCATTAGATTCAAAGTTTCTGTCATTTCAGCCAAAAGAACCTCTCTTCCATTTTCAAGCATAAGCGCATGTGATAAATTATTAATATCCTCTGAGGTGCATGCAAAATGAATAAATTCATTCACTTTATGAAGTTCAGGAGTTGAAGATACTTTCTCTTTCAAGAAATACTCAATCGCTTTAACATCATGATTGGTTGTCTTTTCAATTTCTTTTATTGCTCTTGCATCATCAATAGAAAAATTATCGGCAATAGCTAATAATTTTTTGTTGGCTTCAGAGCTAAACAAGGGAACTTCAGATATTTCTGAATTGTTTGACATTGCCTCTAACCATCGCACTTCAACTAAAAGCCTATACTTTATAAGCCCAAATTCACTAAATATAGTTTTGAGTTGAGCGGTCTTATCGCTGTAACGCCCATCGATTGGTGAAATAGAGGTAAGTTTATCAAATGTCATAATACGAACTAATGCTTCAAAAAATTTAAGCCTTCATATTAAAAAGGATAAAATTATACTCTTTTATTTAATCACCTAATAACCAGTATTACTATGATAAAAGCTTACTTAAAGCACTGTGAAGAGAGAAAGTCGGACAATCTTCCACCACTAGCACTCGATGCAAAACAAACTAAGTCTGTCGTAGAGAGCCTAATATCAGGGCTTGATGATGACTTCTATTTGAATTTACTCACTCATAGAGTCCCGCCGGGTGTTGATGAAGCTGCTTATGTAAAAGCTGGTTTTTTAACTAGTATTGCTAAAGGAGAACAGTCTTGCAATGCGATCTCAAGAAAACATGCTACTTTTTTGCTAGGAACAATGCTTGGTGGATATAGCATCGAATCCTTAATTAATCTTCTGGATGATGATGAAACTGCTGAGGAAGCCTGTAAAGCACTATCTCATACAATACTTATCTATGAGGCCCACCAAAGCATAATGGAAAAGTCAGCAAACAACGCACATGCGAAGAAGATAGTTGATTCTTGGGCTTCAGCTGACTGGTTTACCTCCAAAGAGCCTCTTCCTGAGAGCATTAAAGTGACAGTATTTCGTGTCGATGGTGAAACCAATACTGATGACCTTTCACCGGCAACCGAAGCCTGGTCTCGTCCTGATATCCCTCTTCATGCAAAAGCAATGCTTGTCAAAAAAATGGATAAGCCCCTTGAAAAAATTGAAGAATTAAAGCAAAAGGGCAATCCTCTTGCCTATGTTGGAGATGTAGTGGGTACTGGCTCTTCAAGAAAATCAGCAATTAACTCGGTTTTATGGCATATGGGTGAACCTATTGACTACATTCCTAATAAAAATAGTGGTGGCATAGTCCTTGGTGGCAAAATTGCTCCAATATTTTTTAATACAGCTGAGGATTCAGGGGCACTTCCAATTCAATGCGACGTTTCAGAACTCAAAATGGGTGATGAGATTACAATCTATCCATATGAAGGCACTATTAAAGATGCATCTGGAGAAGTTATTTCAAAATTTAATCTTGCGCCTAGTACGATGCCAGATGAGGTTCGTGCTGGTGGCAGAATTCCACTTATTATTGGAAGAGGTTTAACAGATAAAACAAGAGCTGAACTTGGCTTAGAGGTGAGTGATGTGTTTCTTCGTCCAGTGGACCCAAAGAATAGTTCATTAGGCTTTACCTTAGCTCAAAAAATTGTTGGTAAAGCTTGTGGTGTTAAAGGTATAAGGCCCGGAACCTATTGTGAGCCTCGCATGAGTACAGTTGGATCTCAAGACACAACAGGAGCAATGACTCGAGATGAGCTCAAAGAATTAGCTTGTTTAGGATTTTCTGCTGATCTAGTTATGCAGAGTTTTTGTCACACAGCTGCTTATCCTAAGCCCATTGATCTTGAGTTGCAGCACACACTCCCAGACTTCATGCATTCACGAGGTGGCGTGTCACTCAAACCAGGCGATGGCATTATTCATTCTTGGTTAAATCGCATGCTTTTGCCAGACTCTGTTGGAACTGGTGGCGACTCTCATACGCGTTTCCCAATAGGAATTAGTTTTCCAGCTGGCTCTGGCCTTGTTGCCTTTGGTGCCTCAATTGGAGTGCTACCATTAGACATGCCTGAATCAGTTTTAGTCAGGTTTAAGGGTGAGATGCAACCTGGAATCACTCTAAGGGACCTTGTCAATGCAATCCCATATGTTGCCATTCAAAAGGGATTACTCACTGTTGATAAATCTAACAAGAAGAATATTTTTTCTGGACGCGTTCTTGAAATTGAGGGACTTGGAGATCTAAAGGTTGAGCAAGCCTTTGAGCTTGCAGATGCAACAGCAGAGAGGTCGGCAAATGGATGTACTGTAAAGCTTAATAAAGAACCCATTGCAGAATATTTAAATTCAAATATTACACTTCTCGGCTCGATGATTGATTCTGGCTATGATGATAAAAAAACAATAGCAAAAAGAATACAGGATATGAAAAAGTGGCTTGATAATCCAGAGCTTCTTGAGGCTGATAAAGATTGCGAGTATTCAGAGGTCATTGAAATAAATCTTAATGACATTAAGGAGCCAATATTAGCCTGTCCAAATGATCCAGATGATGTAAGACTTCTATCATCAGTTGCCAAAACATCAATAGATGAAGTTTTCATTGGCTCTTGTATGACCAATATTGGACATTTCAGGGCAGCGGCACAGCTACTCAAAGATAAGTCAGAGCTTAATACAGTTTTATGGGTGGTGCCTCCAACAAGAATGGATGAAAAACAGTTAAGGGCTGAGGGAATATATGAAACCTTTGAGCGACTTACAGACAGGACTGAGGTCCCAGGCTGCTCACTTTGTATGGGAAACCAAGCAAGGGTTGAAGAAGGAGCATCTGTCGTTTCAACCTCGACCAGAAACTTTCCAAATCGATTAGGAGATAACAGCAATGTATTTTTAGCATCAGCAGAGGTTGCTGCAATCTCTGCTAAGCTGGGGTATATTCCTACTTCTGAAGAGTATTTATCCTTAATGAAAGACATTGAGCCTTTATCAGGTGAAATATATCAGTATCTCAATTTTGACCAAATCGCAGATTATCAAGAATCTTCTTCCAATGTTCCACTTGAGATGATCCTGCAAAGTTAAACTTTAGGTAATAAAAAAGCCGCTCTAAAGCGGCTTTTTTTATGAATATTATTAAGGATTACTTAATCTTTGCTTCCTTATACATTACGTGTTTTCTTACAACAGGATCAAATTTTTTAACTTCAACCTTTTCTGGGTGAATTCTTTTATTTTTAGTTGTAGTGTAATAGTGACCTGTTTCAGCTGAAGAAACCAGTTTAATTTTTTCTCTCATAACTTACTCCTTATACCTTTTCGCCGCGTCCGCGGATTTCTGCTAAAACAACATCAATGCCCTTTTTATCAATAACGCGAAGACCTCTTGCAGATAACTTCAACTTAACAAAACGGTTTTCAGCCTCAACCCAAAAACGGTGAGTATGAAGGTTAGGGTAAAAACGACGACGCGTTCTGTTATTCGCGTGAGAAACGTTATTTCCGCTTATAGGTCTCTTACCAGTTACTTGGCATACTTTAGACATAACGACCACCTAATCAAATTTCTAAAAAGGGAGAATTATACGCAAAAAATTGCAGTTTTTTTAAATAAATTTTATTTACTTTATTCATAAAAACGGTATCATACCAATCTTTCGGAGGGATGGCAGAGCGGTTGAATGCACTGGTCTTGAAAACCAGCAAGGGCTAATACCCTTCCAGGGTTCGAATCCCTGTCCCTCCACCATTCATACATGCTTTTCAAGCAGTTTCTAAAAAATCAATTTAAAATTGTAATCCATTGCTACTTAAATACAATTTAAGTATATTATTTCTCCTATAACTCAATAAGTTAAAGACAAAATAATAAGGATTATCTTTGAAACTAGTTACTGCAATATTAAGGCCTGAAATTTTAGACAAAGTTAGAGAAGCGCTTTGTGATGTTGATATACCAGGCATGACTGTTACCGAAGTCAAAGGTTTTGGCAAACAAAAAGGTCACACCGAACAATATCGAGGCACGGAGTTTACTGTTGAATTTGTCCACAAGGTCAAACTTGAAATTGCCATTTCTACTAAAAATTTAGATTTAGTCATTAATGTTATAAGTGATATCGCTCGATCTGGGCAAAAAGGTGATGGAAAAATCTTTGTCTCTGACATCGAAAAAGTAGTTCGTATTCGAACTGGTGAAACCAATCAAGATGCTCTTTAACTGAGCCAAAATAAAATAATTTAAGTGTTTATAAAATAAACATATAATAAGCTTTTTATTAATAAAAAATTCGCTTTTATGCCCTTATATTCATACATTCAATCCAAATTAAAACATCTTCTAGTACTAATGTCATTTTCAATCCTATCAATTAGTTCAAATGTAATTGCAAATGATGAAGTACTTGCTTATCCATTCAACGCAGATAGTGGCAGGTACTGGCAGTACGTCAGTGATAGGGTCATGGGTGGTGTCTCTGATGGCAAGGTAAATCTTGAACAAGACGGTGAAATGTATTACGCAAGACTTACTGGTAATGTAAGTACAGCTAACAACGGCGGCTTTATTCAATTGCGTGCGAGTGTTTCATTTGCAAATTCTGAAAAGGATGGGGAGAATCTTAAAGGTGTTCGACTTAACGTAAGAGGAAATGGTGAAACATACTATATTCATATCCGAACTAATGAAAGCTGGTCTCCATCCGATTATTATGCAACAACTTTTGAAGCTAATTCTGAGTGGAAAATGATCGACCTCCCTTTTAAAACATTTAAAAGGAGATGGTCAAAGGACTCAGTTCTTGATCCAAAAAAAATTAGAAGCTTTGGAATTGTTGCCTATGGCAGAGATCATATTTCCGATATTTCAGTATCAACCATTGAGTTTTACTATTAAGAATATTAATGAAAACAAGAACTAGGGTAGTAGTTATTGGTGGTGGTATTGCGGGCTGCTCGACCTTGTATCATCTGACCCGAGAGGGTTGGACAGATGTTGTCCTTCTTGAACGAAATGATCTTACAAGTGGAACGACCTGGCACTCAGCGGCACAGGTTACGAATTTTGGAATGAATCAAACTATGGTTGGTTTGAAAACACATTCCATTAAATTATACAAAGAATTATCTGATGACCTTGACCATCCAATTAATTACAATCATGGTGATGGAGGTATAAGGCTTGCGAACACTAAAGAACAGATGCAGGGATATCATCACTTTACTTCGATGGCTCGAGGTATGGATGTTAATTTCGAAGTCATTGATGCCAAAGAATGTCAACGACGTCATCCATTAATTTCAACAGATAATTTAATTGGGGGATTGTGGGATCCTCTCGATGGTGATATAGATCCATATCAATTGTGTCACTCTTTGATACGAAAAGCGAAACAGGCTGGCGCTGAGGTCTGCACAAACACACCTGTAACTGGGCTAGAACAATACCAGGATGGAACTTGGAAAGTAACTACTGTGAATGGTGAAATTGATTGTGATGTAATCGTTAATGCCTGTGGATATAGAGTCAATGAAGTTGGGGCAATGATGAATGTTCACCATCCAGTAGCCTCAATGGAACATCAATATTTTTTGACAGAAGATATTCAAGCAATTATTGATGCAGGTCATCGAATGCCACTCTTAAGATGTCCAATATCTGATTATTATTGTCGACAGGATAAGAATGGACTCCTTATTGGATTTTATGAACAAAATTGTAAACCATGGGGAATGGATGGGATAGATCCAAATTTTGTTAATGCTCTTTGCCCAGACGATTTAGAGAGAGTCACGGATGTCTTAGATGGTGCATTTGCTAGAATGCCAGCATTAATGAATGCTGGAATAAAAAGTATCATTAATGGTCCAATTACCTACACAATTGATGGAGCTCCACTAGTTGGAAAAATTCCTGGAAGGGAAAATGCTTTCTGCATCATTGGCTTGAGAGCAGGCCTCGGTGAGGGTGGTGGACATGGCTGGTTACTCGCTCAGCAAATTGTCCATGGCGAAGCATGCTATGATACTTGGTGCATTGATCCTCGAAGGTTTACTTCACATGCTAATATTGAAATGACTTCTTTAAAAGCTATTGAAGACTATCAAAACGAGTTTCGCTTCCACTTTCCTCACGAACATCGTCCAGCAGCTCGCCTGGCCAAAACCACTCCTCTTACTCCGATCATGTCGAATAAAAATGCTGAATTTACAGTCATTAATGGATGGGAGCGTGTTGAATATATCAAGCCATCCAAAGACTTCCGCCCTTCGCTCTCATTTCACTTTGATGAAGTCTTTGATATTGTCGCAAATGAAGTAAAAAACATCCAAAACAATGTTGGGCTGACCGAAGTGAATGGCTTTAACCGTTTTGAAATTAGTGGCCCAGATGCCAATGGTTTTGTTGAAAGAATCTTTTGTGGCAACATTACTCAGAAGTCTGGTCGAGTTAGTCTGGGTTATCTTCTCAATGACTTAGGAATGATAAAAAGTGAAGCTACTATTGCAAATATTCCAGCCTCAGATCGGGGCCCAAAAAGAATGTGGTATGGTTCAGCCGCAGCATCAGAGTTTCACGATATGGATTGGTTAGAGCAGAATATAAATACTGATGAAGATGTTGAAATTAGAAGTCTTACTAATGATCAAACAATCCTTCTCATAGCAGGACCTAAAGCGAGAGAAGTCCTCTCCAAATGTAGTCGCGAAGATTGGAGCAAGGAGGCGTTTCCATGGCTCAGTATAAGGGAGTGTTTCATTGGCTTTTCTGCAGCTACCGTAATGTCAGTTAGCTTCTCAGGGGAGCTTGCATATGAAGTGCACGTTCCAAACGAATCTCTATATGCAGCATACTTAACGCTCTTTAAAGCAGGAGAAGAGTTTGGTATGAAGCTCTTTGGGTCTAGGGCTGTGGAATCCATGAGAATGGAAAAAGGGTTTTTAGCATGGAAATCTGATTTATTAACTGAGTTTGATCCCTATGAAACTGGTCTCGAGCGTTTTGTCAATCTAAGTAAAGATAACTTTATTGGTAAAAAAGCACTACAAAAACGTATTAATAATGGCCTGAATCAAAAACTTGTTTGTCTCCAAGTCGCCTGTAAACATGCGCCCGCTTATGGTGGAGCCTCACTTATGGAAGATGGTAAAGTGGTTGGGACAATAACATCTGGCGATTGGGGACACAGAGTTAACCTGAATCTCGCATATGCATTTGTGAACCCAGAGAAATCGAAAGAAGGAACTCAAATGCACCTTGATTTATTGGGAGAAGTGGTTGAAGTGGAAGTTATTCCTTTTGGGCCTTACGATAAAACCTATAGTAGAATATTGGCATAAAAAGGAGTTGAAGATGGTTAGAAGACAATCAGCTAGAGCAGCCAATAGAGAGTTACTCTATTATTCTTTAATTAACCTTAATGGGCAACTCTGATAATAAATCAACAACATGACCATAACCGTCAGCTCCCAATCCAGCAACTACAGCATCAACTGTCGAGGAAATAAACGAAACGTGGCGAAATGATTCGCGCAAATGTGGGTTAGAGATATGAAGCTCAACCTTGTAGCCTGAATATGATTTTAATGCGTCATGAATTGCGATTGATGTATGAGTATAAGCAGCAGCATTGATAATTATTACGTCAACCTTTTGAATGATTGCATCTTGAATCCACTCAACAATCTCACCTTCATAATTAGACTGCATAAAGTGAAGACTATGCCCTGCTTTTGAAGCTTTATCGTTGCAGGTTTTTGTAATACTATTTAGGGTATCTTTTCCATAAATTTCAGGTTCACGAGTACCTAAAAGGTTTATATTTGGCCCATTTATTACGTAAATATTCATCTATTTATTACTTATTTTTTGGTTAATTGACTTGATCGCAAGGATATAACTTTGAATGCCTAGCCCACCTATAAATCCAGCACCACTGTCTGAAACCTGCATAGGCTTAATGCCCTCTTGCTTGAAGATATTTTCTATGCGCACCTCAATAACTGGCTTATTTTTACTACTAATTTTTGAAATGATTGAATTAAAAATATCATGACTTATTGAGCTTGAATGTAAATGCCCAGCTGGATTGATAATGAACGCATTAAAGTTGTCAATATCAACCTTAATGTCTTTCAATAAATCAGATTCATCATCGCTTTGACGAAAATCAACCTGAAAACCTAAACTCTCACAAGCAGCTATGCATTTTTGTTTCAGAATATCTAATGACAAGCCATCATAGCCTAATTCACTATAATTACTTAAATTTGATAGTCCAGGGCCATTAATAATTAATAATTTTTTATTGCTCATGGGTTTTATCCTTTACTGTAAAAAATATTTAATATTCCCTACATTCCTTGCAATTACTCACTTTGGCATATTATATACCTCAGCGCTTAATTTAACGAGTTAAAGCCTTCATAGTAGTTATTAGCTTTTCACTAAAGAATTAATTAATGATCGATAGTAGGAAAAAGAGGGGCATTTCTTTTCTGGATCTTTAGCTTTATCATCCCAGTATCTTAAATTTATACACTGTTCCAAATATTCATTTTTTTCAAATTCTTTGACTTCTTTGAGACTCATAGCGCCGCCTTGAAGATCGAGGGTATTAACAGATGCAGAAGAAAGAAGACTAAAGTAATTTGAATCAACTGCACATAAATAGCGTTTTGTAGCAACATGTTGTCGAACCGGTTCAACGACAGATAGTGGAAAATAATCTTCAAGAAAGTTTGCGCCTGCTTCCTCATGAAAATTATTAATACCTTTAGATAATGATGACTCAGGAATTTCATTTTTGTAATGCCCAATATCATGAAGAAGTGCTGCCACTATTTGACTATTATCTGCACCCGCTTCTTCAGCACAGTGAGCAGCCTGAAGCATGTGCTGTGCCATCGTAACTTCCTCGCCTAAGTAAGACTCAGCACCGCGCCTTTCAAAAATATCTTCAATAAGATCTACTATATTTTCTGAGGTATTAGTCATTATTATTTTTCATTTCTAGCCTGTTAAGAAGACTATAAAGGCCATCCAAATCAGAATATGCACCCTGCAGATGGCGTTTTCCAGATTTAGAGAATTCTGTTCTAGCGTGCATCACTCGAGTATTATCAAAAAGCATTAAATCGCCCTCAGATAGCTTGAATTGAATCTTTAATTCATCCCTCTCAATGACCTCACTCCAGTGACGGTATGCCTTATAAAAAGACCTCATTTTATCTTGAGGTACATTGATCGTATCGATTGAACGGTTGTTGTATCGAACCTTGATAACTTCTTTTTTATCATTTAACTCAATCATTGGTACCCTTGAGCGAAGCTCAGTTTTACTGTCAGAAAAGCGATAATTAATCCAGGTATTTGCTAAGGATAGAAAGCTCTCTTCACTCTCTTCTCGAAGAATAGATGCGGCTTTAAAACCATCAACCAAAATTGACTCTCCGCCCTCAGTAGAGCTCTCAAGGCAATGCAGTAATTGGACTGTTGGAACAGGATCCCTGTAAGGATTATCTGTGTGAGAGCCAAGCCCAAGATTGGTAAAGGCAAGGTTATTCGGGTTGATCTCTGTTCTTACCTCAAACAAAGCCCCATAGTTTGTCTCTCTAGTGAACCCCAACTCACTAATTACTTTCAACACTTGGCCGTCTTGGATTGGAACGTCATTTAAAACAAAGAAACCATACTCTCTAAGTGACCTAAGCGCTAAGACCTTGGAAGTATCATTAGAACGCATCAAGTCATAGCTGATAAAAGGAAGTCCATTATCAAAGCTATCTTTTTTCCATAATTTTTTGGACTTTTCGCTCCTATCCTCGAAATGACTGTTGAGTTCATAGCAGTTTTCCCTGAGCCACTTCTGAGAAAAGACTGACAAGTGATTTTCAGGTTGAAACATCAAGCAAACATTTCCCTCAGCATCCTTGTAAGCCTTTTCAATAG
>Ga0209659_1001954_pt1 | contig 11582 bp, 12 predicted proteins | sample SaaInlLV_10m_DNA_FD_184658 | JGI IMG/M metagenome (GOLD analysis project Ga0209659, IMG submission 184658) | Marine microbial communities from expanding oxygen minimum zones in the Saanich Inlet - SI072_LV_10m_DNA (SPAdes) (version 2) | ecosystem: Environmental > Aquatic > Marine > Intertidal... | reverse complement strand
TGATAGCATATGTACTCGTACAATTGCTCAAGGAGCAGCCATTGAACGCCTTTTCAACAAACAACATGTGCTAAAACATCATAAAGAAAACCGATGGTTAGCTGGATTTGTAGTATTTAATAATAATGGCTTTAGACAAGAGTTTTATAAAGAGCTAACATCAGTTCCGTATGATCAATGGAAATGGGGCAGAGATCAAACAGTGTTAAATACATTTGTAGACGAATTTAATTTTGAACCAGTAGATAGATTATGGATGTCTATAGGCAAGATTAAGAATGTACCAAGTGCATTTTTGACATTAAAAGGTGATCAAAAATTTACCGAAAAGTATCTTAAAGGTTACGAAAAATATAAAAGTTAGGATAACAAATGCCCTTACAAGAACACTTAGGCGGACATATGAATAAGACGCATTTAGATAAAGGTGCGTTAGCATGGATTAAAGATAAATTTAATGCAAAAACATATTTAGATATTGGTTGCGGCCCAGGAGGTATGGTACAGTTAGCAGAGCGTTCAGGGTTTGATGTATTAGGTGTTGATGGCGATCATACGCTAAGTCGATACAATCCAGATAAGTTTATAATACACGATTATACAACAGCACCATTACATCTTGACACAACATACGATATTGCGTGGAGTGTAGAGTTTCTTGAACACGTATATGAACAATATATGCCTAATTATATGTCTACATTTAAATATGCAAAAAGAGTTGTAATAACATATGCACCGCCAGGTTGGACTGGACATCATCATGTAAACTTACAAGAAGAAGAATATTGGGTAGAAAAATTTACCAAAAACGGATTTAGATTAGATAAAGAACTAACAGAAGAATTGCGTAATAATTCAACAATGAATTATCCTAAAAAACCTAAAAAGGCATTCGTACGCAATAGAGGATTATTGTTTATCAATGAGCAATACTAAACTAGTATTAGGTATAAAAGAAATGTATAGGAATCATCCTATGCCTAATCTCCCTAATTTTAAATTAGTCTCTTGGAAAGATAAAGAATTACTTGCATCTGCAGATGTGTATATACAACATAACATACTTGGACAAAAGCGTAAAAGTCTTGACAAGTACTATCAATATATTTTAGATAGCGATAAACCTTTTATAGTTGCAGAGAGCGCAGTGTTTAGGCGTAACATGATACAGCCTCCAAACCCAATGGCATATCACAGATATAGTTGGACTAGTTACTTTCAAAATGAAGGAGACTATTGTAATGAAAATTGTCCGCCAGACAGATGGCACAGAATACAAACAGAACAAAATATAGAGATTAAACCTTGGCGCACTACGGGCGATTATGTGTTAGTTATATTACAACGCCCGGGCGATAGTAGTTTAAAGAATCTTATTAACACTCATAAAACATATGAAGGCTTTGTAACGTATACTCTTAATCAAATTAAAAAGTATACAAAGAGGCCTATTAGAGTGCGTATGCATCCTTTAAGGCAAGAACAACAATTAGAAATATTACAAAAGTTTGATGTTGAAATAAGCACTAACACACACGGCGCTGGCTTACTAGAAGGTGGTGACGGGCTATACGAAGATTTTAAAAATGCATACGCTGTAGTAGGATTTAATTCTAATGCACTAACTGAAAGTATATGCGAAGGTATTCCTACATTTAGTATGTGTGCTAGTTCAATGGCGTGGCAATGTAGTAACAAAGATTTAAAACGTATTGAAAATCCAACATCTTTTGCTAGAGAACAATGGCTATACAACTTAGGTTATTGTCAGTGGCGTGAGGACGAAATAGCACAAGGCGCTCCTTGGTTCCATTTAATATCAAACTTATAAACTACCCACATAAATATCTACATGAAAGTAGTATTGGTTACAGGTGGCTTTGATCCACTACACTCAGGGCATCTAGCCTATTTCGAAGAAGCAAAGAAGCTCGGCGACAAACTTATTGTTGGCGTGAATAGTGATGATTGGCTTACACGTAAGAAAGGCAGACCCTTTATGCCGTTTGAAGAACGTGCTTCAATTATTAGAGAAATGGAAATTGTAGATAAAGTAATCGGATTTGACGACAGTGACGATAGTGCTTGCCAGGCAATTTTTCATACGCTAAGTACACATGGAGACATCAAAGTAATCTTTGCCAATGGCGGCGACCGCACTAACACAACTACTCCTGAATATAAAATATATGGCGATATGCCCTATGTAGATTTTGCTTTTGGCGTGGGTGGTGAAGATAAAAAGAATTCAAGTAGCTGGATACTAGACGAGTGGAAGGCACCAAAGACAGAACGTACATGGGGGTACTACAGAGTGATACACGAATATGACCAACACACTAAAGTAAAAGAACTAGCAGTGCCGCCGGGCAATAAGTTGTCAATGCAACGACACCAAGAACGTTCAGAGCATTGGTTTATTGCAGAAGGCACAGCAACAGTATATACTATTAACACAAGTAGTACTGATGTAGAAACACTAGGAGTATATAATCAACACGAGTCGTTGCATATACCTGTAGGAACTTGGCACCAACTTGCTAATGAACATGACACAGATTTAAAATTAGTAGAAATACAATACGGAACAAATTGCGTGGAGGAAGATATTGAGCGAACCCCTTAAGATATTTGTAGGCTGGGACAGTCGAGAAGACATTGCATTTCGTACTTGCAAACAAAGTATTATTGATAATACTAATGTTGATGTAGACATTATACCATTAAAGCAAAAGAAGTTAAGAGACCAAGGGGTATACTGGCGCCAGCCTGACAAAATGGCTAGCACTGAATTTACATTTACAAGATTTATGGTTCCTGCACTTGCAGAAATGAAGGGCTGGGCATTGTTTATTGACTGTGATTTTGTTGCTCTTGATGATGTTAAGAAATTATTTGATCAAGCAGATGACAAGTATGCTGTAATGTGTGCCAAGCACGATTATACACCAAAAGAAACTACAAAAATGGATGGAAAACATCAGTATATCTATCCACGCAAAAATTGGTCAAGTGCTGTATTATTCAATTGTGGACACCCGAGTAACCAAATATTAGATTATAATTTTATTAATAATCCTGAAATCGACGGCAAGTACTTACATAGATTTAGTTGGTTAGACGACACTGAGATAGGCGAAATATCACATGAATGGAATTGGTTAGTAGGATGGTATAAAGAACCGGAAGACGGATCTCCTAAGTTTTTACATTATACAGAAGGCGGCCCTTGGTTTGAAGAATATGCAAATTGTGAATATGCAAATGAATATTACAAATACGAAAGACGACATCTTATTAACGAAGTAGGACATGCTACCCGTAAACTTAATGTAGAACGCGGAGCACCAAAGACAGTTGACGGCTTATCATTAACAGAAAATTTATTAGAACCATTACAGGCAATAACATATGCGTCAGTTGATCCAAACGGAACGTACCATGGTTATTCACAGGAGGACGCTATGCAAATTGTGCAAAACAAATTTCAATCAGGCAAAACAAATAAAGTTGCAGCAATTTTTAACGATGAATTAAATTATCGTAGAGACTATGTATATGACGAATACCTTGAAGCATTTAGCTTAGGATGCAACGGCAGATTAAGTAACTTTGAAGAAGAACAGTCGAGCAATATACCTTTGTTAATGCGTGGTGTAGGAAAGAATACACGAGAAGCTGTACAGCATTGTTGGAAAACAGGTAGACAATTTTATTATATAGATACCGGTTACTTTGGTAATGAAAAAAGTAAATCTAAAGGTTGGCATAGAATTACTAAAAATAATTTACAAAATTTAGGACCAATTATAGAACGTCCACACGATAGATTATTAAATTGGAAGTATAGAAAATTTAAGCCAGGGCGCAAGATATTAGTATGCCCGCCTAGTCAAAAAGTTATGATGTTGTTTAATCAGTTAGATCCTGAGACTTGGACTAATCAAGTTGTTGCCCATCTAAAAGAAATTACAGATCGTCCAATTGAAGTTAGACTAAAGCCTAATAGAACTGCACGTATATCTAACAACTCTATGGAAGCAGCTTTACAAAATGATGTACATTGCTTAATTACATATAATAGTATTGCAGCATTAGAAGCATTAAACTTTGGTAAACCAGCAATTGCGTTAGGACCTAATTGTGCATCAATGGTATGTGATACACAACTAGATGATGTTGACAAATTACACATACCCAACAAAGATGAAATGTTAGCACTAATGTCTCATTTAAGTTACGCCCAATTTAATAGACAAGAAATGATGAACGGTTATGCTTGGGATATAGTAAATGAGAATAGTTAGTTATCTTAATGTAGTTCCTGCAAAAAACAAAAGTCAAGAAAAGATTGACATATTAAAAAAGTTTATTGCTGGCGTTGGTGCCGCAGGCGACACAGGAATAATACATAATGGTTATAATTTACAAAAGTGTGATGTAGGTGTAATACAAGGGTGGCAACACGAAACTGGAAAAAATGCTCCTCACTTACGTTTGCGTCAAGGAGTAATTGAACGTACACACAACACACATGTATGTACTGCTGACAGTAACTTATTTCTTTATGCAAACAAAACTAATCATCCACATCATTATCTGCGTTATAGTTTTGATGGAGTTTTTCCGAATACAGGCGAATACTTTGATAATAACATTAATCCAAAACGTTGGAAAAAGATATCTAAACATTTAAATATTAAACTAGAAGAACACAAAACTTCAGGTAGTAATATTATTTTATGTGTACAGCGTGAAGGCGGCTGGAGTATGGGCAAGATGTCTATTTTTACTTGGATTGAAAATACACTATTGGAATTACGCAGGCACACTGATAGAACTATTATTATTAGGCCGCACCCCGGTGATAAAAAAGCAGAAACACATTACATACCAGAACTACAAAAAAAATATAAAAGCGATCCTAAAATTAAGATATCAAGATTTGGGACACCGTTAGAACACGATTTGAAAGATGCATGGGCTGTAGTAAATCATAATAGTAGTAGCATAGTCGGTCCACTAATAATGGGCTACCCTGCATTTATATCAGATACATCAAAAAGTCAATGTAGTGAAGTTTCACATACAAATTTTGCACATATTGAAAATCCGAAACAGTTTGATAGACAGAAATGGTTAGAACGTATTAGTATGTTCCATTGGAATTTTGAAGAACTAGAAAACGGCGATGCTTGGAGACATATTAGACAGTTTGTTTAACTAGTCCAATATCCTTCAGTTCGATTAACCATTAAATCTTTTGTTCGACTGCGTCCTTCTTCTTTACGAACACCCTTCATATGATCCATCCATTTACCTAGAACACTGTTAATAAGTGGATGTCCGCCGCCGCCTGTCTTTGCTTCTTTTAAATACATTTCAGCACTATAGTCAAATGCATTAGCATCAAATTCTTTATAATGTTTTAGTATGTGTCCAAACACATAACTGTCGTGCCATTCTTCCAATTCAAAAATACCGTTGTCTGCATCTTCGTACATACGTTCAAACTCTTTAAGGAACTCGCGACACACAGGATGATTTAAGTTCATACCATAAAAGCCGCACTCGGGCCATGTCTGTGATCCTTTACCTCTGCCTACATATGTAATGTATGCATTTTTAGGTAGTAGTTTATTAAACTGTTTATAACTCCATGGACTGTGTATAAATGTATCTGCGTCCATCCACACACACCAGTCCTTAGAGCGCACACAAGCGTCAAACACAGCATAAGTCTTATTAGCAAAGCGTATGGCATGCCATTTGAATTCTTTATGCCAATCACGAAGTCTACGAGCTTTAATATCATCTGGCGGTATACCATTTGCTTTTGGTACATCTTTCCAACGTTCTTTAAACGCATTCAGCTTAGGTAATGTTACTACTGCATCAAGTATTGTAATTTGATTAGGATCGGGATTCACTGGATTGCAATTTTCGGCGTATACTAATAATTTAATTCTCTTATCAACTTGCTCGGCAAATGAGTCTAGGAAACGTTGGCCGTATGTTTCAAGTCCTGGCTGATGAAATGTTGTAACCACAGTTATGTCTGACATTATGAATTCCTTGTAAATATGTTATATAGGATATTTAACCAATGAAGATAAGTCTATGGAAACAATATGGCGCACTTAATAGCGGACCGGTGTTTGATGCTTTTGCAATTAGCCTTGTGGACAATGGGCATACTGTTGTTTATAATGATAACACTGCCGACGTTGATGTTATTTGGAGTGTTCTTTTCAACGGCCGCATGGCTGGAAACAAAGCTATCTGGGAAAACAAAAAGCCTACTATAGTCCTCGAAGTTGGAGGAATAAATAGAGGTGTAACATGGAAAGTAGGATTAAATGGAATCAACAGAGATGCTTACTTTGGTGATAACGACAATGATAGCACTAGGGCTGATAGCCTGGGACTGGTTTGTAAGCCTTGGAGATCCAACGGCGATTATGTTTTAATATGTGGCCAACACGACAAGAGTTTACAATGGCAAAGCATGCCGCGTATGAGCAATTGGTTCTTAGAGACATACGACGAGATACGCAAGCACACTGATCGTCCAATTCTATTTAGACCACACCCACGATGCAGACTGGAACACATAGAACGTGGACTTAAACACGTAACAAGACAGGAACCTAAACAAATTGCCAATACTTATGATGATTTTGATATGGGGTTTAATAATGTACATTGTACTATCAGCTACAGTAGTAACCCTGGCATACATAGTATCATCGCCGGCGTTCCTAGTTTTGTTAGCACTCATAGTCTTGCTTATCCTGTAGCCAATGACATAGACTTTTTACATGACATCGAACAGCCTATGATGCCAGATAGACAACAATGGCTAAATGATTATGCATGGACTGAGTTTACAGTTGAAGAAATATCTCAAGGAATCCCACTTAAACGCTTGACAAATAACATATTTTAAGTTATAATATTATTATGATTAACTTAAAAACAACTGTCGAAGATTATCTTGAACGCCTTGTAGGATTGCAATCAGACGAAGTCGAATACGCTATAGAACATAGTGATGTTTCGATACTCCGAAGTATTGGCAGACAAGTATGTAAAGGTACTGCATTAACTGATCGTCAATATGCGTTAGTTAAAGACAAGCTAATTTATTATCAAAATCAATTTACATCTTTTCAAATAGATGATTTAGAAAATCTTCGTATACCACTAAGAGAAATTGATAGAACCAAATATATTAAAATTGTAGCTCACAGTGATTTATGTAATACTTCTACTTTGAGAGAACACGAAAAGTATAAAGAAAATTGGAAATGGATTTCTGTAAGATTTCCATTCAGTAAAAAGTTAATTACTAAACTAGACACTATAAACAAAAAACATTATTCACATGAGGCTGGGTCACATATACATAATTTTTTATTTACAGAAAAAAATGTCTATCAGGTTATAGATACGTTTATAGATAAAAATTTTATTATTGATCAAGAGTTAATTCACATTTACGAAATATTAAAAAATATGAAAAATAACAAAGACGATTATATACCAGGAGTATATAATTTAAAATTAAAAAATTTAAACAATAAAGCTATCAATCATATTATTAGTGCTATTGGCGAAAGTCCTAACAAAGATAATTTAGCATTGTTTAAAGATAGACAGAATGTATTCGGACTACATCATTTTGACGACAACGATTTAGAACAGAGCTTGTCAAATTATACTACATTAAGTCAAAAAATAATAAAAAGAAAATCGCAACATGTATTAGTCAATAGTAAAAAATATACATTCAACACGCTGGCTGAAACAATATTAGAACTTAATAGATTTCCATTACTAGTATTACTAAACGAAGATGAAGCATTAGATCAGCTAGTAACTGTACATAATGCCTTTAGAGGATTTATACCAAATACAGAATGTTCGGTACTAATGAGATTAGATAACGAAAATAATTCTGAGTTTAATCAATATGTTAAAACAAACAATCTTAATAAACCACTTGACAAAACTACTAAAGTAGTGTATATTAGAAGTAATAAGATTCCAAAGCCTTTAATAAAATCGGATTGGAAGGCGAGCAGTGCGTTGCTACTAAGCAGTTTTAGGACTGACAACAATACTTCGTGCTTGTTAGATATGTTTGATTTAGTTGTGCATTACGACGATAACGTTTCACAAATGTTAAGATATCAGAAAAAAATTGAAGAGGTTTAATGGCTACTTGTAAACTAATAATTGAAGATGAAGTAAACATCAAAATAGAAGGACTAGATGTTGACGTACGAAGGAAGCTCGCGAACGCTCTCAAGTTTGAAGTGCCTTACGCAAAGTACATGCCACAATATAAACTTGGTCGCTGGGATGGAAAGGTTGCTTTTTTTGGCATTGGCGGTACTGGCTATGTCAATCATCTTGACACTGTTAGTCAAGTGCTACAAAAAAATAATGTTGAAATAGTAGACATTGAAGATAAACGTCATCCAATTAAATTAACGTTTGAACCAGTAACAGAACGTTATTGGGCAGACCAAGGTATTGTATGGCCCAAGGGTCATCCAGTAGAAGGGGAAGACATTATACTTCGCGACTATCAAGTGGAAGCAATTAATAACTTCTTAGAAAATCCACAAAGTTTACAACAAATTGCCACAGGCGCCGGCAAGACCATCACTACAGCAACGCTTAGTCACATAACAGAACCATATGGGCGTAGCCTGGTTATTGTGCCTAACAAATCACTAGTCGAGCAAACCGAAGAAGATTATATCAACTGCGGACTTGATGTAGGTGTGTACTTTGGTGATAGAAAGCAACTAGGCAAGACTCATACTATATGCACTTGGCAAAGTCTAAATATTTTAGAAAAGAAATATAAAGACGGCAGTGCAGTATTGAGTCTTGCAGAGTTTTTAGAAGGCGTAAGCACAGTTATTGTTGATGAGGTACACCAAGCAAAAGCAGAAGTACTAAAGAACTTACTTACACGTAACTTACGTAATGCTCCAATTCGTTGGGGACTTACTGGTACTGTTCCTAAAGAGAAGTTTGAGTTTGAAAGTATTCATGCTAGTTTAGGTCCTGTGATTGGCAGTATTACTGCTAAGTCATTACAAGACAAAGGCGTGTTATCAGCATGTCACGTTAACGTAGTGCAAATGATTGATACTGTAGCACATTCAGATTATCAAAGTGAATTAAAATATCTTGTATCAAACAAAGACAGAATAGAATACATTGCAAAACTAATGAACAATGTAAGGCAAGAAGGCAACACACTAATACTAGTAGATAGAATCTCTGCAGGAGAGATGTTAGCAGAACTAATACCCGACAGCACATTTGTAAGCGGTGCAGTTAAAGTAAAAGATAGGAAGGAAACGTATGACACGATTCGTGAAGGAACTAATGAGGTTATTATCGCAACCTACGGAGTTGCTGCTGTTGGTCTTAATATTCCTCGTATTTTCAACTTGGTTTTACTTGAGCCTGGCAAGTCCTTTGTAAGAGTAATTCAATCTATTGGTAGAGGCGTAAGAAAGGCAAAAGACAAAGACTTTGTTCAAATTTGGGATATCACTTCAACGTGCAAATTTGCAAAGAGACATTTAACTCAACGAAAAAAATTCTATAAGGAAGCACAATATCCTTTCACTATAGAAAAAGTAGATTGGAATTAATATATGAGAATTTTAACATTAGAAAATAAGTGCTTCGAACTTACACAGTTACCGGATCAATTAGAAGAAGAAGTACATTTCAGTGTACTTGATAATAGTGATCCTAAGGAACCTGATTTCTTTTTTGTACCTTTAATTTTTGTAGAATCGTTTAGTAGTCCTGCGATTGTAATGGAAATATTAGGAAAAGAAATAATGATGCCAGTTGATTGGTGCATGGCTGTAGGTGATAGCACAAGCGGTAACGACTTAGAAGTTTTACCATTAACAAGTATTAATGACAGAGGATTTGAAGCATTCTTATTTAATCCGTTATCAAGTTATAAGATAGACTTTGGCGATATAAAAATTACAAATTTTTACAATGACGTAAAATGGTACTTCCCAAAAACACGAAATGGACAATTATTAAGTGTTCCTATAACAACAGGCGATAAACCGTTGTGTGCATACTTTATAAAAGATATCAGTCGACAATGTGAAGTAATAGAATATTCCGGATTGTTATGAGACAACACGTAGGCACCCATACTGATAACAATTTTATTAGAGGTTGGTATCTTGACGATGACAAGTTATGTGATTCTCTTGTAGATTATTTTGATAGTAATCAAGACAAGTTTGAAGGACATTCTTCAAATGGAGTTGATAAGACTGTTAAAGATAGTACCGACTGTTATCTAAACAATGACGAGTTAGGAAGCCAATATGTGCAACAACTATCGTTAGTTGCAAAAGAATATGTTAGCGTATATCCATATGTTGATCATTATGGTGCTTGGGGAATAGGTGAAAGAATAAACATACAGAAGTATGAACCACAACAAGGATATTTTGGATGGCATACTGAACGAGGAAATGATCAGCATCCACAAGCATCTAGACACATGGTGTTTATGACTTATTTAAATGATGTCAGCGATGGTGGAGAAACAGAATTTTATCATCAAGATGTAAAGGTTAAAGCTGAAAAAGGATTAACTATTATATGGCCGGCAGATTGGACACATACACATCGAGGTATTACATCAACTACACAACCTAAGTATATAGTTACAGGTTGGTTTAATTATTTTGGAACAGGAGAAAATTAATGGGAATTAAAGCAGGCAAAATTTGGGGAGCAACAGAGCTCATTCATGCAAACGGTGTATTAGAGTTTCACCGTATTAATTTTAACGCAGGTTATAAGTGTAGCGAACACGCACACGAATTTAAATGGAACGGATTCTTTGTTGAATCGGGCAAGATGCTTGTTCGAGTTTGGCAAGATGATCAAGGACTAGTTGATGAAACTATCCTTGAAGCAGGGGACTTTACACAAGTGAAGCCCGGAAAAATTCACCAGTTTGAAGGTTTGGAAGATGGTGTCGCTTTTGAACTATACTGGGCTGAATTTAATCATGACGACATTGTTCGTCGAACAAGTGGCACAGCAACAGGAAAGAAGAAGTAGAATGTTTAAAAACATCGATAAAAAGTTGATGCTAAAACTTGCACTATTGCATGTTGTAGTAATCACAGTAAGTAACGCACTAGTTGCGATACCAGTAGAGATTGCTGGTTATAAATTAACATGGGCGGCGTTTACGTTTCCAATTGTTATTCTAGCAACTGACTTAACAGTACGTATGTTAGGTAAGAACATTGCTCGAGCAACAATTGCCGCAGCATATCCAATTGCAATTATTACAAGTATTGCAGTTGTACTAGCAGAAGGTGCACCAGAGAGTGTAGCAATGCGTATTGGCTTTGCATCAGCAACAGCATATGCAGTAGGTACGTTTATTGACGTATATGTGTTCCAAACAATTAGAGAACGTATGAGTGTATGGTGGTTAGCACCAGCACTATCAACTATAGTTGCAAACGTAATTGATAGTTACACATTCTTTG
>Ga0209659_1001953_pt1 | contig 11583 bp, 4 predicted proteins | sample SaaInlLV_10m_DNA_FD_184658 | JGI IMG/M metagenome (GOLD analysis project Ga0209659, IMG submission 184658) | Marine microbial communities from expanding oxygen minimum zones in the Saanich Inlet - SI072_LV_10m_DNA (SPAdes) (version 2) | ecosystem: Environmental > Aquatic > Marine > Intertidal... | reverse complement strand
CCCGGCGCCTTTTTGCTCCGAGGTCAGAGCCTCATCGAGACGAGAGAACTTAGCAAAAATACGGTCATGGTCACCCGGATCGATCCCTGTTCCGCGATCACCCACAACCACCGCCACGGCTCCACTATCCGCCTTGCTGATACCCAATGATAGCTCGCCGCCCTCCGCCGCATACTTGCAGACGTTATCGATAAGATTGAGCACGATATGGTGAAAAACGTCTCGATCCGCTCGGCCCACCACAGGTTGCTCCAAATCGTGCTCCACAATCTTCAGGCCGAGGGCCTCACACCGCATCCGCTGCGTCTCGGCAATCGTGCTGAGCTCCGCCGCGACATCAAACTCCTCCGCCTTGATCTCTCGCCCGCCCTGCTCCAACCGTCCGAATTCGAGCGCGTTACTTACCAACCGCGTCAGGCGACCGGTCTCTTGTCCGATCACCTCAAAATACTCCGCCCGTTTTTCTTCCCCCTTGACGCGATCCTGCGCCAAGAGCTCGGCATACATCCGGATCGTCGTAAGCGGAGTTTTGAACTCATGCGAGACATGCGAAACAAAGGAAACCCGTTGCGCCGCTTCCTTCTCGCTGCGGCGGGCTTCACGCATGAGTAGACTGCCACCCGCAATGATCGCGACCACCAAAAGGGCGACCAATATCATGCTGAGAATAAACCCCACTGGACTGGACGATAGCTGCCAATTCTCGGCCAACAGAAAACCCGCCACCTGCCAACCCGGGAGCAACGCGCTGGATAACGGTATTTCGACCAACAAGGTATCGGGAGCTGAACGCGTCCATCTATATTCTGTATCGGCTTCCTCCGTAGCGATGAGCACGAAATTTTCACCCTGGGCCAGATCCTGCGGCAAGGTGGCCTGAATCCGGTCAATCAACCCAACCGTCTCCAAAACCAGCCCCACATAGAGACCGCGCCCCGTCGACATCCAAGCGATGACCGTGACCGATCGGCCTTCGCCATCGGTGGTCCAGGTGACTACCCTTGACTCCAATTGTTCTCGAACTTCGCCACCTCGACGCTGGCGCTGCTCCTCAGCTGAACGGGCTGCAACCGCGTCCGATCTGACACTCTTTCGGGCGGCTTCCTGCTGAAGCATACTCCGGGCATTCGTTTGCTCCACAAACGCACGATTCGCCACCACTTCAAAGTCACCCTGCGGAACGTCATATTGCAGTCGCGTATCCTCCAATTCCACCACCCGAGCGCGAGGCTCAGTATTCCAGGGACGATTAGAAAGCCACGCCGAGATCGAATCATCGTTCCCTCCCCACTCAAGATCGCCATGCACATCCGCCCCGAAAACGTCGCTAACCAAAGCGTTCGATTCTCTCAGTTCTTCCAGATAGTTTTGTTCAAACCCCAGCGGGGTTTCGCGCAATGACACTGCGAGCGAGTTTTGCACATCTGCCAGCAGGGCTTCGATTCCCTCCATCGTCAGTCGCGCCCGCTCGCGCACGGCTTCTTGCCGAGACTCAGCCGTTTTCATCGCCTGATCCGCAATTCGGATTCGCTCCCTTTGCATCATCCAAGCCGCTCCCGCTCCCACCGCCAAGGCGGGCAGGATCAGGAGCAACCAATAGAGCAATACTCGGCGGCGCGCGACGGACATCACAGTCATACAATCAGCTCCGGCAGCATATACAATTACGAGTTCGACGATGGGAACGAACCGTCTACGCCTCAGGGGCGTTTTTGCTGGCGCGAGATTTGCGGACTGTCCGCACGATAGGATTTACGTGCGGCATTATCCATGCCGTTACGGCGAAACTCCTCGGCTTCCGCTTCGACACTCGCAGCCAATTTAGCGACGGCGGCATTGGCGTAACTTGCGCTCATCTGCCGTTGCGATGCCGCCAGTGATTCGAGCTCGCGCTGAGCTTCCTCGGTTCGTCCTTGGTCGTTTAGGCGAATGACCTCTTCTTTTACCTCAGCCAAGCGGTTGAGGGAGTAATCTGTCTGCACCTGATGATTCGCCTCGGCCCGCACGACCTTCAAGTCACCGGTGAAGGCCACATTCACGTTCTTGTCCAACTGCACCCGGGCTGCACCCGCTTCGGTCCGATAGCTCAATTCGGCCCGGGCCAACTCTCGCGACTCCGCGGCGCGCCCCGGATCCACCCGAACTTCGACCAACGCAAACTGCTCTCGGCCACCATAAAGTTGATTCATCCGCACCTCAGCACGTTGGTCTTCGATCGCGCCATCGCGACCAATCACCCGCAGCGGTCTGACTCCAGCCGGAAAGATCACTTCTACCACCAACTCGCGGGCCACCACGTTCATCGCATCGCCAAACTCTTCGGAGAAGACGCGCGGAAGATCCCGGCTGTTCTCCACGAAGTAGGTATTGCCATCACTACGCCGAGCGAGCCCAGCCATCAAATCTTCGTTATAATCGAGCCCGAGTCCCAACGTGCTGACGGCGATACCCTCGGCTCTCAACTCGGAGCCTAAACCCGCCAACTCCTCCACCGAACTGGGACCAACGTTGGCCAGTCCGTCCGAGAGTAAAATGACACGATGCACAAAGTCTCCGCGCAAGCGCTTGCGCAATTCCGCGGCGCCCAATTGCACACCGCCCCAGAGATTCGTATTGCCCGAAGTTTCGATGCGATTGATCGCCTGATGCAAACCGCGGCCATCGCCCACCCGACTCGCCGGCCAATAGGTCACGGCCTCGGAACCATAGACGATTAGCGAAACCACATCGTCCGACATCAATTGATCGACCGCTTGATGCGCGGCATTGCGTGCCTGACGGATTTTGTCCCCCGACATGGATCCCGAACGATCGATCACCAACGCAAGATTGAGCGGCGTGCGATAGGCACTGGATTGGCGCACGCCATTGAGCCCAATTTTGAGAATAACGGTCTCTTCCGAATCGGACGGTAGCATCGGGCGATCTAATTCGAGATTGAGCTTAACGCTACGTTCCTCGGGTAAAGGAGCAACCGACCGGGTCGAGTGATCCGCCACGCGAGTGCCGAAAAGAGAAACGGCACTCAAGATGGCACCGGAAAGGATGAGGAAGTATTTTCTATTCATATTATAAGGAAGGTTAAGTCCCCATAAAAACAGAAATAGCCACGGAGGGTGTCAGCGGACGGTCAAATCGATGTCATATTAATGTCATGGCTCGATTCGTGAGGGAAATCCACTCCCCCATCTTTCTCTTTCTTCTTTCCTCTTTATCTTTATCTAACCCACCGCGCGGCGGCTTCGCCGTCTGAGAAGGAGAAAGATAAAGAGAGTAAAGAGAAAGAAACAGAGGCGACTACGCGGTGGTTACTAGCTCATCGTCTTTGATCGTGAATTTCACGGTGTCGCCTTCGATGATTTCGCCGGAGAGGAGGCTGCGGGCGAGACGCGTTTCGAGTTGGCGTTGGAGGAAACGTTTCAGCGGCCGCGCACCAAAGACAGGATCGTATCCTTTTTCGGCAGCCCACTCCCGAGCTTTCGCATCGAGTTCCACGGCAACGCGTCGATCCGCTAGGCGACGGTTAAGGTCGGCCAGGAGCAGATCTACAATCCGCGCGATTTCTTCCAAGGTCAGTGGCTTGAACAACAGCGTCTCATCGATCCGATTTAGGAACTCCGGACGGAATGCCGCGCGCAACTCCGCCATGACCGCTTCACGCACACTTTCGGATATTTCTTCTCCGGTGACGCGCTCCAATAGATGACGACTGCCAAGATTGGAGGTCATGATGATGATCGTATTTTTAAAATCGATCGTGCGGCCCTGACTGTCCGTAATGCGCCCGTCGTCGAGCACCTGTAACAACACGTTGAACACGTCGGGATGCGCTTTCTCGATCTCGTCGAAGAGGACCACCGCGTAAGGCTTGCGCCGCACCGCTTCGGTGAGTTGACCACCCTCGTCGTAGCCCACGTAACCGGGAGGCGCACCAATCAGACGTGCGACACTGTGCTTCTCCATGTATTCGGACATATCGAGGCGCACGATGGAGGCTTCACTGTCGAAAAGGGTCTCGGCCAGCGTCTTCGCGAGTTCGGTTTTACCCACACCGGTGGGACCGAGGAACAGAAACGAACCGACAGGGCGACGGGGGTCTTTGATTCCGGCGCGAGCCCGGAGGATCGCCTCACTCGTGAGTGTGACGGCTTCGTCCTGACCGATGACGCGCTCGTGCAACGTATCGGCAAGCCGGAGCAGTTTTTCTTTTTCGCCCTCGACGAGACGCGTGACCGGGATACCGCTCCACTTCGAAACGATCGAGGCGACTTCTTCGTCAGAGACTTCTTCTTTGAAGAGTTCGGTGTGAACAGAGTCGTTCTCAAGGCGCTTGAGTTCGGCCTCGAGATCGGGCAGGCGCCCGTGACGCAATTCGGCGAGTCTGTTGAGGTCGTAGGCCCGCTCGGCTTGCTCCATCTCCACGCGAACGGCTTCGAGGTCTTCTCGGACCTTGCGCACCTTATCGATCGAAGCCTTTTCCTTGTCCCATTTTCCGCGCAACGCAGCAGCCTGCGAACGGGTGTCGGTCAGTTCGCTTTGCAACGTCTTGAGACGTTCCTTCGAGGCTTTGTCTTTCTCCAATTTGAGCGCGGCTTCCTCGATTTCGAGCTGCAGGGTGCGACGACTCAGCGCGTCGAGTTCCTGCGGCATCGAATCCATTTCGGTGCGAATCATTGCACAGGCTTCGTCAACCAGATCGATCGCTTTGTCCGGCAGGAAACGGTCGGAGATATAACGGTCGGACAACGTGGCGGCAGCGACGAGTGCGCCGTCCTGAATCCGGATGCCGTGGTGAAGTTCGTAGCGCTCGCGCAGTCCGCGTAGAATCGAAATCGTATCCTCGACCGAGGGCGGTTGCACCACGACCGGTTGGAAGCGGCGTTCGAGGGCCGCGTCCTTTTCAATGTGTTTGCGGTATTCGTCGAGCGTGGTGGCGCCGATACAGTGCAGTTCGCCCCGAGCCAACATGGGCTTGAGCAAGTTTCCCGCATCCATTGCGCCCTCGGTTTTACCCGCACCCACAATAGTGTGTAGCTCGTCGATGAAGAGAATGATGCGACCGTCGCTTTCCTTCACTTCGGCCAGCACCGCTTTGAGGCGCTCCTCGAATTCGCCACGGTATTTCGCTCCCGCCACCAGCGATCCCATATCGAGAGAAAAGAGTGTGCGGTCCTTGAGCCCTTCGGGCACGTCACCACGCACGATCCGTTGGGCAAGGCCTTCGACAATGGCGGTTTTGCCGACACCAGGTTCGCCGATGAGAACAGGGTTGTTCTTGGTTTTGCGAGAAAGGATGCGGACCGTGCGGCGGATCTCGTCGTCGCGGCCGATGACAGGATCCATCTTGCCCTGCTTAGCGAGGGCGACGAGGTCAGTGCCGTATTTTTTCAGCGCGTTGTAAGTCGCTTCCGGATTGTCGGTAGTTACGCGTTGGGCGCCCCGAAGGGCTTGCAACGCCTTCAACACCACCGCGCGATCGAGGCCAAACGATTTAAGGAACTGAGCGAACGCATCCGGCTGCGCCACTTCAACGGCGGCGAGAAAAAGATGCTCCGTCGAAACAAATTCGTCCTTCAATTGCTCCGCCTCTTTTTCGGCGCGCGTGAGAATATTGTTCACCGCTTGGGTGACATAGATTTTGGAGGCATCCACGCTCCCTGTGACGGAGGGCAGTCGATCGAGTTCACGTTGCACGGCGAGCTGCAGCGCGCTGGTCGTGAGCTCGAGCTTTTCCACCAACGTCGGGACGATCCCTTCCTCCTGCCCGAGTAAGGCATGCAGCAGATGCCACGTATCCACTTCATTGTGGTTACGACGGCGGGCCTCAGCTTGGGCGTCGGTGACAGCCTGCCGGGACATCTGAGTGAGTTTATTCATATCCATACGAATCACCCCTGCACACGCCGCGCCAAGCCTCTAGCCCGGTGCGTCGCCACAGAGGTGAGTCAACGTTGGGACAAACGGCGTCGCAGTGTGACGCTCCGGCTCAGTCCCGACGCACCGCGTGTTAGCCGTCCTCAGCGGACTACCTCGAAGACCTCGACGATACCGACACCCGGAACTGCCGGTTGGTTGGGCAGCTCTTCAAAGGGCATCACGAATACGGTGTAAATGCCAGGCGGAAGCTCGAGCACGACCCCGGGTTCAGTAGGTTCCATATCGGTCTCACCCACGGCTTGGGCAGCGTCGAAGACCGCCTGCTCGGAGAGTTGGTCGACCTGTCCCCGGCGGAGAATCGGTATGCCGTCGCGACTGGTGCCATCAATATCGGTGCTCGGGGGATCCCAGTCATCGTTATAGTAAACGAGGTCGGCGTTTGCGTCATAGATTTCGATCACCGGATCGGACATCAGCGAGTCCGCCGGCAAGCCGTAGTTAGCGAGCGAAGGACCGCGCACGCGAATGAACATAGTCTTGCGTTGATCAGCGGCTCCCGGATCGGCGTTGACGACAAACCCCGCCACCATCGGACGAGCGACATCTGCGTAACCGCGCGTAGAGAGATTCAATAAACGGGTATCGTTGGAGTCACCCACCTCATACACTTCGACCAAGCCGTAACCTTCCGCTCCATTCGCACCGACCACGCTGGCCGTGTAGTTGCCCTGCGAAAGCTCCAAAACCGTGCCCGCGTCCAAGCTCCCGCTCGGATAAGCAAAAGCACCGGCGCTAGCCGCTGCGGTGGCAACGGCTGCGCCGTTACTCGCAGGGAGCTCCCAGTCGTCGTTGGCTGCTGCGAGCCCCACTCCGATATGATCCACGCGGAGTTCCGGGTCGGCCAATGCATCCGGCACGTTGAACGGCGCGGCGCCGATCGTCGGACCGGCCGCTCGCACGAGAATTTGACGCGTGTCTTCGCCGTTGACCACGAATCCACCGATCAACGTGCGGTCGCCGGAGCCGACCCACGCACGCGTGGAAACATTGACCATCCGTCCAGCCGACGAAAGCGCAGGCGAAAGACGAAAGTTCGCTACCTGAAAGGCCGTCTCTTGAATCGAGCGCGCGTTGTGCGCTTCACCTGACTCACCCGCCGCCACACCCAACGCAACTGGCGAGGAAAAAAAAGTCGTGCGACCATTGAAGCTGAAAGAGGAAATCGAGTTGTTCGGACTGGAGAAATACCGAACGCGAGCGCCCGGCGAATAAGCCATGATAGTGCGCACCTGACTGGTGCCTCCTCCGGTGGTCGGGCCATTCACTCGGTAACCAAAACTGTAATCAAAAACGCCACCGTTGCCGCCGGCGTTATCTCGATCATGTGCACAGCCAAAACTGTGACCCAATTCATGACTCAAAATCACTCCGTCCGTGAGTCCCGGGACCCCCACCACCGAAAACCCGAAGAACCGGGCCGTCGGCGAATCCAACCCCCGCATCAAATACGCGATCCCCGTGCTACTCGGGTCCGATCGGCGCACAATCAACGTCACCAAATCCGCCCCCAACGCATCGCGCCGCGCATGAACCTCGTCCATCACCCCATCCTGCGTTGCGGTTATATTAGTCAGCGCATCCCCCTGCCATCCCGATTGACTGTTGGTGCTATTATCGCCGGGCAAATCCACCTCCATCGTGCCCACCAGTTGCAGCCGCGCCGTAATACCGCTATTGAAAAAGTCGTCCTGCACCCGCGCAAAGCCCAGATCGATTTGAGTCACCACACTGTCCGTCGATCCCAACGAACTGCGCACCGCTGAAGTATAGGCAATCAAGAGATCGACCACGGCTTGACCACTGGCTAAGGGTTCGGCGTTGGCCGTGCGCGGCGGTCCAACGTCGGATGATACCGCATTCGCGGCAAGAGCTTCAGCAACCAAATGCGTTCCCGGATCAGCAGCACCGCAAGATTGGTCTACCAACGCATCAGCCGCGTAAAGCTGCATGATCGGTGCATCCGCGGAACCCAACGAACGCAATTTAATCTCCGCGGTTCCTACGCCATCGAGCGATGCGGCGAAATGTTGGTGGGATGCCGTCAGAATAAAACTGCTGCCCGGAATATCCGGCACCCGTCCGCGCGCCACCCAACGATCCGGTCCGCGCGATTCCGTTGTGGTGATTTCTATGGCGACTTCGCGTCCGTCCGGAAGAGGTAGGACGAATTGTTCACCTGCACTCCACACAACCGACGACTTACCCTGCACCAGCGCCCGGTTGATTTTAACGTAGTGAATCTTGGTTGTCGGAGCCGGAACCTGTTGCTCCCAAGCAGCCGCATCGTGCGGCGGAGCCGAGAAGGTCCAGAGCTGATTCGAAACGGTCCTCGGGACCTGCGGCTCATCACTGACTACACCTGCGATCGGCCCGGGAGAAGTCTCGGGCGTTTCAGCTACCTCAAGCATCGATGGAACTGAAATGACCTCCGTTGAGGAGATCAGATCGCAACCGATTCCCGGTAGACACACCGAACTGCGCGGACCCGATTGCCAAATCAGCACCCCCAACCCTGCCGCAAAAAAAACGAGGCGATACCAATTCCGGCGTGGTGAAGATTTCCGAGGCATAAATGTAGACCGAATACGGCCGGCTCAGGATGGGACCCGAAGCATGGGGCCCGGTTCCGAGGGAGTAAGATCGCCGGGGGCTTCACTTCCCGGGCAAAGCATTCGTAGCCCAATTGGGTTGGGCTAGCGTGCCCGCCCGTCCCTCCCTCGCCTGTTGGGCTTTGGCGGGCACCGATTCAATTCGAATCGGTGGTGGACGCAACAGGACTCGAACCTGTGACCTCTTCCGTGTGAAGGAAGCGCTCTAACCAACTGAGACTATGCGTCCGGTGCCAAACCGCCCAAGGCGGATGAACCTCTCTCGAGAGGCCGGCAACTTGCACAAGCCCTCCACGCAAATCAAGACGGTTTTCAGGCAAGCACCTAAACAACCCTGCCGCAGTCACTCAATAGTCCCCCGGGTGACCGGGGAAGTAGCGGCGGTCTACGTCGATGTAGTGCTGCAAATCATGGGCCGGAGCCTCGACCCGTTCGGGTAACGGTCTTTTCGAGAATTGCTGGAAATACAACAGGCACGCATCGCGCCATTCGCGCGCGTCTTTGGTTTGCCGCTTTAATCGCTGACGGGTGGCTTCCCATCGCTCGTCATCGATCGTTCGCTTCAACCCTACCCAACGGGCGAGCATCGTATAGGCTTCGTCGACGCCTTGCTGATAACGCAAGGCGAGTTCATCCCACAGCGGGCGGCCCGACTTCATTTCGTGTTCCCACGGCACGTGGTGAAACCAGAGTAACAACTCCTCTGGCACGGCTTCCAAGTCGCCCCATTGGGCCTGCAATTCTGGCGCGTATTGTTCGATCGCATTCGAACCGCTTGCGACGCGATCCGCGCCGATGCCCCGCACGTTGGCTTGATGGTAATACGGCGCCGTCCAATCGGGCCGGCCGCCCTCTACCCAGGGGCCCGGTCCGTAGTGGTGACCCCGTTCCATGATATGGTGCAGACCGAGTGGCATTGAATAATTTACCACCGTCTCACGGGAGCCCATGAGGATATCAACGATCTCCGCCTGCGCGGCCGCTTCTTGTTCCGAGGGCTCCTTGGAGCCAAAAGTCAGCTTAACCCACTCCTCCGCAACTTCCTCGGAACTCAGGGAGTGATCCCAAGCGAGTCGCCCAAACGCATACCAATTTGACTGCGCCAGTGGATGCCCCGTCCAGTTGCGATCGGTGCCTGTATTGGCCACGCCCGCAATCGCGGACAACTCGTGACCCTTGAGAGAGCCGTCAGTGACCTTTGCGATGGTGGAGCCTTCGCCTTGAGCGAACGTGTCCTGATCAAGCGCCTCTTCAAATAGAGGCGCCAGATAGGCCAATTGGTGCGACGCGCCGAGATACTCCTGCGTGATCTGCAGCTCCATCATCAGACGCGTCTGCGGCATCGCCCCAAACAACGGACTGAACGGCTCGCGTGGCATAAAATCGAGAGGGCCATTTTTGATCTGCACCAAGACGTTGTCGGCAAACTTTCCATCGAGTGGCACGAACTGGTTGTAGGCCTGCTTCACCCGATCCGTTTCGTTCTCAAAATCATAGACAAACGCGCGCCACATCACGATGCCATCGCGGCCATTCTTCGACAAAGGCGCTGCCAGCATATTGGCCCCTTGCGCGTGATCCCGGCCGTATTCGTGCGGGCCGGGCTGGCCCTCCGAATTTGCCTTCACCACAAACCCGCCGAAGTCCGGCACGTGTTCATAAATTTCATCCACCTTGGCGTCCCACCACGCCAGCACCTCGGGGTCGAGGGGGTCTGCCGTGTCGAGTCCTCCGATTTCAATCGGCGCGCTAAACCGTGCGGTGAGATAAACCCGCACTCCCCAAGGCCGAAACTCCTCCGCCAACGCCGCTACTTTTTCGAGGTAGTCCGGAGTCAGCACCAACGCGTTGGCATTCACGCTGGTGATCACCGATCCGTTGATACCCAGCGACGCCAACGCCCGACCATAGTCCTGGTAGCGTGGGCTCCGGATATCCGGCAGATACGGCCACTCCCACAGCGAAAATCCCGCGTAACCGCGCTCCACAAATCCATTTAAATCGTCCCAATGATTGAGCACGCGTCGCGCAATCTTCGGCGTCGAGGAGTAGTCCAAGTCCGCCATCGATTCGCGCAGTTGCAGGCGGCGGAGCAGATCGAAAGCACCATACAAAACCCCTGCATCGGAATTCGCAGATATCCTCACTCCAATCCGGCCATCGACCGTCACATTTTTGATCGCGTAACCTTCATTGCCAAGATCCGCCGAGGCCTCTCCCGCCGTGATATATATGCGGGGAGTGTGATCGATCATCCCTGCCATCGCGCGGGTGAGCTCTTCCTCCGCTGCCGCCAATACCTCGGAACTCACACCGGTCGGCGTTTGCAAAACGACGGTCTGTAGGTGGTCGCTAAAGGATTCGCGCACCGTCTTCCACAGGAAGCGGTCATAGCGCTGCCAGAGGCGGTAGCCATCTTCGGCTACCACCGTGCCTGCCGCGAGCGTTCCGAGAAGTAATACCAGCAGCAGACGTTTCATATGCGTGAGCAAATTAACCTGCAGCCGAGCGTCGAGCAGCGAGTGCGTCACTCATCTCGGTGGCGACGTTCTTAGTGATCGGATAGAACAACATGAAGATTACCCCGATGAAGAAACAGCCGCCCGAGTGCAGACTCACCATCGTGCGCACGCCATCAAGCACCGCCGGATCATTGGCGGTTTCCGACGTGTAACCATACATCGAAAGTAGACCACCCGCGATTGCGCCGCCGAAGCCGAGTCCCGCCTTCAGCGCGAAAACGACGCCCGAGAAAACAAACCCCGTCGATCGCCGATGATTCTTCCATTCACTGTAATCAGCGGTGTCCGCGATCATCGCCCAAAGTAGCGGAATCGTAGGACCGTATGAGAAACTCGTGAGAATAGTTAGCGCCACCACTAGGCTCACGTCTTCCGGCGCGACGATGTAATGCAGCGACTGGAACAATGCTGCCAATGCCAACCCAATCGTGAACACCGCCTTCTTGCCGAACCTATCGGCCAACGGTTTCGCAATCAGAACGCCGATGATCGTAAATAACGTGCCGATCATGCTC
>Ga0209659_1001945_pt1 | contig 11603 bp, 9 predicted proteins | sample SaaInlLV_10m_DNA_FD_184658 | JGI IMG/M metagenome (GOLD analysis project Ga0209659, IMG submission 184658) | Marine microbial communities from expanding oxygen minimum zones in the Saanich Inlet - SI072_LV_10m_DNA (SPAdes) (version 2) | ecosystem: Environmental > Aquatic > Marine > Intertidal... | reverse complement strand
CTGGTCTATCTCGTAAATCATCTGCTTCCCAAGGTGTGTCTATATAAGTAAGAAAATACAAATCATAACTACTTTCTTGAGCTCCTTTTTCTAATAATGGATCTACATATCCACCATAATATTCTTCAGAATATACTTTAGTTTCTAATAAATCCGTATCACAAATTAGAACTTTATCAGCTCGCTTAGCTAGTCTATTTTCCAGAGCCATCTGACCAAAGGCAATAGGTAAGATGTCTTTAGCTTCACAGGTTCTTCTTTCTTGATTCCATACTTTTTGCAAGTAGGGTCTGGCGTATTCTTGAACCCAAACAGTATTATAATGCTTAGCGAGTTGTATAGATAGTGTTGTTTTACCAGTACTTTCTGGTCCAAACAATACTATTTTTACGAGATTAATGTCTTCTTGTTTAAGGTCTTTTTCCATGCGTGATATCCTTGAATTGCAAGGATTGTAAAAATTAAGTATTGTAAAGATAACATTCCTAAACCACGATAGGCGTATAAAGGAACAGTAATCAAATCAGCAATAATCCATAAGGTCCAATTTTCTAATTTTTTATTGGCCATGAACCACATAGCAGTAAAGAAAATACCGGAAGTGAAAATGTCTAAATAATTTTCGGTTTTAATTTCAGAACCAAAATAAACATATACTGAATAAGTGACAATCATGGTCAAAAGAACCCATACTAAACCTGTAATTTTCTCTTTATAATTTGTTCTTGAAATTGGGACAACTATTTTGTTATTTTTCTTTCTACTCCAATTCCACCAACCATAAATACTCATCACAGAATAATAAAAATTCATCATCATGTCTCCAAAGTATTCAGCTTTGTATAATAAATATACCGTAATGATAGTAGCAACTAAGCCAGTAGGATAAACTAAAATATTTTCTTTTTTAGCAAACCAAACACTAGCTATTCCAAAAAGAAATGCCAGAAATTCAAGAATTATATCTGATGTAGATGCATTTTTATATGCCTCTAAAAAAAAATCAAAAATTTGGTTCATAGGTGCTGCGATCAGAGGTTACTATTTTTAAATTTAAAACCGCATTTTCTTGCTGTTCTAAAGAGGTTTTTATTTCGTTAGTTAGGTAGGGCATTAACTCTTCATAGTCACCATATATTTGAGTACTCATTGGGTTTTCTAGCACCGTAAATTTAGAATCTCGGAGTCTTTTAATAAACCTACTAATGGGGGCTTCAAAATCATGTTGAAGAGGCATTAAGGTAAGTTCAACAGATATTTTCATACTTGATTTCTATTTTTTAGGTAGAAGTATTTTTACTCCAAAATTTTCTATTGGTAAAAATAAGAAGAACTTGATACATTTATCTCTTTAGGAATAAAATTTAAGTGAACAAGATTTTTTTGGCTAGTGAATTTAAATATTTTAAAGAGCATACACGCAGGTAAATCCCTCAAATTCTAAGAAATGAATGTTATGAGTAGACACATGTCCTTCATACTTAATAACTCCAGTTGTTTTGGTGTCTATAAATGAAAAATCCTCAATGTATATGTGATGTAAGAATCGTAATTTTTTCTTCCCATATATTTTATACAAAGATTCTTTTGCACCCCATACAATTGTTAATTTACTTACCAATGCATCATGGTTTGCAATGGTATTGTATTCTTCTATGGGTGTAAATTTATGAGCAATTTTTACAATTTTATCTCGTTGTTTTTCTACATCAATACCTACAGGTTTTTTTTCAGAGATAATAATGGCTGTAAAGGTAAAAGAATGGGTAATAGAGAGATAGTTATTATCTTTTAAATGAGGTTTCCCAAACGCATCATAATATACATCAGCATCTACATATCCTGCTTGTTTTAATAACTGTCTAATACTCATAAATCCCTGTTGATGCAGAACAGATTTCATAGCCTCCACTCTTTTTTTACTGAGTTCAGTGAGTTCAATGCCCACAGTTAAATCTTCTAAAGACTCTTCAATCTTCCAGACAAAAACTTTTGTAAAATCATTAACACGGATGGTCTTATATAATGGCATGTTTTAAAAGTTATTACGTAACTTTGCAGTCTTAAATTAGATAAATATAACAATAATAATGAGCACTAATAAAGCTACTTACGTACCCTACAAAGTTAAAGATATTTCTTTAGCAGCATGGGGAAGAAAAGAAATAGAATTAGCAGAAGCAGAAATGCCTGGGTTAATGTCTTTACGAGAAGAATATAAAGACGAACAACCATTAAAAGGAGCTAGAATTGCCGGATGTTTACACATGACTATTCAAACAGCTGTCCTAATTGAAACATTAATCGCTTTAGGTGCTGAAGTTACTTGGAGTTCTTGTAATATTTTTTCTACTCAAGATCAGGCAGCAGCAGCAATTGCTGATGCAGGAATTGAAGTATATGCTTGGAAAGGAATGAATGAAGAAGAGTTCGACTGGTGTATAGAACAAACCTTATTTTTTGGAGAAGATAAAAAACCATTAAATATGATTTTAGATGATGGTGGAGATTTAACCAATATGGTATTAGATCGCTATCCGGAACTAGTTTCTGGAATTAATGGATTGTCTGAAGAGACAACAACAGGAGTTCATAGATTGTATGAAAGAATGCATGCCGGGACGTTACCAATTCCTGCCATTAATATTAATGATTCTGTAACCAAGTCTAAATTTGACAACAAATACGGATGTAAAGAATCTGCAGTAGATGCCATAAGAAGAGCTACAGATATTATGTTAGCTGGTAAAAGAGTTGTGGTATGTGGTTATGGAGATGTAGGAAAAGGAACAGCTGCCTCTTTTAAAGGAGCAGGTTCTATTGTAACAGTTACAGAAATAGATCCGATTTGTGCTTTACAAGCTGCAATGGATGGTTTTGAAGTGAAACGTTTAGAAACTGTGATGGGAAATGCAGATATCATTATTACCACCACAGGAAATAAAGACATTGTTACAGGAACTCATTTTTCATCTTTAAAAGATAAAACCATTGTGTGTAATATTGGTCATTTTGACAATGAACTAGACATGGCTTGGTTAAACGATAATTATGGTGATACCAAAGTTGAGATTAAGCCTCAAGTAGATAAATACACCATTAACGGAAAAGATGTTATTATTTTAGCAGAAGGTCGTTTGGTAAACTTAGGGTGTGCAACCGGGCATCCAAGTTTTGTAATGAGTAATTCATTTACAAACCAAACATTGGCTCAGATAGAGCTTTGGACAAATATTGCAGCATATAAGAATGAAGTATACATGTTGCCGAAACATTTAGACGAAAAAGTAGCTAAATTACACTTAGCAAAAATTGGCGTAGAACTTACGGAATTACGATCTGATCAAGCAGATTATATTGGCGTAAAACAAGAGGGACCTTTTAAACCTGAATACTATAGATATTAAAAGAATACATCCTGTTATTTAACAAAAACCTCTCAACATTGAGAGGTTTTTTGTTTTTGAGACTATTTTTAGTTCCCATCCTTTTTCACTATAAATCTTTTACATAGTTAAATTGTTATCCCTAACTGATTAAATTTAGCTAACTCCGTATCCGTATCCGTATCCGTATCCGTATCCATATTTATCAATAAATTTATCAGGTTTAGAGTCATCAGTAATTACATAACCTATATTTTTAGGCTTGTATTTTTCTTTATAATCTAACACATAATTTACGACCCTTTTGGGAGAGAAATTTTTCCTAAAAACATGAATGACATAATCTGATTTTTCTAATAATTCTAAAGAATCAACCATAAATAGAATTGGGGCTGTATCAAAAATAACATAGTCATATTTTTTCTTGAGATATGAAATTAAGTTATCAAATTTTTCACTATCAAAAATATTAATCCTCTTAGTTGATTCTGTTCCAACAAAAAGAGTATCTAATTGATTGTAAGTTATTTTATATTTTTTAAAAAGTTCTTTGAAATCATTTTTATCGTCATTTATGATATTTGTTAGTCCTTTATGATTTGGTTTTTTTTTATCAAATAATTTTGATAAATCGGGGTTTCGAATATCGGTTCCAATAAGAACAACTTTTTTATTTTGACTAGCTAAAAAGGATGATAGATTATAAGCAGTATGTGTTTTTCCTTCATTTTTAATACATGACGTAATCATAATTGACTTTCCGTTTTCTGATTTTGGAATAAGCATATTTAAATTATGATAAATTCTTTTTAAAAGTTCGTTGTGTAATGATTTATTTTCAATCGATAAATTATCTTTTGTAAATTTTATAACACCTAAAAAATTAATATCATTAAGTTTTTCTTTTAGATATTCAATGTCAACAAAAAATGTTCTAACAAAAAACAAACTGAGACTAAAACCTACTGGTAGAAAAAACCCTGTAAATAAAAAAACTGCAAATATTTTAGACTTACTAGATTCTTTTTTAGTAATATAATCTACTTGATTTATTAATTTAATATTTGATTCTAAAGAAGATAAGTTTATCAATGCTTCTTCTTTTTTTTGAGATAAATATGAATGTAACTTGTTTACAAGTAAGAGATCTCTTTCTAAATTACTTAATTCGGCTCCTCTTATTGGGATTACACCTACCATAGTGTTACTTTTTTTCTTGAGACCCTCATACCTATTTAATTTCATGTTTAATTTATTGATATAGATATGTAAACTATTAAGAATATTTGATCGTAAATCTATGAGTTGATTTTGTGATTGAATAACCAAGGGGTTTTTTTCTGTAGCCTCAACTAGTAAATTATTTTTTTCTATAATGATCTTGTTAAACTGAGAAACCATTTGATTTATATTCTCATTTTCAATTCCAATATCATTTGGTAAAAGTTCAAAAGAGTCTTGTTTTTCTACTTCATTTACTAATTTAATTGATAGTTCACTTTGTAATGAGTTTTTAAATATTTTTTGGTCAATATCATTTATATTGGCTAATACTGCGTTAGTTTGAGTTTCAGGCATATAAACACCATTTGAAATTTTAAAATTTGAAATTAAAAGATTTATGGAGTCAATTTTCTTTTCTAATTTCAAAATCCTTAAATCAATAAATTTTGATGATAATACATAGACACTTTTCTTTTCTATTATATTATTTTCTATTAGTTCATTGATAATTCCTTTTAAGGTATAAGAATTTAATTCTTTATTAGGTCCAGAATAAGAGATTTCATAGGTGTTCGATTTTTTTGATGGATTAACTACATAATTTGATTTTAATCCATTAATTGCCTCTTTCTTGTCAAATTGATTAATAAAGTAAGTATTGTGATCTTCATATTTTAAGAATTTTGCTTTATACCTAAATATTGAATTTTCAAACTCATTTTTATTTTTTGAAAATGAAAATATATGATCGTTAACATTAATGATAACATTATCTGAATCATAACTAATAGTACAAGTATTTTTAGATTCAGATTTTTTAAAAATAAATTCAAATGGTAATGACTCTTTTGTTAAAAGCTCATTAGCTTTCCATGTGTTTTTTTTAAAATACCTGTAGTTAACACCTAGATTTTCTACTACTTTATTTAAAATTAATGTAGATGTAAAAATGGAAACTTGGTCTTCACTATCTATTTTATTATTGTAAAGAAATTGGTATTCATTGTTGTTAATAAAAGATGAGGGATCAGATTGATCTTCACTAATTAATAATGTTGCATTTGTTTTAAATATATCTTGATGATAATAATTGTATATCATACCAAGAAAAATAAATATGATTAAAGATGAAATAACCAAAAACCTATGAGACAGGATCGTAAATAATATTTCAATAATATCTATTTGATCTTCTTGAGTATGTCCATTATTTGTTTCCATTATCTTACAATTAGGATAATTATAGAGGTTAATAAAGATAGAGCTCCCGCATTTCTTAAAAACCCAAAATCAAATGCTAAAGATGCATTATCAGGTCTTACGTAAATTTTATCGTTTTGTTTTAAGAAATAATATTCTGAGTTTAAAAACTCGTGGGATGTTAAGTCTAAAAATCGAGTTTCAATTTCATCATTAGAATTTCTAATAATCATTACTTTAGTTGGATCTGCATTTTTGTTAAAGTCTCCAGCTCTACTAATTAGTTCTGTAAAAGAAATACTTTGATTTATAACTTCAAATGTTCCTGGTTTTGCTACTTCTCCTAGTATAGAAACTCTAAAATTTAAAATTTTTGTTCTAACATTTGGATTTTGAACGTATTCCTTCAGTTTCAGTTTTATGGATTCAGAAAGTGATGAACATGTTAATCCTAGAGCTTTTATTTTTCCTAGAATTGGAAGATCAATATTTCCCTTGCCGTCAACTAGATAGCCATCTAATTTTCTTGCCTCCGCATTCCTTATAGTTCCTATTTTTCCTAATGTTGTTGGTGAAAAAATTGAAGTACTTTGATTGTTTAAAGAAGAAATATTTACATCAATTAAATCTCCATATGTAATCACAGCCTCTGGGATTTTTACTTTTATATTTTCTGGAATATTTCTAAAAAGCACCTTACTATTAGAGCAGCTTGTTACCAATGAAAATAAAAGTATTAAGTAGATGTATTTTATCAAATTCAATATTTAACTATTTTTTTTGCATAATTACAATAATATAGATGTACAGATAAATATTTTTTTTTTAATAAAATATCATAATTTTTAAAAAAACATCTTTTTGAATATGAATATTTTTATGGAAGAGTATTAAATAATTAATTCTTTAAAGATTTAATTATAAAGGGGATTTATATTTTAAAAATAACTTGTTGGATATAAAATTTTATTTTAAAAACTTATACTTATTCTTTAAAAGATATGTTTCAGAATATCCAGTTTTCTCTGATATTTCTGATATTGTTTTTTTATTTAAAAGCATATTTTTTGTTAACTCTAACCTTTCGGTTTTTATATATTTAGCAGGTTTAAAATTTTTATTTATACTGTTAATTTCATTGTAATCTAAATTAAATTCAACCTCTAACATTTTCAATGTTACACTACTCAAGTTTTTGCGAATAAAACGCTTTATACTTAGTATTAACTGTTCATCTGTAATGTTTTTTTTGCTCAAAACTCTAATGATTATGATCAAAATAAATATAAACAAGAAGACACCCAAATAAAGATAATTTTTATTATTATTAATTTTAAAATCTTTAAATATTAAGCTTTTCTCGAAATCCTTAATGTCGTCTATAGTGTATACTCCATGGATACTTCCAAAACTTATTTTATTGTTTTCTTTATAGATTGCACCTTTATTAAATTCCTCTATAATATAATTATCATAGATCTTTTTCTTTGTTTTTTCAAAAATGCTTAACCCTTTATCACCTGATAAAAATACCAAATTTTCATAATCTGAAATTGTATGCGCCGAAGATTCAATAGGGAATTTTTCTCCCAATTTTAAACCGTCCTTAGTTCTTTTTAAACTTAGCAATAAATTATTTTTTGAAATCGCATAAAAATCATTTCCATTAACATCACTTTCTAAAATATCTTTGATTTCATATTTGATATTACTTTCTATTATATCAATCTTATTATCTTTTATATTCAGAGAAATGTATCTTTTATCGTCTATAAAGTGAAATTCTCCTCTATCCTTAATTCTGGAGTCTATCTTATTTCTGATAGGAATAATTTTATTTTGATTGGTGTAAACTAAATCAAATACATTTGACTCATTATCATATTTGTAAATCCCTTTATCAGAAATAACGATGAACTTAGAGTTGCTTATAGCATATATGTCTGATATTGCTCCGTACTCTCCTTTCGTTCTTATTGAATTATCGTTATTGTATAATTTAGTCTCTATATTATCTTTATAGCTTAATAAACCATTATAGCATACAAATGTTATGCTGTCAAATTTTCTAATTTGTCCATCTGTATAGGTAATTTTATTTAATTTATTACCATTAATATAGACACCACCATAGGTGCCAATTGCATTATCAGTAATTGATCTTACACTACCTGTAGGATTAAATGAATATTTAAGGTTATTGTATATTAATAATTTCCCTCTTGCAATAACATAAAGATTATTATCTAGGTAAGCAAAATCAGTTATAGCTTCGGCATAAAGGTTAGGATATACATTTGTTAATTCAATAAATTTAATTTTAAAATTATTATTTCTTTCAAAAATTGTATTTATTGGGCCAGGAATAGATGCATCAAAAAGAATTAAATTATCACCATATTCATCAATTTTATGAATACCATTACTAGAACTTACATATAATTCATTTTCATAACTAACAAAATTGTAAAATACTTTATCATCATAAATTTTATGTATTGTAAAGTTGTTATTTGATAGGTTATTGCTAACTAAGTTATTGCTAAACAATAGAAAAAACCCTATAATGTATTTAATATGAGACATATAAATTTGTTTTAACTTTACAATAATACTTTATATTTATTATTGCGACAAAAATTAAAACTTTAATAAATTATCTTTTTTGCAAAATTTTTATCAATTTGAACACTCATTTATTCAATTATATAAGCTTAGATTTTAGACCTAATAATAACAGATTATTTTGGTGTAAAACAAGAAAGTCCTTTTAAACCTGAGTACCATAGATACTAAAGAATGTATTTTTTACATAAAAAACCTCTCACTATTGAGAGGTTTTTTGTTTTTAACCCAACCAACCCTCTCTGTCTAAACTTCTGTATTGTATAGCTTCTGCTATGTGAGATGGTGTAATGTCTTCTGATGCATCTAGATCTGCAATGGTTCTAGATACTTTTAATATTCTATCGTAGGCTCTAGCTGAAAGATTTAATTTTTCCATGGCAGTTTTTAATAAAGACAAACTATCTGCAGATAGTTTACAAAATTCACGGATGTGTTTTACATTCATTTGTGCATTATAGTGAACATTTTTGAACTCTTTAAAACGCTGTGTTTGCAATTCTCTTGCCGCAGTAACTCGTTTTCTAATGGCTACCGAAGATTCTCCTTTACGTTCTTCTGAGAGTTTCTCAAAAGGAACTGGGGTTACTTCTATATGAATGTCTATTCTATCTAATAATGGTCCAGATATTCTTCCTAAATAGCGCTGCATTTCCTGAGGTGAACTTGCCAAGGGGTTGTTTCCATCATTAAAAAAACCAGAAGGGCTTGGATTCATACTGGCCACCAACATAAAACTACTAGGGTAGGTAACCGTAAAACGTGCTCTAGAGATGGTTACCTCTCTATCTTCCAGAGGTTGCCTCATTACTTCTAAAACTGTGCGCTTAAATTCCGGTAGCTCATCTAAAAACAATACTCCATTATGAGATAAAGAGATCTCTCCGGGTTGGGGGTATTGTCCGCCACCAACTAGAGCTACATCCGATATGGTGTGATGTGGGGCTCTAAACGGCCGTTCATATAACAAACCATGATCTTTTGTTTTACCCACTACAGAATGAATTTTGGTAGTTTCTAAGGCTTCTTCTAAAGACATGGGCGGTAAAATAGAAGGCAATCTTTTTGCCAACATGGTTTTCCCAGATCCTGGTGGGCCAATGAGAATAATATTATGCCCTCCAGCTGCGGCAATTTCCATGCACCGCTTAATAGATTCTTGCCCTTTTACATCAGAAAAGTCAAACTCAGGGAGCGCTAAATTCTTATAAAACTCAGCTTTGGTATCTACCTTGGTGGGTGCTATCTTTTTTTTGCCATTAAAATGCTCAATAACTTCCATGATGTTTTTTACACCCAATACCTCTAGGCCTTCAACAATGGCTGCTTCTCTAGCATTTTTTTGAGGAAGAATAAAGGATGTAAACCCCTCTTCTTTGGCTTTAATAGCAATAGGTAAAGCTCCTTTTATAGGTTGTACATTGCCATCTAAAGACAATTCTCCCATGATCATATATTGTGCTAAATCTGTAAAAGCTATTTGCTTGGAGGCCGCTAAAATACCCATGGCTAGGGTTAAATCATAGGCAGCTCCTTCTTTGCGGAGGTCTGCAGGTGCCATGTTAATGGTTATTTTCTTTCCGGGTAATTTAAAGTTGTTGTTGTTAAGGGCTGCAGAAATTCGATAACTGCTTTCACGTACTGCATTGTCTGGAAGGCCTACTAAATGATAGCCTATTCCTTTGTCTATGTTTACTTCTACTGTTATGGTGGTAGCTTCTATGCCAAAGACGGCAGAGCCATATACTTTTTCTAGCATTTTTTTCTTTAAATGTACTCAATAATTTTACTAAATAAAAGGATAGAGTTGATGTTTTTATCATATAGGACAAGGCCTCCCCATAAATAGGGAGGTGTAAATTTACCCATTTGTAGGGATTGTTTTGGCGATTTATTTTTACCATTTTTACTACAATTAAAAGCTATGGAAAAAGAAAAAAATCAACTTTTCTTCTTCTTAAGAAAAGTCACAAAAGTTACTGTTATCCGGAAATATATAGCTATTAACACAAGCTTTTGTTTGGATATAACGAGTTGTGCTTAATTTGAAGAAACATCTCGGAAAGACGAAATAAAGCTATAAAAACAAACTATGAATCCATTTAAATGGCAATGTCCACATTGCAACCATCATACGACAATAACAGAATCCAACTATGCTGAAAACGATTTCGGTTTAACAATAGATAATGCTGATGGAGCTAAAGTTCTTTCGTCCTACTATATAGTTTGCCCGAACGGAGAATGTAATAAATATACACTTGGTTCAATATTATCTGACAGTATATATGAAAATAGAGGCGGATACTGGAGACATTACGAACAGAAAGAAGTCAAACATTGGAGACAAGTACCTAATTCATTTGCGAAAGTTTTTCCTAATTATATTCCTAAGGCTATAATTCAAGATTACGAGGAAGCTTGTTCAATAATTGACCAAAGTCCAAAAGCATCAGCAACACTTTCAAGAAGATGTTTACAAGGAATGATAAGAGATTTTTGGAAGGTAAAAAGCTCTTCTTTATACAAAGAAATAGAAGGAATAAAAGAAAAAATAGACACTTTAACTTGGAAATCAATAGATGCTACTCGAAAAATCGGAAATATTAGAGCTCATATGGAAAAGGATATTAATCTGATTATAGATTTAGAACCAAAAGAAGCTCACGCATTAATTAAATTAATAGAGATTTTAATTAAAGATTGGTATATCAGCAGACACGAAAGAGAAATAATGTTTAATGAAATCGTAGATACAGGAGACGAAAAAACTAATGCGAAAAAGAAAAACTAAGCACAACACCGTATATAATTTATTGCTGGCTTCTTGCCTACTTGCGAAAGTCCTCGAGGACTTTCTTGGTCGGTAATTATTTACTAAATTAATTGCTTGAAACACGCAACAAACCATATACAAACACGTTAAGCCGAATTCCTACTCGCATTAATATTACCAAACAACGAGCGTGTGACCATTTTTTGGTATACTTCTAGCTCTTTGTTTGAAGCTTTTTTACTGGCTAAAATTTCTTGTATCTTTTTTAAAGCATACTGTTGTATGGTAAGCAAAGGCAATACAATATCTTCTCGTATTTCTATAGAAGCTTTTCCGTCTGGGTAGTTTTCCATAAGTTCTGTATGATCTGCTATTTTTAGCAACAAGCGTTT